>ERZ887942.196-NODE-196-length-50635-cov-55.250771_pt1 | contig 50635 bp, 33 predicted proteins | sample MGYA00521099_ERZ887942 | MGnify/ENA primary metagenome ERZ887942 (study PRJEB32303, sample SAMEA104408605) | aquatic metagenome | biome: Brackish water; feature: Pelagic; material: water | place: Baltic Sea | collected 2014-06-07T06:48:00 | depth 16,251 m ... | reverse complement strand
CTCTTAATCATTAGGTTCAAGGTTCGAGTCCTTGTGGGAGCAATCTGGAAGTTACAGACTGACAACGACTTACGCCTCGACCCCACGGTTGAGGCGTTTTTCGTTTGAGGCCACTGTTACCAGACGACGCCATATCTGACACTAATCGACGTTTTCAGGATGCTGGTGTTGGGTATGAATACACTTCGGGCGAGATTTCCGTATCGACTCCAAGTTGATCCATGCGGAGATCATAAAGCCGGCTCTGCAGCTATTGATTGAACCGCACTTCGCTGGGGTTAACGAAGAGTATCTTTCAGCACATGAGCATTATCGACATGCTCGTTATTCTGAGTGCCTTGTTGATTGCCTGAAGGCATTCGAAAGCATCATGAAAGTCGTTTGTGGCCAGAAAGGCTGGGCATATTCTCCGAAGGACACCGCCAGCAAGCTAATCAGGGTTTGCATTGACAACGGATTGTTTGCCGCGTTCATGCAGACGCATATTGATAGTCTTCGTTGTGTGTTGGAAAGCGGAGTCCCTACGATTCGAAACCGTGAAGGGGGACACGGCCAGGGTTCAACGGTGCGAACTGTTTCGAAAGAGACCGCTCAGTTTGCGTTACACCTTCTCAGTCGCGAATATTTTCCATATTGCTCAGTGTGCCGCGAATCCTTAATCGGCTGCTTCTCTAATGTCCACAGCCATAGCGAGGTGTCATCGATTAACATTGTTCAATAACTAGAAACGACGTTTGCGCCACCGGAGTGCAGAGAGGTCCTCTGTTCGCACGTCCCTTTTGAATCTATTGCGGACTCCTTCGTCTGCCAGCAAGTCAGGGATAGATTCACCCAGCTGAGCGTTCACTGTAAGAGGGCGGTTTCCGGCGATGGATTGGGAACGAACCGAGCTTTCAATTGTGAATCCTTCTGCGAACATTCCGCCCCATTCAGTCAACGATTCGTCTCGATGTACATTGCCGCAAGCGTCGCAGGCATTTGTGAACAACATTCGCCAAGGGCCGTTCTTCGAGCCTTGAGGTCAGCTGCGACCGCCCGCACCGACAATGCTAACCAATGGCGCATGTCTGTAATGCTGACGAGTATACGTGATGACGGGACGAGGTCGCGACCATGAAATGACTTTGTGAATCCGACGACTCGAATTTGTTTTTCGCAATATCGGCGCTTGTCAATTCCCCAGACCACGGCGTCCGGACGATTCAGGTATGTATATCGTTCTGATGTATTTCGTTGCACTGCGAAGAATCCTTTTCGCTAGAGGTTAAATTCGTCCTTGAACTTTCTTTCACCGACTCGACATCGGACACGGTATCCCAGATTGCTTCCGCTGCCATTTCTGCGTTGCGGCCAACGTAGAACTGTTGTGTTGTTGGAATGCTTTCGTGTCGCATCATTTGCATCAGCACCGGTGGCATGACTCGCATCGCCCATCGAAAGCCAAACGATCGTCGCAGGTCGTGAGCCGATGCGTATTTTCTCTTGCCGCGGTCACGGTCACTGTTTTTTGCGTCCGTACTTCTGCTGGGTATGTTTGTCTTCCATTCGAATTGGGGCTCTGGGCTAATCGGTGCAGGAACGATGGGATTTCTGCTGGAAGTTCCTTAGGTGTTGTCCTGAATTAAATTCCTTGATTGACGACAATACACGACTTCATGGCGATTTGCCACTTTCTGTTTTTGCAGTCGCGACGACATGCGAAAGGGCCACATGTCGTCACTCCGCGACTTTCCTGGTGCAACGTGCAATGACGTCCGAATATCGAAAAATTTCCGGCGGCTACGGCGTGAGCAATCTGGGCGGATTTCATGAGTGACAAGTCGGGATCTTATTTCGGGGCCAGTTCTTACCAGCTAGAAAGCAAAATTTCTGAACGCATCGGTTGGTCTGTTCATTCATTGCGGCGTGACTTGCAGAGGAGTGGTAATCGTCGAATAATGCAGTGTGGCAATCGCCCGCCCCGCCCGCTCTTCCCTCCTGAGACATCACATGCTTCGTCTTTCCACGACCAGTAAACGATTCTGCGATGGTGTTTCACGTCGAGACTGGCTGCGACTGGGGGCGTTATCGCCGCTGGCGCTTAGTCTGCCGGGTTTGTTCTCACAACAATCATCCGCCGGGGAAGCGACTGCCAAACATCGGTCGTCTTTTGGAAAAGCCAAACGGTGCGTGATTCTGTGGATGGGCGGAGGGCCCGCTCAGCAGGATACGTTTGATATGAAGCCGGAAGCGCCTGCCGATTATCGCAGTGCGTTTCGGCCCATTGATACCGCTGCACCCGGAATTCAGATTTGCGAACACTTTCCGCACCTTGCCCGCCATATGGACAAGATTGCGCTCGTGCGATCGGTGACACACACGGACAATAATCATTCAACAGCCGCCCACTGGATGTCGACCGGGTACGCTCATCGCATCTCTCAGGAAAACTTTGTGGCGTCTCGGCGAGATCATCCGCATCCCGGTTCTGTGCTGGCGAAACTGCGCGGCGGTCGATCTGCGTTGCCGCAGTACGTCAACCTTCCGGAACGTTCGCATAACGATAATGGAGCGATGACGCCAGGGCAGGATGCTGGTTTTCTGGGGGGGCAGTTTGATCCGTTCTGGATTGAGGCTCATCCTAACGAGCCTGATTTTGAAGTGCCTTCATTGCAGCGGGATGATCGCGTCTCATCCGTTCGTTTGAAAGAGCGGTCTTCTTTGTTGCAGTCGCTGGATGTGGAAAAGCCCGAAATGGCGTGGGCTCAGGATATTGCGGGAACGGATCAGTTCTTTCACCAGGCTCTGGACCTGCTGAATTCGCCGGCAGCTCACAGTGCGTTCGACTTGAAGCAGGAAGATGTTGCAACTCGTCTGAAGTACGGTGACTGGGCGTTCGGGCAAAGCCTGTTGCTGACTCGCCGACTGATTGAAGCAGGTGTGCCACTGGTCACTATCAGCTGGCCGCGACACAAGACGGATAAGATCTTTCAGCACTGGGACACTCACAGCGACGGCTTCAACATGCTGAAGAACAAGCTGATTCCGTGGGCTGACCGCCCTGTTGCCGTGTTTCTTGAAGAGCTTGAAGAACGTGGGCTGTTGGATGACACTCTGGTTGTCTGGATGAGTGAATTCGGGCGCAGTCCAACGGGGCAGCATTCCGGCCATTGGGCTCCCGTGAATACAATCTGGTTTGCAGGAGCTGGTATTGAAGGCGGTCAGGTTTACGGAGCGTCCGATAAAGTGGCCGCGTATCCGATTGAAAATCCCGTGTCGCCCGCTGATGTGACGGCGACGATTTTTCACATGCTTGGAATTCCGCCGAGAACCGAAATTCGCGACGCAGCAGACCGGCCGTTTCCTGTATCTCCGGGCAATGTGATTGAAATCGTGTGACCAGTGGCAATGACTTGGTGACTGTGATTCTGCAAGTTGCACTGTGTTTCGTTGTTTTCGCTGGGCGGCACCATTTAGAGGCTGCCGCTGTTGAAAAAGTCCACCGTGTAAATGTCTGCGAACGAATGAGTCGAGTTCATCTGGAGGTGATTCTGCTGATGATGGGAAAAGGGAACCAACGATGAAGATGTTGTGCATCGCGTTTATGGCGTGTGTTGTTTCAACGTTGCACGCGGTCGCCGATGAACGTGTTGACTTTGAAAGCCAGATCGCTCCGATCTTTCAGCAGCACTGTGTGCGATGCCATTCGTCCAGCGATAGGAAAGGTGATGTTTCGCTGGCAACTCTGGAAGATCTGAAGGCCAATGAATATGTCATTGCGGGTGATCCTGATGGCAGTTATCTGATCCAGTTGGTGACGTCACAGAATGGAAAGCCGCCCGAGATGCCAAAGGAGGCGGAACGTCTTGCGGATGCGGATGTGGCAAAGTTAAAGCTTTGGATTCAGCAGGGAGCAACCTGGCCCGCCGGTGTTGTTGTCAAGCAGAAAGCGAAGGCCGATGCGTCATGGTGGGCGTTGCAGCCGCTGATGTTGGCTCCGGATGCTCATCTGAATTCTGAACGGGCAAGTTCTGAGCAGGCCGATTCGAGCGATCTCGCTGCAACGATCGACGCATTCATACGTGCCAAGCTTAAAGAGCATCAGCTTCAGTCGAGCCCGCCAGCAGATCGACGCACGTTGATTCGGCGGTTGTCCTTTGATTTGCATGGACTTCCTCCAACGCCCGAAGCTGTTGAAGCGTTTGTGAACGATCCCGATCCTCAGGCGTATGGAAAGCTTGTCGACCTTCTGTTGGACGCGCCGGCCTATGGCGAACGATTCGCTCAGCACTGGCTGGACATTGCTCACTATGCCGACACGCATGGGTTTGAACGCGACAAACGGCGAGACAACGCGTGGCGATATCGTGATTATGTCATCGATTCATTGAACGAAGACAAGCCTTACGATCGTTTTCTGCAGGAACAAATTGCCGGTGATGTGCTGTGGCCGGATGACGAACAGGCGGTGATTGGTACCGGATTTCTGGCGGCTGGTCCGTGGGATTTTGTGGGGCAGGTGGAAACCAAAAGTCCCGAACTGCGACGATCCGCGCGATCGCTTGATCTGGACGACATGGCAACTCAGGTGATGACGGCCACGATGGCGATGACCGTCAATTGTGCTCGCTGTCACAATCATAAGCTCGACCCGATTTCGCAGCAGGAATACTATCAGTTGCAGGCGGTCTTTGCTGGTGTAAGGCGCGACGATCGTGTTGTGAGTGACATGGAAGTAAAGACATACGAAGAACAGAAGCTGCAGCTGACTAAGCGGCGAAGCGAAATCGATTTTGAAATTGGACGGCTGGATGGTGAGGGCCTGAATCTTGCGGATATCGTTGGTGGCGGCAATGGGCTGGGCAGCGGAAAGCATCGCGCGGCCATCGATCCGCGTAACGCTCAGGTTCAAACCCGCGACTTTGGCAAGCTCGACAATGTGGTCACGAACAAGTTCTCTACGTCCGATTTTGCATTCATTGATGGCGTGTTTATTCCGGATGGCGAAGACGGCACGGCAGAGATTCCGGTCAGCTCCACTGGAACCGCAATTACCGGTCTCCCCAAAACATCCGGCAATGCGTGGGATATGATTCGCAACGGACCGGTTGCCAGTCAACATTCGCCGGAACTTGGCGGCATCGATTTCACTCAGGCACCACACAGCGTACTGGGGCTACACGCCAACGCCGGAATTACGTTTGATATTGGTGCCATGCAGGATGCCATGTCTGGGCAGGCGAGAAGCTTAGACAACGCGCTGCGGTTTACGGCGAAGCTCGGTTACTTCGGTGCTGTTGGTGGACACTACGCAGATGTTTGGGTCTTTGTCGACGGAAAGCAGGTTACACACTTCCCACGGCTAAAACGCGAAGACGGACTGCATGTTGTTGACATCGAGTTGCCTTCGTCGGCACGTTTTTTGACGCTTGTTGCAACCGATGGCGGAAACGGTTTCAGTATGGATCAGGTTGGCTTCGGCGATCCGGCCGTGAAGCTTGCGGTACCAGCGGAACTTACGACGGAATACCGCCAGCGGCTGGAAGATCTTCGCAAGGAACGCCAGAAGGTCACTGAAAAGCTGGAATCACTTGAAGCTCCAGCACGCTTCTTTGGCGTTGTCGCAGAATCGGTTGTGCCAGAAGTTCGGTTGTTGGCTCGTGGTGATCCTGAATCGCCGATCGGTGACGCGCTGCAGCCTGAGGCGATCGGATCGTTGGCTATGTTGAATCCGAAACTTGGAACACTGGAATCCAGCGAAGGCGAACGCCGTGCTGCGCTGGCGCGATGGATTACTGATACGGATAATCCGCTGACTCGTCGAGTCATCGTGAATCGCCTGTGGCATTGGCATTTCGGTACGGGGCTTGTCGATACACCCAGCGACTTCGGTTTCGGCGGCGGTCGGCCATCGCATCCGGAATTGCTGGATTGGTTGGCAGAAGAACTCGTGCGGCAGAATTGGTCGTTGAAGGCGATGCATCGTTTGATCGTGACCAGCAAGACCTATCAACAGGTAAGCTACGTTGATGGAACGAATGGCGGAGCAGCTCGACAAATCGACTCAGACAACCGCTTGCTTTGGCGTCAGAATCCTCGACGGCTGGAAGCGGAATCGATCCGTGATGCCGTGCTGTTTGTCAGCGGGAAATTGAATGTGAAACAGGGCGGACCGGGCTTTGAAGACTTTCAGTATCAGGAAGCCTATGCGCCGATTTACACCTACATTACAGCTGATAAACCGGAACTGTGGCGGCGGAGCATTTATCGTTACACCGTCCGCACCACGCCGAACAGATTTCTTACAACGCTGGATTGCCCTGATCCCGCGAACATGACGCCGAAACGTCAAACGACAACAACGCCGCTGCAATCGTTGGCTCTGTACAACAACGACTTTATGCTTCGGCAGGCAGGTTACCTGGCCGAACGCGTTCAGCAGGATGTTGGTTCTGAACAACCAGCTCAGATCATTCGTGCGTTTGAATTGGCACTTGCACGACGGCCGACATCAAACGAATTGCACCTTGCCACGGACTTTATCAGTAAGCAGGGATTGTTTGCTCTTTGCCGATCGCTGTTTAATTCGAACGAGTTCGTTTACCTGGATTGATCAATGAACATCAGTTATTTACGAAGAGATTTTCTGCAGGCTGCGGGTGGTGGATTTGGCGGGCTTGCACTAACTGCGATGCTGGCTGGCGAAGGTCGAGCGGAATCACATCATGCGCCCAAAGCCCGACGTGTGATTCAGATATTCTGCCCCGGTGGCATGAGCCAGGTTGATACGTTTGATTACAAACCAGAACTCGAAAAACGTAACGGAAAGCCATTCGATCCTGACGGCAATCTGCAGTTTTTTGCATCGAAACCTGGCAACTGTCAGGGAAGTCATTGGAAGTTTCAGCAGCATGGTCACTCGGGGCGCTGGGTGAGCGACCTGTTTCCGAAGCTGGCCACATGTGTGGACGACATGGCATTCATTTATTCGATGCACAGCAAATCGGCGCTGCATGGCCCCGCCTGCTTTATGATGAACACTGGTTTTGCATTGCCCGGTTTTCCCAGCATGGGGGCGTGGGTGACATACGGGCTGGGCAGCGAAGCGGATGATCTGCCTGCTTTTGTGGTGCTGCCCGATCCACGTGGATTGCCGCCGGGAGGCATCATCAACTGGGGCGCGGGATTTCTGCCGGCCGAATATCAGGCGACGCCGCTTGATACGTCCAATTCAAAGCAACCGATTGTTGACCTGTTTCCGCCGACGGATTTTAAAGCTGCAACTTCTGACGCAGATCGCGCGGGGCTTGAGTTTCTGGAACAGCTGAATCGACTGCATCTTGATTCACGCAAAGACAACAGTGAACTTGACGCTCGGATTAAGGCGTATGAAATGGCCGCGCGATTGCAGTTGAGTGCGCCGGAAGTGACCGACCTTAGCAACGAAACGGCGGCAACTCAGCAGCTTTATGATATCGACCACCCTGAGGCTGGCCCGTTTGGTCGGCAATGCCTGCTGGCTCGGCGACTGGTGCAGCGGGGAGTGCGGTTTGTGCAGATTTACTGCGGCGCAGAGAACACAACATCGAAGAAAATTCGACCGAACTGGGACAGTCACGAAGACCTGCCGCGAGACCACGGTTATTGGGGAGCGGTGTTGGATACGGGAGCATCCGCGCTGCTGAAAGACTTGAAGCGACAGGGAATGCTCGACGACACACTGGTGATTTGCACGACGGAATTCGGCCGTCAACCGGGTGCTCAGGGTGGAACCGGGAAAGGCCGCGACCACAATGCCGGAGCATTCACAGCATGGCTTGCTGGTGGAGGCATTCGCGGCGGAGTTGGATATGGAGCGACGGATGAGCTCGGTTTCAAGGCGGTTGAATCGCCATCCTACAGCTACGATTTACATGCGACATCGCTGCACCTGCTGGGCATCGATCATACTCGCCTGACGTTCTATCACAACGGAATCGAACGCCGCTTGACGGACGTGCACGGCCACGTGATCAACGAGATTCTGGCATGAGTGGCGACTCGGTTACAGCACCGAAAGACGGTCGGTTGTGTGCACAGCGGTTGGTTGGCGGTAAGTCGCTTGCGAGTCGATTAAGCCTGGGCTTGCTACTATTTCTGGGATTGATGGGTCAGCCGCTTTCAGCTGCCGAAGTTTCGGATGTGCTAAGCACGTTCCTGAAGAACAACTGCTTTGGCTGCCATGATGGTGAGTCAGCAGAAGGCGGACTCGATCTTGCGTCACTGGCTTTCAGTTTGGATGAACGGCAAATCCGTGATCGTTGGATTCTTGTTCATGATCGAGTCAAATCCGGCGAGATGCCGCCTGATCCTTCGGGGGTGGCGGACAGTGATCGTCAATCATTGGTAACGTTGCTTTACGACAGGATTGCAGAAGCCGATCGAGCAGATATTCTTGCGAACGGTCGCGGCCCGCTGCGCCGTCTTAACCAGGACGAGTATCAGCAGAACCTTCGGGACGTGCTGCAACTGCCGTTTCTGGATATTCGCGATATGCTGCCGGAAGATCGAGAAGCTTATCGGTTCAATAAAACCGCCAGTGCGCTGGATATGTCACGAGTGCAGTTGGCAGCGTATCTTGATGCCGCCGAAGCCGCGCTGCGTCAGGCGATGGCCGATGGTCTGGAGCCCCCATCGGTCATCAAATATCGCGCAGCCGGGACACAGTTGTTCTCAGCCAACAACACATTCGGCGAACGCGAAGCGATGTTTTTTGCGAAGGACAACAGAGCGGTTGACAACAGCGACCTCGCCGCCGTAAAGGATGATCCCGCCCTTGAACTTGCTCTGTTTCGATCTGCCCACTGGCCGTACTACGGATACCCACGTGGGTTCGTTGCGAAAACTGGACGGCCTTTCCAGGCTGTCGCCGCAAGCAGCAACAGCACGACGGCCTGGAAAGGTCGTCTTACTTATCACGTCCGCTTTGCAGCGCGTGCCATTCTGCAGACGGAAGGCTACGAACTTAAACCGGCAACAGCGCCTGTGCCAATGACATTCCGCGCTCGCAAGCCATCAGGGCCGGATGTGTCGGGCGACGTGCGAGCGACTGGTGGCATTGTGGATATTCACCCTGAACCAAACATTTACGAAACAACAATACAGCTGCTTCCGACAGAAACCTTTGAGTACAGTCTGTTGGGATTGCCGGTTCCATTGGCTCGTAATGTCAATGGTGGGCCACCGACGTATCGCTATCCGCCGTTTCCGGAAGACGGCCAGCCGGGGATCGCTTTTCAGTGGTTGGAAGTTGAAGGTCCGATCGCACCCGAGTCGTGGCCGCCACGCTCACATCGCGTTCTGTTTGATGATCTCGGAGCGAACGTTCAAAGCAACGATAAACCGAATGACGCGCGGCGACTGCTTAGGCGTTTCATCACAATCGCAGCTCGCGAACCTGTGCCGGAAGAAACGCTCGATCGGTTCGAACAGCTTGTGCTGAATCGGCTGGAACAGGGCAGCCCGTTCGCCGAAGCTATGCTCGCCGGATACAAGGCGTTTCTGTGCTCAAGCCACTTCCTTTACCTGCGCGAACCAAAGGCCACGAACCTGGTCCGCGAAGCACGACTTGAACACTATGCAATCGCGTCGCGACTTTCGCACTTTCTTACGAACTCCCGTCCCGATGCGCCGCTGATGGAGCTGGCAGCGGCTGGGAAGCTTCGCGATGCCGACACGTTTCGCAGCGAGGCTGATCGTTTAATCCACGGTCCTGGCTTTGATCTCTTTGTTGAAAACTTCACCAACTATTGGCTCGGCCTGCGACACATTCGGCGAGATGAACCGGACATTCGTTTGTATCCCGAATATCGCTTCGACGACTATCTGATCGAATCGATGGGAAGCGAAACACGCACGTTCTTTGCCGCGATGATTCGTGATAATCTGCCGTCCAGAGTACTTATCGACGCGAACTTTGTTTACGTGAACGATCGGCTGTCCCAACATTACGGACTGAAGGCTGTCTCCGGATCGGAACTTAGAAAAGTCATTCTTCCTGAAGATAGTCCGTATGGTGGCCTGTTAACGCAGGCGGCAATTCTGAAGGTGACTGCCAACGGAACTTCCACGTCGCCCGTTATTCGCGGCGCGTGGATGATGGAACGTTTGCTTGGTCAGCCACCGCCACCACCTCCGGCGAGCGTGCCAGCGGTTGAGCCTGATATTCGTGGGGCGAAGACGATTCGTGAATTGCTTGCTCTGCACGCCAAATCAGAGACGTGTGCTGGTTGTCATGCAAGGTTCGATCCTGTCGGTTTGGCATTGGAGAACTTCGACATCTTTGGCGGCTGGCGAACGCATTATCGAGGAATCGAAGCGGGAAAACGCGTCAGCGGAATTGACCGTGCTGGGCACGACTTCTCCTATGCCATCTCCGGCACGGTCGATGCCAGCGGCAAGTTACTTGACGGTCGCAGCTTTCAAGACATCCGTGGGCTGAAGTCCATTTTTGCTGGCAATCCTCGGCAGTTGGCTCGCAACCTTCTGCATCAATTCACGGTTTACGCGACTGGAACTCCAGTACGATTTGCAGATCGTGCAGAAGTTGAAGCGATCCTCGATGTCTGTGCTGCGGACGATTATCGTGTCCGCGATCTGATTCATGGGTTGGTCCAAAGTCAGATTTTCGTTGGGCGACCTTTCCAGGCCGTACGAAACAACGGCACAATCAATCGCCCAAAGTTTCAAGAAGACTGAATCATGAAAATTGATATGGTGAGCCCTTTGGTTGATGGGCGACAGCCCGGAAAGGCCGTTCCGCGTTTCGGGGCTCTGAATCGTCGCCGGTTTCTTTGTGGGGCGGGAGTTGCACTGTCGTTGCCGCTGCTGGAATCTTTGCGGCCTGCGTTTGCGAAAGACGTTGACTCAGAAGCTCCGCGGCGGATGTTGCTGATATCGAATAACCTTGGCGTTCTGCCGAAACCCTTCTTCCCTGAGCAGGCGGGGCGAGGCTATGAATTTTCGCCGTATCTGCAGGATCTGGCGGAGTTTCGTGACGACTTCACAGTGATCAGCGGTTTGTCTCATCCCGACGTGGATGGCGGACACAGCACGGAGAACTGTTTTCTAACGGCGGCTCGCGGGCCGACGAAAAGCGGCTTTCGCAATTCCATCTCGCTCGACCAATTCGCCGCCGAACAGCTTGGGCCGGTGACTCGCTTTTCGACATTGAATCTGGGAGTCAACATCGACAAAGCCAATCGCAGTCTGTCGTGGACGCGTGATGGCGTACTGCTTCCGGCGGCAGACAGTGCACCGGCATTGTTTCGAAAGATGTTCGTTCAGGGCGATCCGAGTGCGGTTCAGCGACAGTTGCATCATCTTGACGAACGCGGAAGCATTCTTGATGCGCTGCTTGATGATACTCACCAGTTTCGCCGCAAGCTGGGTCGTGACGATCAATCACGACTGGATCAATATCTGACGTCCATTCGCGAAATGGAAGAGCGTTTGCATACGAGTCGCGAGTGGGAACTGCGTCCCAAACCGAAGACCGATCAGCCTGCTCCGGACGACATTCGAGATCAGAAACTGTTCTTCGAAAAGTTCGACCTGATGTTATCGATGGCGAGGCTGGCGCTGGAGTCGGATTCGACTCGCATCGTCACGTTAATGGTTGACGCGTTTGCAACTCCAGTCTTCAATCTGCACCCCGATCAGAGTACCACGGACGGCTACCACAATCTCAGCCATCATGGGCAATCAGATAGCAAAGTACAGCAACTTAAAGACGCCGACCGTCAACAGATGGTGCTGCTTAAAAAATTGTTCGGACAACTTGCTGAGACACGTGAAGGCGAGGACCGCCTGTTAGACCGGACTATGATTCTGTTCGGCAGCAATATGGGAGATGCTAACACGCACGACAATACCAACCTTCCGATCCTGCTTGCTGGCGGTGGTTTTCAGCATGGTCAACACCTTGCCTTCCGACGTGACCACAACAAACCGCTATGCAATCTGTTCGTCACGATGCTTCAACAGCTCGGAATCGCAGTAAACGCGTTTGGCAGCAGCACAGGCACACTCAACGAAATTTCGACTTGAATCTTATGGCAAGATTATCATCAAGACGTCGACGTCATGGTGCAGCAAATGCCTGTGTCGTCAATATCGGCCAGCATGCTGTTAACTTTTGCCGCGAACGTTGAATTCTGAATCTGCTGATCGTCGCCAGCCCGTCTGGATGGTAACCTTTGAATATCACTGAACATTGGATCCATCTGTGAATATCATGACTCGACTAATCGCCATTTTGATGATTGTGACCGCCAGCTTTGTCGAGGCGGGCGAACCGTTGGTCGAATGGCGGTTTGATGGTGAATCGCAGCCGGGTGCGTGGCAGGGAAAATTCGGAACTTCTGCCGATGGGCCACGGACTCCTCGATATCCAAATTTTGGTGCCGACAACAAAGCAGCAGCATTCGTTGGGCACGAAGGCTGTCTTCTGGTTAAAGACCACGAACGCGGCGGCTTCACAAATGTTCGATTCGGTGCTGGCGACACCTTTGCATTCGAAGCCTGGGTGAAGACGAAATCTGTTGCCAAAGGCCAGATGATCTACATCATTGGTAAAGGCCGCAACGGGAAGCTGGGTGAAAATCTCGGGGAGAACAATCAGAACTATTCCGTCCGACTTCAGGGGGCAGAGACTGGTGCTCAACTTGGCTTTCTGTTCACCAGTCAGGATCCCGAAACGAAAGAACACGACTGGCATCGTTGGTGGAGCACCGCCGAAATGCCACTCACCGGCTGGCACCATGTTGCGCTGGACTTCACCTTTGGCAAAGCCGACAGTTTGCACGCCTACATCGACGGCAAACCGACGAAAGGCACTTGGGATCTCGGCGGTGCCACGGATCATCCGCCAGTACAGGATGCAGCCGACCTTGTTATCGGAACCGGATACCAGCGCAGTTCTGGTTCGTCGTTTCAGGGCTGGATCGACAACGTTGCCGTGTATCGCGAGGCCTTTTCGCCGGAGGTCATTGCACAGCGTTATGTTCACGTTCCACCGCCACCGGCTGTGACGCCCGAAATGATTCCGGCGGGCAGTGTGCAGGTGCAGCTGAGTGAGGACGGTGTTCCGGCCAACAACGCGTGGCCCGAAGAACCGCAGGTCACGGAAACTTATCAGGAAGACGTTTTTGGCCTGATCGATTTGCCGCAGAAGTATGTGTCGACCGGCGTCCGCGGTGATCGCGCCAATCCGCTGCATCTGCGAGCTTCCGCGATGGTTGAACTGCCAGAGGGGAAACACCGTCTGCTGCTGCGTGGTCGAGGAGTCTGTCGACTGATCATCGATGGAAAGCAGCTGCTGGAAACTTCACCGCGTCCAACAGACCCCGCTGGGCACGGACTGCTTTCTGCTCAGGACGATTACCTTGACCTTGGTCCCGACTTCCGCTTCGCGCCTCCGGGCAATCGAGATGCCTGGTGTGAATTCGAAACCGCAGGCGGCAAACATTTCGTCATCCTGGAAACGCTGGTGGGCGGCGTTACTGGCAACAGCAGATTTCGACCGGAACTGGGCGAAACCGTGGTCGCTGTGTCGCTGCAAGGAAGCGAAGCCTGGTCGCTGCTGTCGCCTGGCGAGCGTCAGGTCGCGTACACCGATCAGCAATGGCCCATCTACGAAGCAGAGCGTCTTGCACGATTTGCAACGATGAACGCCAACGCCCGTGCCGACTGCCGCGCTGCCCATCGTGATTACTGGGACCGGCGCCGAACGACCGCGGCCAACTGGCTTGCGAACACCGAACCAGTGGATGTGCCGGAGCTGCCCAGCGGATTTCCCGCCAACAACGCCATCGACCATTTTCTGGCGGCACGGATTGAAACTGTGTCGAAGGAATCGAACGATAACCAAACGGCCGGCGTGAACTACTTCAAAGAAGTCCGGCCGCTGCTGGAAAAACGCTGCTACAACTGCCACCAGGGAACCAAAGCGAAGGGCGGACTGCGTCTTGACGATCATGAGTCTGCTTTAAAGGGGGGAGACTCTGAAGAACCCGCGATTGTCGCCGGCAGAATCGACCAGAGCTCGCTGATCGATCGCATCACGTCACAGGACAAAGACACCGTGATGCCTCCGAAGGGCCATCCATTGCCGGGTGAAGAGATCGCTCTGCTAAAACGCTGGATCGAAGGCGGTGCGGTTTGGCCTCAGTTCGACGTCACAAATTTCAAGCCCACGCCACTTGCTGATGATCTGAGTTTTCTTCGTCGAGTAACGCTGGACACTGTCGGTGTCACGCCCACCGAATCAGAAATTGCCGCCTTTCGCACGGACAGCTCGGATACGCGCCGCGCGAATGTGATTGAGCGATTGCTGGCGGATTCGCGCTGGGCTGATCACTGGATGGGTTACTGGCTGGACGTGCTGGCGGAGAACCCCAACATGATCAATCCTACTTTGAATAACACCGGGCCGTTCCGCTGGTGGCTGTACGAATCGATGCTCGATAACAAACCTGCCGATCTGTTCGTCACGGAATTGATCCGCATGGAAGGCAGTGAGCGGTCTGGCGGCCCGGCTGGTTTTGCCACCGCGTCGCAGAATGATTTGCCGATGGCTGCCAAGGGCATTATCGTGAGCTCTGCGTTTCTCGGCGTAGAAATGAAATGTGCTCGCTGTCACGACGCCCCCGCGCATGTTTCCATGCAGGAAGATCTGCTGCAACTTGCGGCGCTGTTGAAGCAGAAACCGATCAAGCTGCCCGAATCCAGCAGCGTTCCTGCTGGGCGATTGGATCAATCCGGCCGCGAGCCGCTGATCCAGGTGACTCTGAAACCCGGAGTCGAAATTCAACCGGCCTGGCCCTTCGCTCGCTACTGCGACGAAACGGTTGCCGACACGCTGGCTGAGCATCCGGAGAATTCCCGCGACCGACTTGCCGCATTAATGACCGCTCCACAAAACGAACGCTTCGCGCAGGTGATGGTCAACCGCATTTGGCAGCGATTAATGGGGCGCGGTCTGGTGGCGGACGTGCACGACTGGGAGAAGAGTGGCCCCTCGCATCCCGAACTGCTGCGCTGGCTTGGTCGGCAGTTCGTTGCGTCCGGCTACGACGTGAAAGCGGTGAGTCAACTGATCCTGAATTCGCACGCCTATCAACGTGCGACAGATTCGACGCTTCTGGAAACGAGTCCTCTGTATGTTTCGCCCGCGCCACGTCGGCTGACGGCAGAACAGATTGTCGATTCTGTCTTCCATGCGACTGGCACGCCATTCGATCTGGAAGAGGTGAATCTGGACATCGACAGCGTCCGCACGGTTCAGATTGCACTCGCTCTTGGCAAGCCCCGCCGCTCATGGATGCTGGCGTCGATGTCGAACGAACGCGACCGTCCCAGCCTGTCGCTGCCGCGCATCACGGCGGTGACCAGTGTGCTGGAAAGTTTCGGCTGGCGAGGCGCTCGACAGGATCCTCGCAGTCTGCGAGATACAGAACCCAACATTCTGCAGCCGGCGATTCACGCAAACGGAGTCATGAGCATTTGGCTGACGCGTCTTAGTGATCGTCACGGCATCACGCAGCTGGCTCTGGAAGAACAGCCGCTGGAGCAACTGATCGACCGACTGTTTCTGCGACTGCTGACGCGAAAACCATCCGCCGAAGAAAAAGAACGCTACGTCCGGTTTCTGTCTGAAGGGTACGACACGCGCATCATTCCCGAATCAGAACGCATCGTACCGACGCCGGTCAAACGCGAACCCGAGCGCTACGTCAGCTGGTCGAATCATGTCGACGGTCCGGCGAACGCTCTGGCCGTGCAAAAAGAAATCGCAGCTCGTCGCGGCGATCCGCCATCCAATACCCTGAACTCGGACTGGCGCGAGCGAATGGAAGACGTGCTGTGGGCCGTGCTGAACGCGCCGGAATGGATGTACACACGATGATATCTTGGGAACTGTCTCGAATTAACTTCCCAATCTGCGTGCAATGTAGGGCCGGTTCCTACCGGCCACTGTTCGCGGTGTCGGCCGGTGGGAACCGGCCCTACGGAGGTTATTTCAGGACTGTTCCTTAGCGTGAGCATGTTAGCAAAATACACAGCCAGAAAGCAGGACGGCCCTTTCGGACCGTCCTGCGAACAACGGAAAAACTCGATCAACGAACAGAATGACTGCCATGAAACGACGAGACTTCCTGACGCAATCCAGTGTACTGACCGGTGCCGCACTTGCATCGCCGTCTGTGCTTGCTGCATCGCCCGCCGTACGGTTGCCGAAAGGCAAAGCTGAGCACGTGATCTTCATTTGGCTGGGCGGCGGAATGTCGCAGATCGACACCTTCGATCCGAAAAATCGCGGCAGCTCCAAGGCGTCGCCAAAGATTGCGGGGGCTGAATATGACGCCATTGAGACTTCCGTTCCGGGCGTGAAGTTCTGCGAACATCTGCATCGCACCGCAAAGCTCGCCGATCGTCTGACTGCGATTCGAACCGTCAATCATCACCTGATCGACGAACACGCCTTCGGCACGAACTTTGTACACACCGGTCGCGTCACCAGTGGCAGCGTCACCTATCCATCGCTTGGTTCGATCATCGGTCACGTTCGCGGTGCGGCAAACCCTGACGTCCCTGCCTACATGTTGATCGGCTATCCGAACGTCAGCCGCGGTTCCGGATTCCTTGGCGCAAAGGCTGGTTATGTTTATCTGGTCGATACCGAAAGCGGCCCTGCCGGTTTTTCCCGACCAGAAGATGTCACGCCCGCCCGCATCGAACGTCGCCGACAGTTGCTGCAACCTTTGACAGATCGAGTTGCCGACGATTCAGTCATTGCACAATACCGAGAAGCACAGGCGGAAGCTTTGCGTCTGGCGGGGCCGGATTTTATGCGTCACTTTCGTTTGCAGGACGAGTCGCCAGACCTTCGCAATGCGTATGGTGGTGAGTTCGGCCAGCGGTGTTTGCTGGCGCGTCGCCTTGTTCAGTCAGGCGTGCGTTTCATAGAAGTCTCACACAACCTGAACTTCATCAACGGCACCGGATGGGATACGCACAACGAGGGGCAGCAGAATCAGCATCTGCTGATCAAAGAACTCGACATCGCATTATCCGCGTTAATCACGGACCTTGAGCATCAGGGAATGCTGGACAAAACACTCATTGCCATCGGCACCGAATTCGGGCGGCCCGCCAATTACGACAGTCGCGGCGGTCGTGGACACCAGGGCAGTTGCTTCAGCCTGCTGCTTGCCGGCGGGGGTTTAAATCATCAGGGGGCTTATGGCGTAACTGATGAACTCAGCAAAAAAATCGTCGAAGCTCCCGTCTCCATCCCCGACTTTCACGCCACAATTCACGCCGCTCTTGGTATCGACCCCGCCCTGGAACTCTTCGCCGGCTCCCGGCCGGTTCCGATTACCGACCACGGCCAACCCATTTCGGCCTTGTTTGGATAGCCTGCCTGCCGTGTCTGTCGCCCGCAACAGCACGGCCTCTGAAGGATTGTTTTCGATGCGTATCACCACTCTCTTCTCGAAGCTATTGGCCATTTCTCTGGCAACGGTGACTGTACCTTTCGTTACCGCTGACGATGTGATTGATATTGGCAGTCGTCGAGAATTATTTGTCGACCATTTTCTGATCGACAAGCTGGACAATGTTCAGCTTACGCTGAATCGGCCTCGCGATGAAGGCGTCGCACTGGAATTCGACAAGCCGTGGGAAGGGCTGTTCTGCGGATATTGCACCGTAATCAAAGATGCAGATTTGTATCGACTGTACTATCGCGGTCGGCCCAGTGTTGGAGCCGATGGAAGCCCGGAAGAAGTCTATTGTTATGCCGAATCGAAAGATGGCGTGAAGTGGACGAAGCCGGAACTGGATCTGTTCCCCCTGGAGGGCCATCCAAAGAACAATATTATCCTCGCGAACGCCGCGCCAATCACCCACAACTTCAGTCCCATCCTCGATACTCGCCCCGGTGTGTCGGCCGAACAGCGTTACAAAGCCATTGGCGGTACAATGAACAGCGGCTTAATCGCTCTTGTATCGGCCGACGGACTTCGCTGGGAAAAGCTGCAGGAGGAACCCGTCATTCCCGTAAAGATGGTGCCATACAAATACATGTTCGATTCGCAGAACCTGGCCTTTTGGTCTGTTCTGGAAAACAAATACGTTTGTTTCTTTCGAGTGTTCAAAGACGGGATCCGCCGCATTGCTAAATCAACCAGCGATGACTTTCTTAACTGGTCGGCACCGGTTTTGATGGAATATCGTCATCACGGCGGGGAAGCTCCGATTGAGCATCTTTACACCAACCAGACGCATCCGTATTTTCGAGCTCCGCATTTGTACGTTGCGGTGGCGGCTCGATTTATGCCCAATCGTCAGGTGCTGACTGACAAACAGGCGACAGCCATCAATGTGTCGCCGAAGTATTTCAAGGACACGTCCGATGCCGTACTGATGACTTCGCGAGGTGGTTCGTTTTATGATCGCACGTTTCTGAGTGGGTTCGTCCGACCCGGGATCGGTGCCCGCAACTGGGTGTCGCGAACGAACTATCCTGCTCTGAATATTGTTCAGACGGGGCCGACAGAAATGTCGGTCTATCTAAATCAGGACTACGCCCAGCCCACTTCGCACCTGCACAGATACTCAATGCGGCTGGATGGATTCGCTTCGGCTAAGGCCACTTATGCCGGTGGCGAGCTTGTGACAAAACCTGTGACATTTACAGGTAACGAACTTACGATCAACTTTGGTACGTCAGCGGCTGGCAGTATTCGCTTAGAGATTCAGGACGCTGCCGGAAATCCGCTGCCTGGATTTTCACTGGCCGAAGCCACAGAACAGATCGGCAACGAGATCGCTCGAACGGTAACATGGAAACAGGGCGGCAACGTTTCATCACTGGCAGGCAAAGCTGTGCGACTGCGATTCGTGATCAAAGATGCCGATCTGTACTCGTTCAAGTTCAACGAGTAACGCGGAACTTTGGCTGCATTTCGTTGATGAACTTTTCTGGCGTTTCGTCGGGCTTAAGCGTCACCAACATAAACTGGAAATGGATGTTATTTATGAAGATTTCACCACACCGAGTGTTCTATGTTTGGCTTGTTCGTTGTTGTCTGGCAGCCACAATCGCGATTGGAATCTTTGTTTCTGCGCCGGGGGCATTGGCCGAGCATGAAGGTAAGCTGCAGATACTGTTGTTGGGCGACAGCACTACGGAAGGAAGCGTGCCGCGACGAATTAAACCGGAAGGGCCGCATCTGGAAAAAGTGCTTGAGCAACTTCTGGCAGCGGAAGGTGATCTGCCTGCGTGTAATGTAATTAATTCCAGTCTCAGCGGTGAGTACATCCGCCGTCTTTTGGATTCCGGGCGATACGATCGTGACGCGGCGAAACTTCCCGGACTCGATTACGTCTTCATCCGTTACGGGCTGAACGATCGTGCCAGGCGTGACGACTTTACAGTGAACTTCGTCAAGGACTTCCACGAACTGCTTGCTCAACTTCGAAAGGATCACCCGCACGCGAGACTTATTCCCATGACTGTGATTCCCTTCGCGAATGAACAAGCAAGTCGGGAAATCAATGACCTTGTTCGTGATGTGGCTAAGAAGGAAAGTCTCGCTGTCTTTGATATCTATCCGCGTTACGTCGCTGAACTGGAGAAGGGGTTTAACATGCTTAACTACAGGCGTTTCCCGCTGGCGAAGGTTCCCGATAAATATCACGAATTGGTCGTGCCATTTGTACACGGCCCCAGCATAGAAGTGATGGGCAACGAACTCGACGGTGTTCTTGGGCATTTGCCGGGTTGGTTTTCTGATCGACATCCCAACCTTGCAGGTTACAACGTGATCGCCGACGAAACCGCAAAGTATCTTGGTGAATTGATTCGCGAAAAGCAGACGCAGTAGTCATTAGTGATAGGTAAACTTTGGACAATGATAGAGCATTCGCATCCTTTTCTGTTTTCCGGGTGAGCTGAAGAGTGCCCTAAAGATGCGAACGGCGGGATGGGTAGTTGCCATGAAGCTGTTTGAAGACCGGACGCTAACCAAAATCGGAACAAGGCGAAGTTTTATGAGTACCACCCAAGTCTCAGCTGTGACTTGTTTGTTGTTTTTTGCCTCCGTTTCTGTTGTTGCCGAAGAACGTGAGCCGCAAATCGAAACTTTACAACCTGGCGTGACGCTTTCACTTGTTGCGGAACACCCTGCACTTGCGACTCCGACCGGGATTGATGTCGACGATCAGGGACGGGTTTGGGTCGTGGCGACTCATACGCATTTTCGACCGGACGATTACGTTGGCCCGGAACATGACGAAATTCTGATTTTCACTGACGAAGATGGCGATGGAAAAGCAGAACGGCGCGATGTGTTTTATAACGCTACCGATGCGACAATGGATCTGGAACTTGGTCCGGACGGTTGGGTGTATCTTGCGGAACGCGACAGAATCATTCGTGTCAAAGATTCGGACGACGACGGCAAAGCAGACGTTGAAGAAAATGTGGCTGTGTTACAAACGGAAGCCGACTATCCGCACAACGGGCTGGAAGGGCTGGCGTGGCATCCCGATGGAACTCTTGTGTTTGGGCTTGGTGAAAACTTCGCCAAGCCGTGGACTCTGACCGGAGCAGACGGCATAGCGATACGCGGCACTGGTGAGGGTGGTATTTTTCGTTGTTCACCCACTGGCACGAGCCTGCGCAGGATCGCTCAGGGATTCTGGAACCCCTTTGGAATCTGCGTTCGATCGGATGGTGAGATCTTTGCCGCAGAGAATGATCCCGGTGAACGGCCACCGTGTCGTCTGTTGCACATTGTTGAAGGTGGCGATTACGGCTATCAACGAAATTATGGCTCAGAAGCTCACCATCCGTTTGTGGGATGGAATGGTGAACTTCGTGGAACGTTGCCGATGATTCATCCCTGTGGTGAAGCTCCCTGCGGCATCGCTCCCATTGGAAACGGTTTGCTTGTTCCGTCGTGGAGCGATCATCGTATTGATTTTTTTCGCCTGCGTGCCAACGGGGCCAGCTTCGAAGCTGAGCGTATGTTGCTGGTGCAGGGAGGCCGCTATTTTCGGCCTGGTTGCATCGCGAGTGCCGACGCTGCTTCAGATGGGAATCGTTCAACGCGCAAATGGTATCTTAGTGACTGGGTTGACGGTCGCTATCAGGCACATGGATTTGGTCGGCTGTGGAAGCTGGAAATCGACCTGAACGAAGCTGCGTGGGTAGGCGGGTTGGATCTTGAGCCGCCAACGGTGGATTCTAAACGCGTTGTCGAACTGAGAGATTCCACACTAACGCACGACCGCAGCGAACTGCTTGCACTGGCTCAACAGAAAGATCCGTTTCTTGCGCGAGCCGCATTGCTTGCTTTGGCACAGGATGCTTCACAGTGGACTCCCAATGTTGTTGCTACATGGTCGGCTGGTGATCGAGTTCAGGCGGTTCTGGCGCTGAAACTGGCGGAAGCATCTCCCGATGTTTGGGTGACAAATTTTTTGAACGACGAGAATCCGGACGTGCAATTTGAAACGCTGCGATGGATCTCAGATACCGGTTTGACTGCGTTTCTGCCGGACGTTGAAGATTTTCTGAACCGCAGCGATCTGGACTACCAGCGTTTTGAAGCGGCGATTGCGACGTGGAATACACTTAGTGGAAAACCGGAAAATGGAATTCGCAATTCAGAACTGCTGCTGGCTCGAGTCAAAGACGATAGCAGTCCCGCCAATCTTAGAGCCTATGCGTTGCGTTTGCTTCCGAACCAATCACGCCCGGCTTCCCAAGCCGGCGATTCTCCGGTGCGTTCTTTGTCAAACGGCTTAACGTTAGAAGTTCTGCAACAATTGTTGTCAGTCGATGACGAAGTGTTGTCGCTGGAAGCCGTTCGAACTCTGGCTGGAATTTCGTCTGCCTCACAAATGTTGCTTGCAACCATTGCCGCCGATCCGCAGCAAAGGCTAAAGTTGCGGGCGGAAGCAGTGGCGGGATTGTCTGAGGTGGCAAGTCAGCACGTGGAGTTGCTGCTTCAGTTGGCAGCAGACAGTCAGCAAACCGTTCGGGAAGAAGCACTGCGATGCCTGCGCAGCGAAAAACTTTCTGCGGAAGAGACGCGTCGACTGAAAGAAATAGCGGCTCAGCATTCTGAATCGATGGACTTGTTTCAGGCGGTGCTGAATCCCTTAATGCTTACAGCTGGCCGACCTGCTGCAACTGACACAACAGCCTGGCGGACAGCTTTGCAGGCCATTGAAGGCGAACCGGACCCGGAAAGCGGTCGCCGCATCTTCCATCATGCTCGCCTGGGGCAATGTGCGCGGTGTCACCGACACAACGGGCGAGGTAATGTTGTTGGTCCGGATCTAAGTCGAGTAAACCATCGGGAAGACGGAGCGTGGCTGCTGCAGTCGATTCTTGAACCGAGTCGACAGATGGCTCCGGAGTACCTGCCGCGGACGATTGTGCTCAAGAGCGGGAAGACGTTTACGGGCATTCGCCTGCGATCGTCTACGAAAGAGGCGATGCGTGACTCATCTGGTCAGACTCGCACATTCGACCGCAACGACATTGAGTCGATGATTGAAGCAACCGTGTCGTTTATGCCTCAGGATATTGTGGATACACTCACACTTCGCGAAATTCGAGACCTGATTGCGTTTCTGGAAAGTAGTCATTCTGCCGACTAATGAAACGTCTGCCAGTCGCGAATTTTTTCACCGCAGCGATGCTGACGAGCGATTACGGGAGGTCGTCACAAACTGGCTTAATCGGCCAGTCGTTCAATTTGCGCTTTGCGGTGGGCAACAGCTTCCTTTTTCGTGCGGAAGGTTTTGAAGCGTTGTTTACCGTCTTCGTTCCATGACGCCACCCAGCGGTTATAGACGTTCTTGCTGACTCCCACGATGCCCGAAGTGTTGTTGGTGGGCTTTGATCGGTTAGGGCCTCGACGCCACTGTCTTGGGCCAAGCTTGGCCAGTTGTTCGTCTCGCCATTGTTTGGCGCGTGCCATTGACTTGCGAACTCCGCCGTCGGAAAAGCGAAAGTACTTTGAGTACTCCGTGCCATTTCTGACGAAACGGACGACCCAGCCGTTTGATTCTTTGCGAATGTTTAGCATGTTTTTCATGGAGCCGATTCTAGCAAAGTTGAAACGGTGGAATCCAGTTTCTGCGGCAGAACCGACGCGGAATTGACACCCTGAGGATTCCCTGGGAGTGTTGCGGATTCGAGTCATGGTGGAAGTGGCGACAATGTGTGTTTGCTTAAGGATGGTCGGCAGGCTGCCGATGGTTATTGGGTGAGTTCCTCCCGGTTGGTTTACAGGGTTTCACGCTTGCTTACGTTCGCACGCAACGGATCTCGTACTGTGTGGAATATATCCTGTTTACCCGGATCGGGCTTTTCTACGGAACAACCAGTGTGTTCTGGTAGGAATGCAAGTCTCAGCTGATTGGCCTACTATGCACGGCCTCTGTTTTCTCGTTGGGATCGATTCGCGATGATTCTGCATGTTGATATGGATGCGTTTTATGCGTCGGTTGAAGAACGTGACAATCCGGACTTGTGTGGCAAGCCAGTTATTGTTGGTGGTACTCCTGAAGGTCGTGGAGTTGTCGCGGCCGCCAACTATGTGGCTCGTACATTTGGCGTTCACAGTGCCATGGCGTCGGGGCAGGCGTTGAGGTTGTGTCCTGATGCGATTGTGCTGCGACCTCGTATGGAGCACTATGCTCAGGTTTCACAGAAGATTCGCGAAATCTTCAACCGCTACACTCCAACCGTTGAGCCGCTGTCTTTGGATGAAGCGTTTCTGGATGCGAACGGCAGTGTGCAGTTGTTTGGTTCTGTGGAATCGATTGGTCGCGCCATCAAAGAAGATATTCGCCGCGAACTGAATCTGGTGGCGTCGGTCGGTGTTGCGCCCAACAAATATCTGGCAAAACTGGCAAGCGACATGGATAAGCCGGACGGCTTTACCGTAATTCAGCCGGACGATGTGCAGCGAGTGTTGGATGCGTTGCCTGTAAGCCGAATCTGGGGCGTCGGAAAAGTAACGAACCGAAAATTTGAAGCTTTGGGTGTGACCACGATTGCTCAACTGCGGCAGCTATCCGTTGAACGGCTGAATCGTGAATTCGGTAGCAGCGGCGAACATTTCTGGAAGCTGGCTCGCGGAATCGACGATCGCCAGGTGATTGCCGATCGCGAAGCCAAATCCATTTCGCATGAAACCACGTTTGCCGTTGACGTTGTTGATATGGAAGTGCTGCGAGCCTGGCTGATGGAGCTAACTGAACAGGTTGGGCATCGACTGCGATCTCATGGTGTCGAAGGTCGCACGATTCATTTGAAGGTTCGTTACGGCAACTTTGATACGATTACTCGGTCGAAAAGTCTGTCGTCTCATTCCGATTCCACTCGGAAATTGTGGGACGTGGCTTCTGAACTGCTGGCTTCTGAGTTGCCAGATCGTCGATTGGTGGTGAGATTGCTGGGGATGGGAGTTTCCAATCTGCGATCGAAAGCGATGGTTCAGAAATCGTTGTTTGACGACGAGGTCGTTCCGGATCAGCGCGAGACTAAGCTGGATCAGCTGGCGGACCAGATTCGAAGTCGATTCGGAACCGGCAAGCTGCGTCGTGCATCCACCGTGCAGCACGATGCTCAGCATAAACCGTTGCCTCGCCCGGGATGAATCCTGTTCGGGCTGGTTGGCATTTTTTGGTGTTTTTTGCGGCTTTGCAGGCGCACAGCGATTCTGGAAAATTGTCTTTCTGAAACATCAAGTCAGGTTGGTGCGGTGCTGTTGATCGATGATGATGATTGTTATCCTGCGTGTCTTACTGAAAATACGTTCACGATCGATCGAACCAGTTCATGAATCCGCTTGCTGTTCAATTAAATCGCCTGTCGTTAAATAACCCGGTTCTGGTGGCTTCCGGTACGTTCGGCTATGCCAAAGAAATGACGGCCTTCGTTGATTTCGCTCAACTGGGCGGCATCATCCCCAAGACGGTAACGCCGCTGCCTCGAGCTGGAAATCCTCCACCAAGAACGGTTGAGACTGCCAGTGGGATGCTGAATTCCATCGGGCTTGATAACGATGGCTTTGATCAATTCGTCGCTGAGAAACTACCCTACCTTGCGGGACTTGGAACCGCGGTCATCGTCAACATCGCTGCCAGGACAAATGACGAATTCAAACGTATGGCGGACGTATTGAACGCTGCTGAAGGCGTTGCCGCTGTTGAGCTGAACATAAGCTGCCCCAATGTTTCCGGTGGCATCGACTTCGGCACCAATCCAGAACTGGCGGCTGATGTTGTCCGCACTGTTTGTAGTGCCGGCGACCTTCCAGTTATTGCCAAGCTGACGCCCAATGTTACCAGCGTTATTCCGATTGCTCAGGCGGTAGCCGATGCGGGAGCTGACGCGGTGTCGTTGATTAATACGTTTCAGGGAATGGCCATTAACTGGCGAAAGCGACAACCGGTCTTAGGCAACGTGCTGGGAGGGCTGAGTGGTCCGGCCATCAAGCCATTGGCACTGCGAATTGTGTGGCAGGTTGCTCAGGCGGTGAAGATTCCGATCATTGGCGTTGGCGGAATTCAGTGTCTGGATGATGTAATGGAGTTTCTGATTGCGGGGGCGTCTGCCGTGCAGATCGGTACCGCGAACTTTTACAATCCCGGGCTGTCAAACGAACTGGTCAAGCAGTTGGCAGACGTTGTCCAGCAGGAAGGCGTCAGCAACATTTCAGAGCTTGTCGGTACGCTAAGGATTCCGAAGCGTGATTGATTCGGCTGAAGATTGTTTGCCCGGATGACTGATTTCAGGGCAATGTGTTAGTGCTGCATCAAAGCTCAATCTTAGAGTAGTGGATCTTGTTAAAGATCCTGCGACACGCGAATCTTTAACAAGATCCCCTACGAAAAATCCTGATTCTTAGCGGTGACGCAGCACTAGCCGGTTTCGTTTTGTGTTGGGCTGCCGAGTTTTAATGATTTCGAAAGACTGAACGTAATTGTTGTCTTTCTACTTTTGTAACACGATGAACGCGAAATTATGAAGGTGCTTTCTGGCATTCAACCGACCGGTCGATTTCACTGGGGCAATTATTTTGGAGCGATCCAACAGTATATTGCGATGCAGGGGAGCGAGCAGTCTTATTATTTTATTGCCGACCTGCATGCTCTGACGACGGTCCGTGAGCCGGATGTGTTGCGGCAGAATATTCAGGATTCGGCATTGGATCTGTTGGCATTGGGGCTTGATCCAGCCAGGGCGACGTTGTTTCGGCAGTCGGATGTTCCGGAAGTGACTGAGCTGACCTGGTTACTGATGACCATTACTCAGATGCACCTGCTGGAAAAGTGTCACGCGTTCAAAGACAAAAAGGCGAAAGGGATTGCCGCTGATGCGGGCTTATTTACCTATCCGGTGTTGATGGCGGCTGACATTTTGATGTACGACAGCGATGTTGTGCCGGTTGGACAGGATCAGGTCCAGCACATTGAGGTGACTCGGGATCTGGCTCAGCGGTTTAATTCGCTTTACGACGAATGTCTGGTGCTGCCAAATGCTCACGTGCTGGATTCGTCAGCCAAAGTGGTTGGCACCGATGGCGAAAAGATGTCCAAAAGCTACGGCAACACAATTCCACTGTTTGATACTCCCAAACGGCTGAAAAAGCAGATCAATCAAATCAAAACAGATTCGAAAACCGTAGAGGATGTGAAGGATCCCGAGCAGTGTGCGGTGTTTACATTGTACAAGCTGTTTTCAACGGACGAGCAACAGGCGGAACTTGCCTCACGTTATCGAGCCGGCGGCATGGGCTACGGCGAAGCCAAGAACGCTTTGTACGAAGCCACGATGGCAAAGTTTGGAGCCGCATTTGAACGCCGAACAGATTTGGAAGGTCGGACAGATGACGTAGAAGATATTTTGCAGGCTGGAGCAAAGACGGCTCGCACTAAGGCGCGAGAAGTGATTGAGCGAGTTCGTTCTGCGTGCGGGTTAAAGCAAAAGCCAGCGGCGATTTAATAGTGATGCGATTCGTTTCACTGGTGGTCGACAGGCCAGACCGTTTTATTGGGGAAGGCAGATTTGATGTCACGTTATCTATCGTTTAACTTGTTGCTGGCAGCTTTCGTTGCGGCCATCGCTGTGATTCCGCAAGCGGGCTTTGCTGACGAAGCCAGTGATGTTCGAGTCATGAGTTTTAATATTCGTTTCGGGACCGCAAGGGACGGCGAAAATCACTGGGACAATCGTTGCGACTTTGTTGTTGAGACGATTAAGGCATTTCAACCCGATCTTTTGGGTACGCAGGAAACTCTAAAGTTTCAACGCGATTTTCTTGCCAAACACCTGCCGGAGTATGAAGTGCTGGGTGTCGGACGTGACGACGGCAAGGACGCTGGTGAAATGATGGCGCTGTACTATCGGCGCGATCGGTTCGAGCAACTTGATGCGGGCCATTTTTGGTTGAGTGAAACTCCCGAAGTGATCGGCAGCAAAAGCTGGGACAGTTCTCTGCCTCGCATGGTGACGTGGGTGAAGTTGAAGGACCGCAAAGCTGCAGAAGCAGCTCCAATTATGTTTTTCAATGCCCATTTTGATCATCGAGGTGCTGAAGCGAGACATCAGTCTTCGTTGTTGGTCCGTAAACGCGCGGCAGCTGTTGCTGGTGGTTGTCGGATTGTTGTGACGGGCGACTTCAATGCCGGTGAGTCGAGTGATCCGTACAAAGCGATGTTTGGAGAAGTGGGCGGCACGGATTCTGCTCTTGTCGATTCGTTTAGAGTTACTCATCCGGATGCCACGCCGGACGATGGTACTTTTTCAGGTTTCAAGGCGGCTGAGACCAAGGGGGCTCGCATTGACTGGATTGGCGTGTCTCGCAATTGGATCGTTCGACGGGCTGACATTGACAGAACGGAACGCGACGGACGCACACCTTCTGATCATTTCCCGGTCACTGCAGTTTTGGGCAATGAGTGATACAAGGTCTGCTGGTTTGGCGGCGGTGCAATTTTTAATTAAGACGGTTGAAAGAACAGACAATGGCGGATGGGGAAAGGAAATTCTGGTTGTTCAAATCAGAGCCGTTTGTGTTTTCAATTGATGATCTGGCGACTGCGAAAGGAAAGCGGACGTCCTGGGAAGGTGTGCGCAATTATCAGGTTCGCAATATGCTGCGTGATGATATGCAGAAAGGCGACGGAGTACTGTTTTATCACAGTCGAGTTGATCCGATGGTGATTGCTGGAACTGCCGAAATTGTGAAGCCAGGCTATCCGGATTTTTTTGCTCTGGACCCGGAACACAAGTACTTCGACCCGAAAAGCACGGCAGAAAAACCAACGTGGTATATGGTGGACATTGTGTTGAAGCAGGTGTTTAAGACGCCAGTGACGCGAGAGCAACTGAAGCTGGACAAGGTTGCTTCCGAAATGGCGGTGATGAGCAAAGGCAGCCGGCTGTCAATTACACCGGTCACTGAAAAAGAATGGATGGCTGTCCACAAGCTGGCTGGCGTGTCTCCCAAATAATAGACGGGTTTCGTCATGCTGATACGCCTTTCGATGTGCTGTGCCTTTCTGTTCTACTGCATTGGGGTGCCAGCGGCTGAACCCTGGAAATTGCATACCATCGATCGAGCATCGCGTGGTGCGGATGGCGTTCGGCTGGCCGACTTTGACCGCGATGGAAAATTAGACATCGTGACCGGCTGGGAAGAAGGTGGTCGCATTCGAGTATGCTTTCAACCCGACGCGAAAAAAGTGGCGGAGCTTTGGCCAGCTGTTGAAGTTGGCGAGGTAAAGTCTCCGGAAGACGCCGTAGGTGTTGATGTTAACGGCGATGGCTGGTTGGATGTTGTCAGCTGCTGCGAAGGCAAAGAGCGAGCGATCTATTTTCATCTGAATCCAGGCGGATTTCCTGTTGCGGGCTCCGGCGGTTCTGCAGCAATACTTCAACGCGAGAAGTGGACGACTCAGCAGGTTGAAGCGTCTGAAAATGTCACGTGTTGGATGTTTTGTTGTCCGCTTGATCCGACGTCGCTTGTGTTTGGCAGCAAAGAACCGTCGGGACAAATTTCATTGTTTGATCTTCCGTCGCGTAGCTTTCAGAAACTTCGCGACGCCGGGTGGGTCATGTCTTTGAGGGCGATCGATCTTGATGAAGATGGTGACTTGGATATTGTTTATTCAGACCGCAAAGGCAAACGTTGTGGAGTTGGCTGGTTGGAAAAACTTCCCGATAACAAATGGGCTGATCACGACATCGGTGGCCAGGGACTGGAAGTTATGTTTTTGGACGTTGTCAAAATTGACGGTCGTTGGGTGATCGCCTGCAATACTCGCAATGAACACGTGATGATTTTATCCTCCGGCGAAGATGTGACTAAGCCATGGGACCTTCGTCGAGTGCAGCATCCGCCGCAAAGTGGGGCGGGCAAGGGAGTGGCAATCAGCGATCTGAATGGCGATGGCCAGTTCGACCTTGTGTGTACCAGCGGGCTGGCGAAAGGTAAATGCGGTGCATATTGGCTGGAAGGTTCCGTTGGCGGATCTGTTTCAGTAACGGACGGCGAAAGCTGGGCCTTTCATGATATCAGCGGGACCGAAATTGGTGAGAAGTTCGATCGAATTGAACTGTTGGATATCGATGCAGACGGCGATTTGGACCTGTTGACCTGTGAAGAACGCAGCAATTTGGGAGTGATTTGGTATGAAAACCCGCGGTTGAGGTGAATAATTCTGAAGAACAAGCCTTCATCCGTCTTTTTTGCTGATTGGGACTTACAGAAAGTGGCTGCGGGTTGTTGACACTGTGTTCCGTCCGTAAACTTACCAGCTTTTGCCTATCTCCACACCGATTGGTCTGGTTGGCAAAGATTTGACAGTCAGTCACGATATGTGATTTGGCGAAGGTCGGTCGAATCCTGCACAAAGCCACCGGGGGAATGCTAAGTCAGCGTCGAATTTCGCACGATGACCGTTTACCTCGCTGTGTTTCGAGTCGATTGGAAGAGATGTACGGGAAATGTTGCGACAAATCCCTTTCAACGGCGATTTGATGTGTGAAAATTTGTCGGACAGGCAACCTTAGCCTGCAAGGCGGTCCCTTTGGGGCGATATTTACCAACCTCTGAAAAATTCGAGCAACTGCGGTTCAGCCGACAGTAGGAACGTGAACTTGAGAGCTCTCATAAGCGACATCCACGGAAATCTGGAAGCCTTGGAAGCGGTGTTGGCAGACATCGAATCCAAAGGTATTACGGAGATCTTTTGTCTAGGCGACATTGTTGGCTACGGTCCGAATCCATGTGAGTGTATCGATCGCGTCATGGATGTTGATATGTGCCTGCTGGGCAACCACGACCAGGCAGCATTGTTTGATCCGGAAGGTTTTAATGCCGGCGCTGAGCGAGCCATTTTCTGGACTCGATCAGTTCTTGAAAAATCCACCGGGCCGAAAGCAGAAAGCCGTTGGGAGTTTCTTGGGGAGCTTAATCGTCGTCATATCAGCGACGATGAGAAGACCATGTATGTTCACGGTTCAGCTCGCAACCCGTTGAATGAATATGTGTTTCCTGATGACATTTATAATCAGGTGAAGATGGAAAAAATCTTCGCGTTGGTGCCACAATATTGTTTTCAGGGGCACACGCACATTCCAGGTGTGTTTACTGATACTCTTGAATTTCTGGACCCCAAAGAAATCGACTTCACCTACGAACTCGGTGTTCAAAAGGTGATGATCAACGTTGGTTCTGTTGGGCAGCCAAGAAACAATGATCCACGATCTTCTTATGTGACAGTGGATGGCAACACGGTGAAGTTTCATCGAGTCGAATACGACATCAACAAGACGGCCGACAAGATCTACCACATACCGGAACTGGATAATTTTCTGGGCGATCGATTGCGCGAAGGTCGCTAGAGTTTAATGCCAAGTTTGGTTCGGGTGCACAGGCATTCGGACTTGAGCATGCATTGGCATTGCGACGTTCAACCTGTCAGCGGCGATGTTTGTGGCTGATGACGTCACTCAGTCAGCTTGACGTCTATGTCCAGGGCCTGACCCTGGCGGATGATGTTCAGGGTGATGATATCGCCCGGGCGATGACTTTCGACATCTGAAAGGAATTCGTCCACCTTCAGTGTTTTTTTGCCGTTCACGCCGACAATCAGGTCGGCTTGATCGCGGTCTTCCGTTTCAAACACGACGAAGCCTCGCTTGCGTTTTATAATGGCTGGCCCCTTCAGTCCCGCTTGTGCGGCAGCTCCACCGGGTTCCATTCTCAGAATTCTGAGACCTTCTTCGGTTTTCAGAACCTGCAGGATTCCGATGTCGGGCCGGATCACTCGACCATGTTTAATGAGTTCGGGGATGACCCTGACGATAAGGCTTGATGGAATCGCAAAGCCGATTCCCGCGCTCTGGCCGGTGTTGCTGGCAATGGCGGTGTTCATGCCGATCAGTCTGCCGTGTGAATCCAGCAGCGGGCCGCCGGAATTGCCAGGATTGATCGCCGCGTCGATTTGAATCACCGACTTAATAGATCGAGCTCGCGTGATGGGCAGGGTGCGGTTTAAGCTGGATATGATGCCGGTTGTCATCGTCCGTTCCAGCGCAAACGGGTTGCCGATGGCGAAGACTTTGAAGCCAACCTTCAGCATGTTGGAATCGCCGATCCTGACTGGAAACAGGTCTTCCTGAGGTGCTTCGATTCGAATAATGGCGATGTCGTTAAGCGGATCTTTGCCCACGACCTGTGCTTCGTGAGAATCTCCGTTATAGAGCGTCACGACGATGCGATCGGAATCTTCAATGACGTGTGCATTCGTCATGATGTGGCCGGCGGTGTCGATGATGAAGCCGGAGCCCGCGTCTTCTGTTTGGTTTTCTCGAAACGCAAAACGATCGGATTCAATCCGTGTGGCAATATTAGCGACGCTGCGATTGTTGACTTCGTAAACATAGGCAGCGGCTGCCTCGTCGGGCGTGAGTCCTTCCGCATCGTAAACGTTGGGTGCCGCAGGAAAGCGAGTTGCGTTGCGGGCGTAGTTTGGGGCTGAGGCAGAGGGCGCGGTGGGGATTTGCAGAGTCGAACGGTTGCCCTGCTGTTGGCCGTACGCTTCTGCTAAACCTGGTCCGGGTGCCACCAGCCATGCTGTAAAGATCGCTCCTGCAATTCCGGAAACAAAGCAAATGAAGATCTGCTTCATGACGGATCCTTTTCTCTGAAATTCACTGAACGAAATTTGCCAAACAAGCGTATCGCGGAGACGCGTAGATTTGGCCGCCGACAAAAAAACGTGACTGCGTCGATGTGAGGCATTGGCTTAACGTCAACAAGTGGCCTACGCTAAGAAGCTTGGGTGACAAAAAGGCAAGCCGCCCCTTTTTTTGAATCTACCAAATCCGGCAGGCTTGTTGCTACAGTGAATTTTTGTTCTGACGCCGATAGCGAACACAGTTCTGCATTTTTTGCGTTCGTTTGTGGGAACCGTGCATTGTCAATGAGGGCCTTTCGACTGCTGAAGAAAAAACGTCTGGCGAATGTTTGACTAAGCAGTAACAATACAGGGTAATAGCTGCACACTGATTTTTGACGTTTCTTTGCGGTTCCGTTATCGAACGCCAGATGCGGAATTATTCCTGAGTATCGATTGAGCGTTTTCTCTGGCGGAAGCGGCTTCCAGCGAATATTCGGCGTAATCGTTGTGGTTTCGGTGACAGCGTCGGAGATGGATTGTTTTTGAATTGCGGTTTGTGTTACGAAAACCATGTAATGAGGCCAGTTTTTCCAGAAACGCATTCGCTTTGCTTCGTCGCGGCCTGGTTTCTCGTTTTATTGCAATACTTCGACTTGAGCGTGAACGCGATTTACGATCTGCAGAATGTGATTCTAAATGGCCAATTTAGACCGCCAATCAGAAACTGATGTCGTCTCAGGGACTGGCGGTGTCTCAGAAGGAATAGGTGAATTGCCGCCGGCTGAGGCTTCTAAGTCTGTGCTTTCCGCTGTCGGTTCCAGAAAGCGTACCAGACGTCGTGCGCCACCTGCATGGACGATTTGGGTGGCCGCTCGTGCTCAGCAGTGTCGTGAATTTTTCGGCCCGCAGGCTTCGAAATGGCTGGTCGATCATCGGTATCAATTGCTGACAGTGTTGGTGAGTTTAGTCGCTCACGTTGTGCTGGCCTTTTGTCTAGCGCTGCTGGCATTGCCACCAGAAACGAAAGACGCCCTGTTTGCCTTTGTGGTCTCTCGTACAGAATCCCCTGTTGATGACGAGCTGGATGCTGTTGAAATTGAACGTATTCTGCAGCCGGAAAAAATCAACGATCTGGATGTCACCAGCAACATGAAAGAACTGTTGGCTGATATGCAGCCCAGCGATTTGCTGGAGCAGATGGAAGGCCTGGAAGAGCGCGATCCGACAATGGATTTAATGCCGACTGATCAGGAGATGGATCAGCTTTTTCGAAAGGGCGACTTCGGTGGTCGATCAACCGCTGCGAAGCAGATGTCGGTAAAAAAATATGGAGGCACGGTTGAGAGCGAAAAATCAGTCGCATCGGGGCTGCGATGGCTGAAGAAGATTCAGAAGGAAAACGGTTCCTGGAGCTTTGCCGATCAGGGGCCAGCAGCCCGAGCCGGATCTTTTCGTCGTACAGAAGTGGGAGCGACATCATTGGCTTTGCTGTGCTTTTTGGGAGCCGGGCATACTCATGTTGGCGAAGGCCCTTACCGAGAAACCGTGGAAAAAGGATTGGCCTACATTGGTTCTCAGGCAGACGTCAGCCAGGGGACGGCCGATTTGCGTGGCAGTGCGGAAGGAAATTCCGGAATGTACGTTCAGGGTCTGGCGACAATTTGCATCAGCGAAGCGCACGCTCTTGAGCCAAACGGGAAAGACCTGGGAAAACTAACCGAGCTGGCGGTGAATTTTATTGAGAGAGCTCAAAACCCACTGACCGGCGGTTGGCGATATCGGCCTCGCGACGACACAGACGACACGTCAGTGGTTGGCTGGCAGGTGATGGCATTGCGCAGCGCTAAGGCGGGACGCATTCCGGCTTCCAGCAAAACGTTGCGGTTTGCTCGCGAATTTTTGCGCAGCGTGCAAACGGACGAGGATGGAGCTTTTTACGCGTACACTCCAGGAGGCGGCCGCAAGGATTCAATGACCGCTGTTGGGTTGTTGTGCCGCATGTATTTGGGGTGGAAGAAAGACAATGCCGCTTTGGAAAAGGGCGTGCAGCATCTGGCCGCTATTGGGCCCAGTCGAAACGACATTTACTTCAACTACTATGCGACTCAGGTGCTGCATCATTGGGGCGGAGATCTGTGGAAGCAGTGGAATCAGAAAATGCGTGAGCAACTGGTTCGCACTCAGATTACTGAAGGTCCCGCAGCTGGAAGCTGGCCTGTCACTGATCCTCACGCGGCAACCGCTGGTCAGTTGTATCAAACGGCACTTAGTATTTTGACGCTGGAAGTTTATTACCGACATCTGCCGTTGTATCGCAAGCTTGAAGAAGGGCCGAACGACCCAACAGTGGTTGGTGGCGAATGATTTTTGCTGGGTGGTTGCAGGTGGAGATGCTCGGATGTCTTTCCCATAAGCCTACAGATGATATTTCAACCTGTGATTGGCACTATGTTGAAATGATGTCGTGAATGACGTGACCGTGGACGTCGGTCAGGCGGCGGTCGATGCCGTTGTGTCGTACGGTTAAACGTTTGTGGTCGATGCCCATCAGGTGCAGCATGGTGGCGTGAATATCGTACACTTCGGTGGGAGCGTTACGGTCCAGTGGTTTATAGCCCCATTGATCTGAGTGTCCGTGAGTCACACCAGGTTTGATGCCACCACCAGCCAGCCAGTTTGTGAACACATAAGGATTGTGGTCGCGACCTTTGCTGCCCTGAGTTGACGGCATGCGGCCGAATTCAGTTGTCCACAGCACTAAGGTGTCATCCAATAGTCCGCGTTGCTTCAGGTCTTTCAGCAAGGCTGCGGCACCGATGGCCATTCCCATTGCCAATGGTTTGTGGTCGCGTTCGATGTCTTCGTGGCTGTCCCAGTTGCGCCGGGGAAAACTGTTGTCGTTGCCGGACCAGATTTGCACAAAACGGACTCCTCGTTCCAGCAGTCGACGGGCAATGAGGCACTTTCGTCCGAAGTATTCGGCCTCTTCCGGGATGTTGATCTGATCGGGATAAACGGCATCGGGGTTGTTGAGACCGTACATTTGCAGGGTGTGTTTTGATTCACCGGAAATGTCCAATGCTTCCGGTGCACTAAGCTGCATTTTTGCGGCCAGCTCATAGCTGCGGATGCGTGATTCCAGACGACTATCTTCCGGACGTTGTTGCTGGTGAATTCCGTTTAGTTTTTGAAGCAGGCTTAGTCCGGCAGAGTCACTTTCGTGAGTGACGAATTCGGCTTCCGGCTTCAAATCTGCGATGGCGTTCTTTCGTTGTGGAAACACGGTTGTGCCTTGATGGCTGGCTGGCAGAAACGCAGAGGCCCAGTTTTTCGGTCCGTTGCTGGCGTAGCCTCGATGATCGGGCAGCACGACAAACGTGGGCAGGTTTTCGCTAAGTGAACCAAGTCCATAGCTGATCCAGGCTCCCATGCCGGGAAAACCTGGATTCTGAAACCCCGTGGCCTGCAGATAGGTGGCCTGACTGTGAACGCCCGTTTTCCCCACGACGTTATGCAGGAATGTCATATCGTCAACGCATTCACCCAGCGGTTTTACGACCTCGCTGATCATCTTGCCGCACTGTCCGTAAGCAGCGAACTTAAACGGAGACTTCATCCAGGGTCCCAGCCCGTTTTGAAACGTTTCGACGTGCTCGCCGAAGTTCGACTGCTCGCCGTGATGTTTTTCCAGAGCCGGTTTGTAGTCCCACAGGTCGATGTGGCTGGCCGCTCCAGCCATAAACAGTTGCACGACACGTTTCGCTTTCGCCGGATGATGCAGAACTCCCACCGCGCCGCCACTGCCGTGCGGACGCTCGGAGTTGGTTGGAATGTTCCCGAAAGCTGCGTCTTCTTCCAGAAGCATGGTTGCAGCGGCCAGGCCAGCGAAGCCCTGCCCTGTGGAATTCAAAAAACTGCGGCGTGATTGCATGGCACTAACAAGGGCTTCGCCCTTGACCCGGTGGCGTGGTTGGTGAGAAGAGGTGGAAAGTTCCCAGCGCCGAGACGCTCCGTTGTCGCTAAATGGTGATGCTTTGGGCACCGTATACGCTTCACTTTTAGCAAGAAGTCTAATCCACGAAAAGGAATTCACTGGTGTTGAATAAAATTCGACACAGGTTTGTGAGCCCGTGACGGCTTGCATACTGTTTAAGTTCCTGCAACTCGTCGTTTTCTGGTGAGCGACCGGTGGCCAACTGGAATGCGTAGGCAGCTTTATCTGTTGCTGTGTCTTGTTGTACACGATCAGCGAAGTATTCTGACATCACCAACGTGAAGCTGTTGTTGAGCAACGAAAGTGCCTGCAGAGAAGTCAGTGTCTCGATGCGTTTAGGGGTGCTTTGCGACGAGTCCGCACAGTCCAGCGTCGTCATAAATGGGTCTGGTTGCGAACGCACAATAAAGCGATAAATCGATCGCCGGTGAGAAGCGGCTTTACGAGGATCAAATTTGTGATACTCGTAATGTGGAGAATGTTCGGGGCGTTCCAGGGCGAACAAATAGAAGCCCGGTCCGCCCATTTGCGTGTTCAGTTTTCCGCTGACCGCAAGGATCGAATCTCGAAGTTCTTCGGCAGACAGTTTGCGACGATTCATTCGCCAATAGTACTGATTATCGCTGTCCAGAGCAGCGTTGGCGTTGTTGTGTGATGATTGAAGTCGATAGGTTGAACTGTTCACAATAAGGCGATGCAGGTGCTTGAATGACTGCGTTGTGCGGAACTCGTCGGCCAGCCAGTCCAGCAATTCCGGGTGAGTGGGAAGTTGCCCCATGCGGCCGAGATCGTTGGGTGAGTCAACAATTCCTCGTCCAAAATGGTATTGCCAGATGCGATTCGCAATTGATCGCCAGGTAAGAGGATTTTCAGGTGCCGTAATCCAGTGTGCCAGTGCGGCTCGACGATCGCCTTCTGAGTGGTTGGCGGGAAGCTTCAATTGCCAGGTGTCGTCCGATGAAAGCGGGACGACGCCAGGGGTGACTTCTTCACCGGGCTGTTGAATGTTGCCTCTATGCAGCATTCGAATTGTTCTGGGTACTCCTTCAGTGGGCTTGAAGTTGCCTTGTGAAGAAAAATTGGTTGCTGCTGCGTAGACGACCCTGCCCTTGGGAAGCCCCTTCAATGTTGTTGATGTTGCGTCCCGTTGATTGACTAGTGCATTTTTCTCAGCTAGTTTGTTTTGAGTTAAAATTCCGTTGAGCAATTGCTGCTTTTTCTGTTTTGCTTCGGCCAGTTGGTAGGTGGCACTTTGGTTTATCGCTTGTGCCCAGATGCCATCCGTGAGGTTCGACTTTCGCCACCGAACTGGGGCTTCGATTGAATCCAGTGCGTTAACCCTGGCCGCCAGGGCGATGTTGGTGCCATCTTTGTCGAGCAGTTCCAATTCGGCAATCGCCATCATGTAGTCGTTCTTGCGTTCCGCCAGTTTTGTGGCGATCACTCGAACGTATCGTGCAGTAGTGGCGGGCACTTTTATCGCGACTGCGGCAAGGCCTGGGTTTGTGAAGTCCGTTGTTGTATGGTCAGCCAATAGCTGTGTTGGCTGGTTGGATGTTGTTGCTTCCGTGCGTGCTTCGATTCGGAAGCGGACAGGAAACCCGAATCCTGCTCCTATACCGCCAAAGTCGTCGTGGCAGGCATGCAGCCTGATTTCGGCGAAAGTGACGTCCTGCCCAAGGTCAATTTCTACCCATTTTTCGATGTTGGCGTTGGGGACGATTTGGCTGTGATAGCCGAATTCAGGTTGTTTCTCGGTCAGGATTACCTGTGGCTGCAGCGAGGCAATCGCGGCTTCCAGTTCGGCCAGTTTTGTGCCGCCCTGTTGCTTAACGCTTTCGTCGAAGTTTTTGATGTCTTGCGTGAGTGCGGCCAGTTTGTTTGTTAGTTCGTGTCGCCGCTGTTCTACTTTTGGGTCGGTGTCGTAAACGCGTTCAGCTCGATCAACGGCGGCAAAGACTGATTGCAGGCTGTAGTAGTGTTCCTGGGTAAATGGGTCGAATTTGTGGTTGTGGCATCTCGCACACTGAACCGTGACGCTGCAGAACGTGTTCAGCGTGTTTGATACCATTTCGTCGCGGTCAAGATAGCGAGCTTCCATGCCGTCCAGCTTGGATTCCGGCACTTCGACGTGTCCGATGAAGTCCCAGGGGCCAGCCGCTATGAACCCGAGTCCCAGAATGCCGTCGGGCTCGGATGGGAAAATGGCGTCCCCGGCTACTTGTTCTTTGACGAATCGAGCGTACGGTTTGTCGTCGTTGAATGATCGGATTACATAGTCTCGATAGGGCCAGGCGTTGGGACGCAGTTTGTCTTTATCAAAGCCACAGGTGTCTGCGTATTTAACGACATCCAGCCAATGTCTCGCCCAGTGTTCTCCATAATTTGGCGAGGCCAGCAATTCTTCCACAAGGCGTTCGTAAGCGTCGGGAGCTGTGTCTGTCAGAAAGGCTTCCATGCGTTCAATGGTTGGCGGCAACCCGGTTAAGTCGTAAGTGAGTCGTCGAATGAGTGTTCGACGATCAGCTTCATCTGCTGGAGTAAGCCCGAGTTCCAGTTGCTTTGCGGCAATGAAGTGATCGATCGGGGTTCTGGTTTGCAGCGTGCCGTCTATTGTTCCTGCGTTGATGGCAGGAAGCGTTGGTCGAACGATTGGTTGCAGAGACCACCAGTTGAAGTTGTCGATGACAGGTTCCGTAAGCACAAGATTTTGCGGCCATGGGGCACCATCGTCAATCCATGACTTCAGAACGTGGACTTCATCTTTGGTTAGCGGCTCGCCGTTTTGTGGCATTGACGGCGGTTGCCCGGCATCTGCAGTCACAACCGAAATGAAGTGGCTTTCGCTGGAATGATTGGGCACAACAAAACCGCTGTCGGCCAGCGACTTTTGGGACTGCAACGAAAAGTCGCCTTTGCGGTCAACGCCGTTGTGGCACGACAAACATTTCGTTTGCAGAATGTGCTGGACCCTGGCCGGCAGTTCAGCACTTGTGTCGTCGGAAACTTCGTCGGCGGCAAGGCTGGAACTGGCAAGCTGCAGGGCGATAAACAGCGTCAGCAGGATCGGCAAAGCGGGCTGGTGTTCTGAAACCATAAGTGTGGATCTATTGGTTCAGGAGGTTGGGTGGGAAATCTGTGACTGAGGCGGAGCTTCAGCATATCGCAGTTCGGTCACATTTTGAATCGCGTTCTCTGCTATGTCTGCGTTGGTTATGGTTTCTGTCGCAGTTCTGCTGTGTGATTGTCACCAATTCGGAAGAATCCTGAGGTGAGCGAAGCCGCTGTACTTAGATTGGAATCAGGTTTATGCTGTGCTGAATTGAGAACATAAGCGGACGGCGTGCTACGGCTGACGTGGCAAATAATAATTCTAACGAGGCTGTGCCTCAGACCATTCGAGCTACCGCTCGGAAACGCTCCGTTGTCGCTCAGAAAACTTGACTCAACCTGAACCTGTTCGCGGCAATAAGAAGTCTAACCCAACGCAAAACTGGCGCTGTCCAGACAATCGAGCAACAATAACTATGGCGGAAAACTGGCCTCAACTTGAGTTCACTCGACCGGAATGGCTTTGGGTTCTGGCTGCGCTTCCGGTGCTGACGGTGCTTTATTACCGCAGTCTTGTGGATTTGCCGTGGCGGCAAATGGTGACGTCTCTGGTGGTGCGAACCGTTGTTTCGCTGTTGCTGATTCTGGCGTTGGCGGGGTTGAATCTGCTGAATGTGACTCGTGACGTGTTTGTTGTGTTCGCACTCGACAACAGTTTAAGTGTTGGCGATGAAGGTCAGAAAGCAGCTACTGACTTTATTAGAGAAGCAACCAGGGATGCCGACGAAAAGCAGTTTGCTGTGTTGCCGTTCGCGACTGTTCCGGGAAGTTTTGAACAGGCGATTCCCGAGTCGAACGTGGCCGATGAAAAGCTCACGCCGAAGTTGAGCGAAGGTGTCACGGAAAATGAACCGAGCGCTATTGATCCGGCCGCGATTCAGCAAATGAAGAAGTGGAAGCAGGGGACGGATCTTCAGTCGGCGATCGACATTGCGACGGCCGGAATTCCGCCTCACTATGTTCCCCACGTCGTGTTGCTTAGTGACGGTAACGAAACCGAAGGCGATATTATGTCGACCGCCGTTTCCGCCGGTTTGCGAATTTCCACGGTGGCGTTGGAAACTCGCAACGATCCAGAGATGCAGCTTTCTGCGGTCAATGTTCCGGCTCAGGTGGCTGAAGGCGAACCATTCAGGATCGAAGTCGTTGTCGATTCAAATCACGACGACAAAGCCATTATTGAAGTGTTCAATGGGGAGTATCGGATTGCTTCCGAGTTGAAGGATATCAAGGAAGGCGAAAACAAATTCTATTTTACTCAGCAGGTAAAGCAGCCCACGGAATTTTCCGCCAACATCAAACGACCGGCGGCAGATGTCGCTGCTGCGGACGGCAGTGATGTAGTGTTCAATGATACTCTGCTGGATAACAACCTTGCATCAGGGTTGGTGTTTACGGCAGGCAAGCCGCGAGTTCTGTTGATCGAAAGTGTTCCGGAAGCCGCTCGCCACCTGGAATGGGCGATGAACGAAGAAGGCATCATCGTGGACACTCGACCGGCCAAAGGGATGCCGGAATCGTTAACCGACCTTCAAAACTATGAAGTACTGATTCTGTCGAACGTGCCAGCCACTGATTTGACAGCTCGACAAATGGATGTGATTCGCAGCTATGTCAGCGAACTTGGCGGCGGCTTTATTATGTTGGGCGGCGATGAATCGTTTGGGCTGGGCGGCTATTACAAGACGGTTGTTGAAGAGGTGTTGCCCGTTCGCAGCGACTTTGAAAAGGAAAAAGAAAAGCCCGGTCTGGGGATGGTGTTGATCATCGACAAGTCGGGTTCGATGGGCGGACAGAAGATCGAACTGGCGAAAGACGCTGCTCGAGGTGCCGTGGATCTGCTTGGTTCGAAAGATCAAATTGGCGTGATTGCATTTGATGGTTCGCCGTACTGGGTCAGCGAAATGAAATCCGCTTCTCAAAAGAGCAGCGTGATTGATCGTATTGCGGGCATTGAAGCCGGCGGCGGGACAACTTTGTATCCGGCAATGCAGGAAGCGCTAAAAGCGTTGCAATCAACCAGTGCCAAGCTGAAGCACGTGATTATTCTGACTGACGGTTATTCCACGCCGGGAGATTTCGAAGGCATTACTCAGGAAATGACTTCTGCCAGAATCACCGTCTCGACGGTGGGTATTGGCGATGCGGATCCGAATCTGCTGGAACGAATTGCCGAACTTGGCAATGGGCGATATTACTTTGCCAGCGATCCCAGTTCTGTGCCGCAGATCTTTGCCAAAGAAACGATGACCGCCAGTAAGTCGGCGATTAATGAGGAACCGTTTTTGCCCATGGTTGTCCGAGCTTCTCAGGCGTTGTCGGATATCAACTTTGAAGAAGCTCCGTTTTTGTTGGGCTATGTGGTGACTCGGCCCAAGGCGACCAGTGAGGTCATTCTGGCGACAGAAGCTGGCGACCCTTTGTTAAGCTGGTGGCGTTATGGGCTTGGAATGTCTGTGGCATTTACGTCTGACGCAAAAAGTCGTTGGGCGGCTGAGTGGCTGACGTGGAATGGTTACAACCAGTTTTGGGCTCAGGTGATTCGGCACTGCATGAGAAAAAGCGAAAGCCGAGGTTTTGTTGTTGATATTCAACGACGTGGCAGCAAAAGCAAAGTGCTGATTGATGCTGTGAATCCCAACGGTCAGTTTTTGAATAAAGCAGAAACCGAACTAACGCTGATCAATCCTCAACTGGATTCGAAAACGATTACCGTGCAACAGACGGCTCCTGGACGATACGAAGCAGAGCTTGAAATGCCGACCGTAGGTGCATGGCACTTGCAAATGACTCAAAAGGTCGAAGGTGAAACACTTTACCAGCAGTCACGCGGATTGATTGTGGGCTACAGTGACGAGCTACGATTACGCAATACGAATGAAGAATTGCTGAAGGCTGTTGCTGCAGCGTCTGGTGGCGTGTTTAGTCCGCAGCCATCAACGATTTTTGAGGCGGCTGACGGCGAGAGTGCTTCTGCTGCGACTCCCTTATGGCCGTGGCTGTTAATTGTTGCGTTGTGTTTGTTTGTGGCCGATGTCGCGTTGCGACGCCTGGATATGTCAAACGTCTTCGGAACGGAACTGCATCGTGGCGACTTGCGGTATTGATTCTTTGTGGCAGCAATCAGCGTTGCTGCTTTGAGTTCAATTCTTGCTTTGCGTGTTCGGGCGATTGGCCGTAAATCACAGGTTCGCCGAGTTTTGTGCCATGAAATTCGAATGTTGTCAATCTGCAACTTAGCGATACAGTCCGAAGATTAACGGTCTTTGCTTCGTTCAGGGCTTGTTTGGCGTGCGTCCGGTATTGGGTTGTGAGAGTTGTATGGACTAAAACCGGTCAAAAACCATACTCTTTTCGCACCGCCGCTGATCAGCATTTCAATATTTTGCGTTTCTGACTTGGTCTTGCGGGCGGAAACTGCGTAGGACTCAAGAGGTTTGAGTTGCGTGCGAAATTTTGACGACGTTCGGATTCTGGTGATTCGTACGGCGATTTGTATGGCCCAGATGTTTCGAAGTTGAGTGAGTAAGTCATGGACATTTCCAGTCTTAGCGATTTGGCTCCGTGGCTGAAGTACCTTTCCGGACTTTCAGCGTCCATCATTATTGGTGCGGCGGTGTTTCACCTATTCTGCTTCTTTGTGCTGTCGATGTGGTACCGTCGCGATCTTTCGGTGATTGCAGGATGCCTGGACGACTTCACTCGCGGCCTGAAGCATCGCAGTGTGCTGGGGCGAAACGCACCTTTGACCAACCAGATTGATGCATTTGTCGAAGATATCAACGATGTGGTCAACGATCCGACTCGCGTGAATGATCGCACGGAATGTTTGCGACGGATTCATATTCTGGACGAACGCCGCAGCTATCTGGATTCTTTGTCGTTTGAAACCGCCAGCAACATGGCTCGCACGATGATTGAAGCGTATCCGTTAGCTGGAGTGCTGGGCACCATTCTGGCGATCGGTTCGGCATTGCAAAAATCGGATGCGGTTGAGAACGCTTCGGCAACGATGTCTGCGATTGTGAATCGATTTGGCGATGCTATCTGGTCGACGTTCTGCGGGTTGGCCGCTGCCATCATTTTGATGTTTATCAACAGCATGCTGGAAACGCGTTTTGAACGGCTTACTCAAAGTCGATCACACGTTCGGGACATGGTGGCGAAGGCCAAGCGTGAACTGGCGATGACAGCTGTTGTGGCAGATGACGTTCGAGAATCATCAGCGGTGGAAACCACTTCTGTCAGCGGCTCCGGGCGAGGGGCACGATGATGAAGACTCGCAAACGCCTGTCGTTTCAGCTGACTCCGTTGTTGGACCTGCTGCTGATTGTGATTTTCGCGCAGTACATGGAAATTCAGCAGAAAGCCGAATCGGCTCAGGATCAGCTGGAACAACAGAAAACCGCTCTGGCGGAAGACTTCAATTCTCGCCGCGACGAACTGGAGCAGACTTATGCTGTTCGTAGTAACCAATTGTCGGCGACTCGCGAACGCTATAGCGAGCACTATGAAAGCATCGTGAAGCAGCATCAACAGGCCGGTAGCGCTTTGGCGGAAGCGTTGAATTTGCCAGGCACAGTGATGGAGGAAGTGCTGCGACTGAAAACAGATGGTAAAGTCAACGACGCCAAACAATTGCAGGCTGCCGCCGAACAACTGAAGAAAATACTTCCGACTCGAGGGGAAGAGTTGTTTCGGTTTATGCTGCGATATGACGAAATGCAGAAACATGTTTCTGTGTGGGAACTGCATATTCAGGATAATGGCCAGGCCGTGTTTTCGGACGGTGAACGTAACGCGACAGTGTCGTTTGGGACTGTGGAAGAGTTTGTGTCGCGGGCGTTTGAGGCCAGTAAGGCATTCACAGAACCACGTCCACTTGTCATTATTCTGCTGACGTATGGCGATACTCAGGCCGGACTTAGACGTCGAGCGACCGACGGTATGCCGTTACTGATTGAACAGCTTCGTCGTGATGCCGGCAACACTCGTTGGTTTGACTTTTCTTTGATGGGATTTCGGCCCGGTGGTTCACTGCTGGGTGGTGTTGGTGGCGGGGCGCAATAATGGTCGGAGTGCAGTATGATTCCGGTGTTGCTGTCATCTAAGCACAAAGGTTTCATGTGCTGTGATGTCCGGCTGACGCTGCTTCACAGCTCAATCTTCTGGTAGTGGATCTTGTGAAAGATCCTGTGACACGGGGATCTTTCACAAGATCCACTACCACAGGTTCTGATTCTTAGCGGTGACGCAGCACTAACGCGTTTTATTTTGCATATTCTGACTGATCACTTTGAGTGGCAGGCGAGCACATATTTTTAAACTGTGAGTCGGTGTTAACTATTTCGAACGGATGATCGCCATGGGTTCCAAGCGACCGGGTTTAATGAAGTCCACCACCAAAGCGGCGGGTGGCGGCGTTATTGTTGTGGCGGCGTTGCTGGCTTTGATGTTGTTTCGTGGTCCGGGATTGGGGACGAACGACGGTGATGCGGAAAAATCTCAACCGATGGCATCCACGGAGGCTCCCAACGTGGCAACTTCTGTAACCGCTCCGGCAAACGCAAATCGGGAAAACACAGATTCCAACACGACGCCGAAGCTTGATACGGGCGGACTGACACCTGATGAACAGAAGGCTTTGTCCGGGAATGTACTGTCCATTCTGATTGACGAACGAGACTTTTTGATGGAACTGCCTGGAGCAGACGTTCCCGTTTTTCGTCCGGCAAAGCTGAGTCGTTTAGTTGAACTGGCCGCGTTGGCAAAAGGTGATTCGAACGGAATTCGCGTGCGAGTTAATCGACGTGAGAATGCCAGAGCGTCTGCGGAAAATCAGATCAAACTGGAACTGTCCAAAATCGGCATTGGCGAAGGGGGCATCTATATGCCCGCTGAGTTTATTCCTTAACAAGGGTTTCGCCCGTGGCTGAGTGGCGTGGCGTGGAGTGGAGTGGGAAAAACGTAGGGCGTTCGTAGCGCCGAGCCGCTACGTTGTTGCTCCAGAAAACATTGACTTAATGAGAATGGGTTCGGCTCAATAAGGAAGTTCAAAACGCCCAGGCGGTTTGCGTAGCGGTTCAGTTTTCCAGTTGCCGGATTGGCGAGTTTATCACACATGAGCGATCAGTCGCCAACAGTTCTGTTTGAAGACAATCATTTGCTGGCCGTGTTGAAACCGGCTGGCGTGTTGACAATGGGTGACGACACCGGCGATGTGTCGATGGTGGATATTGCTCGCGAATATCTGCGAGTCAAATATTCCAAGCCGGGTAATATTTTTGTCGGCGTTGTTCATCGGCTTGATCGTCCGGTTTCCGGAGTACTGTTGTTTGCGAAAACCGGCAAGGCGGCGTCGCGATTGTCGGACCAGTTTCGTCGAAGCACGGTGAAGAAAACGTATCGCGCCATTGTTGAGGCGTCTTCCCGGGTTGCAGACGCACGGCTGGTGGATTGGCTTTGCAAAGATCGTACGAATAATGTTGTCAACTGTGTGTCTCCTCAGGCGGCGGGAGCGCAGGAATGCATTTTGGAATATGTCGTTGATTCGCAGGGCCATGGTCGAGCACACCTGAATGTGATGCCGATCACCGGTCGCAGTCACCAGATTCGCGTACAACTGGCTTCTCGCCAGATGCCGATCGTTGGAGACGTAAAATACGGGTCCAAACATCATCGCGGTGGGCAGATTTCTTTGCACGCTTATCGACTTGAGATTGAACATCCGACGCAGAAAACGCGGCTGGAAATCATCGCTGAGATCCCAGCTGATCTGTAAGTTTGGAATCGGTTGAGCGTGTTTCGCAGTCGGTCGCACCAGCTGACTTGCCGTTGATTGTGTCTCACGTAATGATTGAGACTGTTATTGAGCTTCCTGTTGAATGGAAATGAAGGCGAGACAGATGGTGCGAAGTTTCATTGCAGCGCTGACAGTTATCAGTGCGATGAGTAGTAGTGGGCTGCAGGCTGCAGATCCGAACGTGGTTGTCATCTTCTGCGATGATCTGGGATATGGAGATCTTGGTTGCTTCGGGCATCCGACAATTGCGACTCCCAATCTGGATCGTATGGCGGCAGAAGGCCAGAAGTGGACGGAATTCTATGTTGCGGCCTGCGTGTGTACGCCCAGTCGAGCGGCTCTGCAAACCGGACGCTATCCAATTAGAAATGGCATGTGTTCGAACACTCGACGAGTGTTATTTCCGAATTCGAAAGGCGGATTACCAGCCAGTGAAGTGACGATCGGCCGCATGCTGCAGCAAAAGGGTTACGCAACTCACGCGATTGGAAAGTGGCATCTGGGGCATCTTCCGCAGTACCTTCCGACAAGTCACGGCTACGATTCGTATTTCGGAATTCCGTATTCCAACGATATGGATGCGCTGCCGTCTGCTCCTAAGAATAAGTTGAAATTTGATGAACCGAAGACAGAGTATTTCAACGTTCCTTTGATGCGAGGCGAGAAGATTGTTGAACGTCCAGCGGATCAGCACACGATTACAAAACGCTTCACCGAAGAAGCGGTGAGTCTGATCAAAAACCGTGGTGACAAGCCGTTCTTTATCTATCTGGCTCACAATCTGCCGCACGTTCCGCTGTTTGTTTCGAAGGAGTTCACTGATGTGAGCCGTCGTGGTTTGTACGGCGATGTTGTTCAGGAAATCGATTGGTCAGTTGGCAGCGTTCTGAATGCGTTGAAAGACGAAGGCGTGGCCGATAACACATTGGTGGTGTTTACGTCTGACAATGGCCCGTGGAGATCTTTTAAGCAGCAGGGCGGTTCTGCCGGATTGTTGCGAGACGGTAAGGGATCTACCTGGGAAGGTGGCATGCGCGAGCCAACGATTTTCTGGTGGCCGAACAAAATCAAACCGGGTGTTGTGATGCAGATGGGCAGTACTTTGGATTTGCTGCCAACAATTGCGGCGGTTTCTGGAGCCGTTGTGCCGACCGATCGCCAGTTGGATGGTCACGACTTATCACCGGCGTTGTTTGCTGACGGCGAAAGTCCTCGTCAAGACATGTTCTACTATCACGGCGAAGAGTGTTTTGCTGTTCGATCGGGCATGTACAAGGCTCATTTCAAAACCAAGACGTCGTATACTGGTCAGAAGGCAGCTGTTGTCCACGACCCGCCGTTGTTGTTTCATCTGGGGCATGATCCCAGTGAGGAATATGACGTGGCAAAAGAGCATCCTGACATTGTTGAACAGCTGCGAAAGCTGAAGTCTGAACATGAAGCGTCTGTTGAGCCCGTAGAAAACCAACTGACATTGTAATCGTTGTCCGTTCGCTGAATTCGTTTCCAATGTTATCGCAACCTTTTCAATGATCTCAGGAATCAACTGTGGCCCATTCTCGACGCGAATTTCTAAGTGCAGGTTTTTCTGTTTGCTCGGCCTTTGGAGTCTCAGCGGCGTTAACTTCGCTGAGTGGGCGTTTGGCTTGCGGAGGTAGCCCAAAGGTTGGAAATTCGCTGGTTCCAACAATCGACGAAACCACAGGCCTGCCATTGCTGCGGCTGCCGGAAGGCTTTCGGTATTTGTCGTTTGGATGGACGCGCGATCTTATGAAAGGCGGCGTGGCGACACCTGCGGCTCACGATGGCATGGGCGTTGTGGCTGTTGATGGCGACGTGTTAACGTTGGTGCGAAATCACGAGGTCGGTTCTGATGGTCCCGCGTTGTCGCGATTGGGTGAAGCCGCGGCTTTTGATTCGCAGGCTCAGGGAGGCTGCACGACTCTTGTTTTCGACAGCAAGCAGGGAAAGCTGCTTGATAGCTGGGTGAGTTTTGCTGGCACCAGTCGAAACTGTGCCGGCGGCATTACGCCGTGGGGGACCTGGTTGACGTGTGAAGAAACGGTGCTTGGGCCAGGGGATATTGACCGGTACAAGAAAGATGTGGTGCGAGGATTCAAGCAGGAACATGGTTGGATCTTTGAAGTCCACCCGGATGGCAGCAGTCAGCCGATTCCGTTGAAATCGATGGGGCGTTTTGTTCATGAAGCGGTCTGTATCGATCACAACACCGGCATTGTGTATGAGACTGAAGATCGTACCACTTCGGCGTTTTATCGTTTTGTTCCGCAAAAAAACGGCCAGTTGGCGGCAGGCGGAACGTTGGAAGTTGCAGAAGTTGTCGGTCAGCCCGATCTGCGAGGAGGCGTTGCGGCTGGGGCTGAATTCGACGTGCGCTGGCACCAAATTTCAGACCCTGAAAAAGCTCATTCATCAAACAAAGGTTTGCCGGATGAACTTGGCGTTTACAAGCAGGCGGCCAAATTGGGGGCCACAACATTCGCCAGACTGGAAGGTTGCTGGTTTGGCAACGAATACGTGTACTTCGATGCCACCAGTGGCGGCCAGGCAAAAGCGGGGCAAATCTGGAAGTATGATCCAGTCACAGAAAAGCTGACACTGTTGTTTGAAAGCCCGGCGAAGCAGGTCTTGAACATGCCTGACAATTTGTGCGTGAGTCCTCAAGGGGGACTTGTCCTGTGCGAAGACAATAACTACGGAGTGACCGAGTTTCCTCAACGCATGTTCGCTCTTTCGCAGGAAGGTAACTTAAAGTTGCTTGCCGAAAATAACGTTGAATTGCGTGGCGAAAAGAACGGCTTCAAGGGCGACTTTCGAAACAAAGAATGGGCGGGAGCTTCGTTTAGTCCGGACGGAGTCTGGATGTTTGCGAACATTCAGACGCCCGGAATTACTTTTGCGATTACGGGACCGTGGGATTCGGTCATGTAGATGACTCGAAACGTTCGTTGCCGCAAATCTGTTGAGTAAGACGTGCTTATGTGTGCGTGAAAAAATTCCAATGAGCACGTCAACTATTGACGTTTCTGTTTGCAAATTCTGGTTCAAAAGTCTGCCAGCGATTGGGCCGCCCAGTTGGTTGCCTCAAGGTAAGCATTCCGAATTGCTGCAGGATCGACGTTGGATAGTTGAACTTGATCCCAATTTCCCTTTTCGTAGTTCAGAATGCAGGATAAAACTTCGGCAAGTGGGCCCAGTTCGTGTTGAATGGCCTGTTCGATTTCCGTTGCCAGATGCACCGAGTCCAGTGCTTTGACCATTGGCTGGTCAAGCAGTACGTCGAGTAGTGAGAACAGGCCGGCGATGAAGTGCATTTCTGTGGATTCATGTCCGCTCAGTTTTCCCAGCAGTTCGCACATGCGAGCTCGCGTTAGCGCCGCGTTGGTGATCTCCGCCGGTTTTGCATCGGCGGTTGTCGCCAGCAGTGCCAGGCTGGCAAATGTTTTAAGTCGATTCAGGCCAAAAAGGTTGACAGCTGTTTGGATAGAATCGATGCGGTTTCTTAGCCCAGTCGAAGCTGCATTGACAAAACGCAGGATTCGAACGCACAGAGTCGGGTTGGCACTGATCGTTCTGACCACTGCCGCCATGTCCGTATCTTCGGAATGCAGCAGGTTCATCAGCTGCAATGTGGAAAGTTGATTTTCAGGAATTCGCTTTCCGGTGATGACTTTGGGCTTGCTCAGGAAGTAGCCTTGAAACAAGTCAAAGCCAAGCTGCTGGCAGAACTCAAATTCTTCGTGCGTTTCGATTTTTTCTGCAAGAATTGCTGCGCCGGAGCTGCGCAATAATTCGACGTGGTGCGGCAAGTCTTCTGGTGTGATTGCAGGAAGTTCGACTTTGATAATGTCGGCCACGTCAATCAGTGGTTGCAGGTGAGGGCTATAGACGAAATCGTCCAGTGCAATTTTGTAACCAGCTTTTGAGAGCTTGCGAATTTCACGGATGACATCTTCTGTTGGTTCAATGTCTTCAATGATTTCCAACACAACGGCGTCTCGCGGCAATGCGTATGCGTAGCCGTTCAACAGAAAGTTACGAGTAATATTGATAAAGGCCGTGTGGCTGCCGGTGACTTGTGCGAGTCCCAATTCCGTAAACGTGTTGATGACAAGCTTTGCAGTAGCTTCGTCTCCATCTTCAATTATTGCACGGTTGTCCATGCTGCTGCGAAACAGAATTTCGTAACCATAGACCTGTAGGTTGGTGTTGAAAATTGGCTGGCGACCAACGAAAGCCAAAGACATTTGAAAGTTCCATGACAAGTTAAACAGAGCGATGCGAATGCTGTTACTGACGTCCAGATTTGGGGTTTCAGTTCTGAAGCCACCGAAATCCAGAAGCGGCGTTAGGTGTGTTTGGGTATGTACCTGTCATCTGTTTATTGCATCAACGGTCACTGATTGATTGGTGGAGGGTTAATAGTTGTTGCCCAATACGATGTACGTACGTCAGTCGATGTG
>ERZ887942.193-NODE-193-length-51011-cov-12.647009_pt1 | contig 51011 bp, 39 predicted proteins | sample MGYA00521099_ERZ887942 | MGnify/ENA primary metagenome ERZ887942 (study PRJEB32303, sample SAMEA104408605) | aquatic metagenome | biome: Brackish water; feature: Pelagic; material: water | place: Baltic Sea | collected 2014-06-07T06:48:00 | depth 16,251 m ... | reverse complement strand
GTTGGTATTTCATGGATGAAAACGGTCAATCTTGGCTCCCCGGTTCTGGCTTGGATTCATACGGTGGCATCATTTCAACGGGGTGCGTTCCTGCAGGATGTTATGAATTGATTCTGCTCGACTCGTTTGGAGATGGCTGGAATGACAATTCGCTGTTAGTCAGTTGGGAGGACAACTTGGAAACATTCACTTTGGACATGGGGAATGCTGGGAATTTCAACATCGGAATTGGCGTGGATTGTGATGATCTGCCGGATCCCATTGCAGGGTGCATGGATTCAGGAGCACTCAACTACAATTCAGCTGCTTCTGAAGATGACGGGTCTTGTGAGTTCGCATTTTGCCCCACCAATGAGGTGACCTTTGTAACAATGGCCGGTTCTAATGGACTCGGAATGGGCTGGTACCTTAGCAACGCAGAAGACTCCATTCCAGGGGTCGGCGGGAATTACTTCGCAGCGTATTCAAGCCAAACACAGACCACCTGCCTTGCTGATGGTTGCTATGATGTCACCATGTATTCCAATGGAACAAGCGGCTGGAATGGCGGTTGGCTTGAAGTCTGGATGAATGGCGAATTGATGGAAACGGCCTCGATGAATGCAGGATGGACGTCCAACATGGCTCTCGGATTGGGTGCAGATTGTGACGAAGAAAGTGGGGACCCCGGAACAGGCGGCTCACCGTTCAGCTTTCCAGAACCCATCGGATTCGCTCCCTTCCCGAATCCTACTGAAGAGATCGTTAACATCAACGGTTCTGGTTTTGACGCGCATTTGCCCGTCAGCATTGATTTCTTTGACATCACAGGAAAGTCTATTTATAGCCGAACGTTTATTCCAATTGACGATGCCTCTGGCTGGACAATCAATGTCAGTGGATGGGCAGGTGGGCTATACCAAATCTGGGGTTCTCAGGGCAATCAACACGCAGCAGGACGTTTGATCATCCGCTAACGAGCTATTTACCCAACGGGATAGGCCGGGTCAATCTTCAAGGTTGGTCCGGCCTATTTTTGTGCTCACTTGATAATCTCTACGAGACGAGTCGGTGCGGGAGGTCATTTCGGCTAAAAAGCCCGTCAAGAAAAACTGCAATCCCATGACCATTCCGATCAGGCACAAGTAAAACTCCGACAACTCTGTGATGTTCCGGGCAACCACATCTTGTGTCATCGCTAGAACCTTATTCCCCGCGATCAATCCGAACCCTAGAAAGCTCAACGAAAACAAAAGCACCCCAAAAGCACCAAAGAAATGCATTGGCTTGCGCGCAAAGCGCGACATGAAGCCAATGGTCATGAGGTCAAGAAATCCATTCATAAAACGCTCAAGACCAAATTTGGTTGACCCGTATTTTCTGCTTTGGTGCATGACGACTTTTTCACCAATCCGATCGAACCCCGCATCTTTTGCCAAAATCGGTATGTACCGGTGCATCTCTCCTTGGACCTCGATGGCTTTTACCACTTCAAGTCGATAAGCCTTCAAACCGCAATTAAAATCATTCAATTGAATGCCACTGACCCAGCGAGTTGCAGCATTGTAAAAACGAGTTGGAATGGTTTTAGACAGCGGATCGTGGCGTTTCTTCTTCCAACCACTGACCAGGTCGTAATTCTCGTTTAGAATCATATTTTCCAATCCAAGAATTTCTTCGGGGGAATCTTGTAAGTCTGCGTCCATGGTCACAACAATGCGGCCGCTGGCCGCTTCGAATCCCTTTTGCAAACCTGCGCTTTTACCATAGTTTCGAGCCAGACGAATTCCTACCACTTGGTGGGGAGCCGCTTTGCTCAATTGCTCAATCACCTCCCAGGAATTGTCCTTGCTCCCATCGTCCACAAAAATCACTTCGTAGCTTCTCCCAATCAAAACGCGGTCAATCCATGCTTTTAACTCGGTGAGACTCTCTGATTCGTTGAACAAGGGGACAACGATGCTAAAATCCGGGGTAACGTTGGTCAAAGTCATTGTGATTGGCGTGAAAAAAGATCGGTAGTCAGTGGATTGAATTGGATGCTGGTCGCTTGAAAACACCCCCAACAATCGCTGCAATAATGGCCCACAATAGGAGCCCCAGAGCCCAACCGACCAATTGCCCTGCGGGTTGAAGCATCCATTTCGTTTGGTCCTCAATGTCCTGGCGGACTTCTTCGTTCATATTTGCAGCAAAACCGCCCATGGATTCGTTCACTTGGGCCATTGTGGCTTTCAACAAATTGGTTGCCAACTCACTATCAAAAGTAACCAACGCCATCATAAACAAGACTCCAATCAATGAAGCCAGAGCGGCGGCCACCCAAGATTCATAGAATGCAATTTTAAAGGTCAACGAGCCTTCTTCTTTTCGGATGGCCATACAAGTCATTGCCATAGCCACTACAACCAAAACGAACCTTCCCGTCCCAAGCCAAGGGCTCAGCAGTTTTTCTACCCCTAGCAAGTAGGCTACTAGTTGCAAAAAAACAATCAACCCACCGGCCGCTGCGCCCTGTTGAAGTGTCAATGAATTCAATTTCATGGGCGCAAGGTAGCACACCCATCAATTTGATGGTATCTTTGCACGGGGCAAGTCTCTTACGACCAGCTCCCGTCAACTCCCCCAGGGCCGGAAGGCAGCAAGGGTAGACGGTTGTAGCGGTGCGATAGGAATCGCTTGCCCCACTTTTCTTTTCTCGGATTCCGACCCCGGACCAGTGGAATAGAGACCATGCTTGAAAAGAAGACCATCCAACCCATTCACAAAGTGCTCATCGCTAACCGAGGCGAGATTGCTTTGCGCATCATGAAAACGGTTCGTGAAATGGGCATTGCCACCGTAGCTGTTTATTCAGAGGCTGATGGAGATGCGCCTTTTGCTCGTTTTGCAGACGAAGCCATTTGCATCGGCCCACCGCCATCATCAGAAAGTTATCTCCTCGGTGACCGTGTGATCGAAGCAGCTTTAGCGACAGGGGCAGATGCAATACACCCGGGGTACGGCTTTCTCTCTGAGAATGCAGAATTTTCGAAAAAAGCCCGAGCTGCCGGCATTCTATTCATTGGTCCTTCGGAACAAGCCATGGTCACCATGGGCTCGAAGTTAGCGGCCAAGGACACGGTCAAATCTTTCGATGTGCCATTGGTTCCAGGGACAGACTACCCCATTCACACCGTTGAGCAAGCCCTCGAAATAGCCCCCTCAATTGGATTTCCTCTTTTGATCAAGGCCAGTGCAGGCGGAGGTGGAAAAGGCATGCGCATCGTTGAAGCTTTGAATGAATTGCCTTCACTTTTTGATAGAGCTGTATCAGAAGCCGTCAACTCATTTGGTGATGGCGCCGTGTTTCTTGAGCGGTTCGTCACTTCTCCGCGTCACATTGAAATCCAAATTCTCGCTGACATGCATGGGCACGTTGTACACTTGTTTGAACGAGAATGCAGCATTCAACGTCGGCACCAGAAAGTCATTGAAGAAGCCCCATCGGCCGTTCTAGACGATGCTTTGCGCGAGAAAATGGGTGCCGCAGCCATTGAAGTTGCCCGAAGTTGCGACTATGTCGGTGCCGGAACAGTGGAGTTTCTACTGGATGCCGATAAGAACTTTTACTTTCTCGAAATGAATACCCGATTGCAAGTTGAGCATCCGGTAACCGAATGCATCACAGGGGTCGACTTGGTTTACGAACAAGTTCGAATCGCTGAAGGTCATCCCCTTTCATTTTCGCAAGCCGACCTGGAAATTAGAGGCCATGCCATTGAAATCCGTGTCTATGCGGAAAACGCCTCGACTGGATTCCTCCCCGACACAGGAACATTGAAACGATACTCCCCTCCCACCGGACCTGGCATTCGAGTCGACGACGGCGTTGAAGAAGGGCAAGAAGTTTCCATTCATTACGACCCGATGTTGTCCAAGCTGGTGGTTCAAGCAGCGACGAGAGAAGCGGCGATTGAACGCAGTATTCGTGCCATAGACGCGTTTGAAGTCACAGGAGTGGCCACAACTTTGGCTTTTGGTCGTTTTGCTCTGAACCATCCTGCTTTTCGCAGTGGCGATTTCGATACACAATTCGTGCAGACCCACTTCACCCCTGAAAAGTTAATTCGCGATGTGGCTTGCTCTGATGAGGAACTCGCGGCACTGGCTGTGGGACTGATCCAACAACGGCAACCGACGAAATCGGCCAAACCGCATCAACCTGTTGCTCCTTCCCGATGGAAAGAGCGACGATTCGATTGAAACGATTTAACTGTTCAAATGGACATCACCCCATCTTTCAATTCCTTTTGAGGCTTCAAACGGCCATCGAATTGCACGGCCAGCCGGCAACGAATTGGCATCCGGGTCAATCACATGGATTGGAACATGAGAAGGCGCTTCGAATGCCAAGTTCGCTGCGGGATACACTTTCAACGATGTTCCGATGATTAACACGCAGTCTGCAGACCGAACCAATGCGATGGCGTCGGACATGGCAGGGACATTCTCCCCAAACCAGACGATATCAGGTCGAACCGGATAGCCCTTTGGGCAACGATCCGACGGCTTCATTTCCCAATGAGTCATGGGAAAAGACTCAGAATGGGGGCCCATACTTCTCGCATGGACCAACCGACCATGCAAATGCAAAACCTTGCTTGAGCCGGCACGCTCATGCAAATCATCCACGTTTTGAGTAATGATCTGAATGTCCAAATGCTGCTCCCAAATGGCTAGAGCGATGTGGCCTTCATTCGGCTGGCTTTGTAAAAGGTGCTTCCGGCGCTCATTGTAAAACTTCAATACCAGTGCTGGATTGGCTTGCCACGCTTCAGGCGTGGCGACTTCTTCAATACGATGCCCCTCCCAAAGTCCATCTACACCACGAAACGTCGGAATTCCGCTCTCGGCGCTCATGCCTGCCCCTGTTAAGACGACCAATTTTGTAGGAGTGTTCATCATTCTTTCCTTGAGGTTGGCAAGTTCCAAAGGATGGCTTTTCCAAGCAATGTATATTTGGCCAACATGGAGGAGCGCCATTTCATTATTTACGATTTGGAAGCTACTTGCTGGAGGAGCCGCGCTCCCAAGCAAGTAGAGGTCATCGAGATTGGAGCCGTTAAGGTTGACGAGTCGCTGCAGATTATCGATGAGTTTTGTGCCTTCGTCAAACCGAAGCTCCATCCAAAAATCTCTCCTTTTTGCACAGAATTGACCAGCATCACCCAACGGGACGTTGACGGAGCTCCTCCTTTTGACGAAGCCGCCGAGGCTTTTGAAGATTGGATTGCTCCGCAAGAAGTACGAACGGTTCTCATGAGCTGGGGCGAATTTGACAAACGCCAATTGCTCAGTGATGGGCGGCTGCATCAAGTGGACATGCCTTGGCTTCGATACCATGCCTGTTTGCAGCATCATTACAGCAAATGGAAAGGCAGCAAAAACCAAATTGGTCTCAAATCAGCCATGGAACTTGAAGGCCTCTGCTACTCCGGCACGCAGCACCGTGCCATTGAAGATGCGCGCAATATGGCGCGGTTATTCCAAGTGATTGCCAAGCCCATGAACCTGCTACAACAGTAGATCCGAATGAGCCAGCAAACTCCATGGTCACGGTATCGTTTCCTGACAGCCCATGCCTTTCGCATGGAATGGCGGGAAAAACACGGTTTGGCGGGACTGTTCCTTTTTGCGCTGGCTTCTGTCTACGCTTGCTATCAAGTTGCAGGTGGAAGAGCCTCCTCTGAAACATGGAATGCGCTTGCTTGGGTTGTGCTGATGTTTTCAGCATTCAATGCCGTCGCGAAACCTTGGCCTGAAGACAGTGATGCCATGCGACGCTATCTCAAAACGACACTCCGACCCAGCGAATGGATTTTGGCTCGAATGACCTTCTATGCCGTCGTGCTCAGCATTCTGTCATTGTTAATCTTTCTTTCATTCACCATTTTCCTGGGATCGGAGCACTTCAATGCAATGCAGGGATTGGCTTTCCTGCTCGGATTGGAAAGCACGGCCATTGCTTTTGCTGCGCTTCTCAGCGTCCTGAGTGCCATATCTTCGAGAGCGGGCGCAGGATTTGGGCTAACCGCTGTTTTGGGACTTCCATTGATCATTCCGATCGTGCTGATTTCCACACGCTATGGCACGGACATTCTCAATGGCATTCTTTGGATTGACACTGCGCATCATTTGCTTTTCTTGGGAGCATTAACCGGTGGAATTGGTACCCTCGGCTTCATTCTCTTCCCTTACCTTTGGCGTGATTGATTCGCGATGAAGAACACACTTTGGAAGGCTCTTGGCATTTTGATTCTGGTCTATGTTTTTGCTATGACCATGCTGGTGCCTTTGGGACCGGGATTGTTGGAATTCCAGGATGTGAATCAAGTCATTGAATCCACTCGGGAAGGGCGAGCTGTTCCCGAATTCCAAGTCATCGGTTTTGGAACACATTGGGACCAGCTGCCTGATTCATTGCAAGTTTTTGTGCAATCCAAAGGCCAACTCGCTGCGCTCGAAGTTATTCGTGTCGACGATGCCACGCACGCGACGGTTGGTTTGACCCTTCCTTACTCCTTGCCCGCTAAGTCGTGGAATGTATTGACCAATCACCCGGTTGATGGCACGCTACTCCTTGAGAACGGCTTGTTCCTTTCGGATCGTTTTATCGACGCAAAGGCCACTTGGCCTGCGCCCTCTTTCATCGAACATTCGAGTCAGTTGGGGTTGCACTTCCCTTACCAGCCCCGAATCGTAGAAACCATCCGGAATCTGATGCTGCATGTGCCACTCTGGTTCACCATGTTTCTTTTGATGGGAATTGGATTTGTGGCCTCCATCAAGCAATTGTCCAATCCACGAAACCAACGGGATGATGACCGGGCCGTTGCGAGTGTGCAAGTGGGCATTTGGTTCGGTGTATTGGGTCTCCTCACAGGCAGCTTATGGGCCCGATTTACCTGGGGAGCTTGGTGGGTTGACGACCCGCAATTGAATGGCGCTTTGGTTACTGTATTGGTTTATTCAGGCTATATGGTACTGCGTCAAGCAGTGGACGATGAGCGATTGAGAGCCCGCTTGGCTGCAGCATATAACCTCTTCGCTTTTGTCATTTTAGTCATCTTGCTCATGGTCCTTCCACGGTTTTCTGAAAGTCTTCACCCCGGAAAAGGTGGCAATCCTGGTTTCAATAGCTATGACTTAGACAGCGCCTTGCGCGCAGTATTTTACCCCGCTGTTATTGGCTGGATGCTGCTAGGAACGTGGATGTACCTCGTGACCCTGCGAATGAAACGCGTTAATCGCCAAATCGAATTGTTGCCATGATGCACACGCTTTTGCAAACAAATCCACTCGAAGGATGGTTCTTTAGTTCGGGGAAAGCCTTTGTGGTTGTCGGAGTTGCCGTGTTGATTCTATTGGGCATGGCCTGGTGGCTCTTCCGTGCTGAATTCCGACTTCGCGAAATGGAAAAGATGTTGAATTCAAAAAAGAACACTCCTACTTAACTGTGGAGTCGCATTATGAAGAAATCGCACATAGTCAGTTTAATATTGGTGGCCGCATTGGTCGGCACTTTCATTGCCACATTCACATCAACAAGCCGATCTGTTGGTTTCGCTGAGGCGGAACACATGTTCGGCGAAGAATGCAAGATTTCCGGCACGCTCGTTCGAGAGGAACCTGTGATGTACGATCCGGAAACAGACCCGACTTTGACGGTTTTTCTCATGGAGGATAAAAGCGGCGCTCGTCGCCCTGTCCGACTCATGAAAGCCAAACCCACCGGTTTGGAGAACAGCGAGTCTTTGGACCTCTATGGCACCATGAAGGATGGTGAATTTCACGCGACTGAAATGTTGATGAAGTGCCCTTCGAAGTACAATGAAAACAACCATGTCCTTCTGACTGAAGAGAAGGAATCTCGATCTTAATGGAGTCCTTTTACCTTGGCGAATGGATTGAAGCGGCATGGATTGGCCGCTTTTTGATCGCCCTAGCCTTTGGTTCATCCATCGTCTCTGTCGTTTCTCTCATTCGAGGTGAATACCAATGGGGCAAGCGGGCATTTCAATGCCATGCGTGGAGCACATTTGCGGCGATTGGCCTCATCTTTTTCTTATTTGCGAGTCACCGATATGAGTTCCAGTACATCTGGAAGCACCTCAACAATGTGATGCCCATGCGCTTCATCTTCAGTGCTTTTTGGGGCGGACAGGAAGGCGGATTCTTGCTGTGGATGTTCTGGCACAACGTGCTCGGCTTGATTTTACTTCGTAAAAAGACGATTTGGACGCCACAAGTCATCGCTGTTTTGGCCACCATTGAGGTCTTCCTGACCTCCATGCTTTTAGGCATCTATTTCGGTGAGTTCCAATTGGGCCTTGACCCCTTTCTTTTGCTCCGTGAAGCCCCCAGTAATCTCGGTTTGCCGTGGACAGCAAGGGCGGATTATCTGACAGCTTTCCCGCTTTTTCAAGATGGTCAAGGGCTCAATCCCTTGCTGCAGAATTATTGGATGACCATCCATCCTCCAACACTGTTTCTCGGCTTCGCATCGACTTCCATTCCGTTCGCTTTTGCCATTGCCGGCCTTTTGAACCGTCAGGACCGTTCTTGGATGCATCCCGCTCTGCGCTGGTCTTTTTTCGGAGTTGGAATTCTCGGAACGGGCATCCTCATGGGGGGCGCATGGGCCTATGAAGCATTGAGTTTCGGTGGTTTTTGGGCTTGGGATCCCGTCGAAAACTCCTCTCTAGTGCCTTGGATTGTCCTTGTGGCAGGTGCCCACCTGCTCTTGATCAATCGGAATCGCAAACAGCCAACCGCGCTGTTCAGCACCTATTACTTCCCTCTGCTCTCCTTTATTCTCGTGCTTTACAGTACGTTTTTAACGAAATCAGGCGTGCTTGGGGATACGTCCGTTCACAGTTTTGTCGACAGCGGAATTTTACCTCAACTGTTGGTTTATGTTCTCAGCTTTATTGCGCTCGCGCACATCCTGCTAGTTGAATCCAAGTCATGGCGACGTGCACTCGTATTTGTTTGCCTGATACTCACAATAGTCGCACTGAAAGGGTGGGCCATCGAAGCGATCTCCTTGTTTGTTGTGACCATGGTGATCGCTGGGGTCCGCGGGTACCTGAGGGATTTGCCTAGAACTGAAGAAGAGGAAAGTCTCTGGTCGCGGGACTTCTGGATGTTTGTGGGGTCGCTATTGCTTTTGGTCAGCGCCCTGCACATCACTTGGCAAACGAGCTTGCCTGTATTCAACCGGTTTCTAGAGCCTTGGAGTGACTTGTTGACAACCTGGGGAACGAGATGGAACAGTGAACTTCTATTGGATCTAGCCAAGCACAACCTCGCTCCAGGAACTGATTTTGATCAAACTTATCATTTGGTTCAGATTCCATTGGCCGTTTTAATTCTATTGGTCATGGGGTTTGCGCAATGGCTCAAATACAAGCAGTCACCCATCAAAAAAGTCCTGCGTTCCCTATTCATTCCTCTGGTCATATCGGGAGCACTGATTGGAGTTCTCCTTTATTTCTTTCCTTACGAATGGTATGAAGTGCCTCGCGTCGCGTTATTATTTGCAGCCATTTTCGCGGTCGTTTCGAACCTGGATTACATGATCACCATTGCAAGCGGGCATTGGAAAAAAATAGGTTCTCCCCTCGCGCACGTCGGATTTGGATTGGTGCTCTTTGGAGCGGTGTTGAGCACAAGCCAAAAGGAAATCATTTCGAAAAACCAAATTGGCGACATCAGTTCACTCAACCCCGAACTCAATAATCGAGAGGACTTGCTCATCATGGAGGGCGACACCTTGCCCATGGGACCGTACTTCGTGCATTACCGGGAAAAATATCAAGAAGGGATTCATGTCAGGTTTCGCATGGATTACTTCGAACGAACAGCCAATAGCTACGAACCGGGTGATGTGGTCTTCTTCGATGGAATGGTCTTCGAAGCACACGAAGAGCATCTCGCTTCACGACAGTTTTCTGACGACATGGAGGATCATTGGATGTTCATACCATTTCCGAATGAACGTCAAGCCCAACAAGCTGAGATTTGGAAGTCGGGGGTACCCGGGGAGCAACTCTTTACACTGGAGCCTCAAATCCAATTGAATGAGCAGATGGGCAATGCGCCTGAACCCGACACCCGTCACTGGTTGCATAAGGACCTTTACACCCACATCAAATGGGGCCGTGTTACTCCTCCGGAAACGGATGAAAACGGCTGGATGGGCGGAAAGACACACACCGTTCAAGTGGGTGATAGCATGCTGATCGGTCGAACTTTGCTTACCGTGGACAGTTTGCGTGCCATTCGGGATGACGAAAGGCCTGAGCGGGGACTTTTGGATGATGACTTGGCCATTGTGGCCTGCATCCAACTGGATAACCAAGAACGGATTCAAACCCATGAGCCCCTCTATATTGTCCGGGATAGCTTGATCATTCCCGACTTGTATGAAGCTTCAGAATTCGGTGTTCAAATGCGGATCGAGTCATTCAATCCTCAAGCTGAAACGCTGGAATTGACTGTGTGGGAACACATCTCTGTAAGGCGAGACTTTGTCGTTATGCAAGCCGCAATCTTCCCTCAAATCAACTGGCTCTGGATTGGCTGCCTGCTGATGGCCCTTGGATCTTTCATGGCAGTGGCCGCTCGGTGGAAAAAGGATCAAAAATCCAAACGGGCATGAGTGCCATTCAGCGCATTGGACTTATTGGATCAGGCAATATTGCTCAAGTATTGGGCAAAGCTTGGGCTGAACGAGGAATCGAAATTGTAGCGTGTTACAATCGAAAGCAAGAAGCAATGCTCTGGAATGGGCTGCAGCCGGTTGAATCGCCCGCGCATTTACCTCAAGAACTCGATGCGGTTTTGGTGGCCACTTCAGATGACACGGTGTTCGAACTAATTGAAACCATTCCGGATGGTCCACTTGTTGTTCATTTTAGTGGAGCATTGCCTCTGCCCAATCGACCAGGCGCATCGATTTGGCCCATTCAATCGATTCGGAAAGAAAATACGCAAACACGCTCTTCTTTTCCCCTGGTCCTGAATGCAACGGACACTGAAGTCGAGAAACAGCTGATTCCATTTGCCGAAAAAATAGCCAGCGAACTGCATTGTTTGACAACTGAACAAAGACAAGCCGCTCATTTGGCTGCTGTTTTTGCATCCAACTTCAGCAACCACAGTTTATCCATAGCCCAGGCGTTAACTGCGAAAACGGGACTCCCCTGGTCCACATTCCAACCCCTTGTTCAAACCATCCTGAACCAAGGCATTCTAGGGCTTTCATTCGCACAACAAACAGGGCCTGCATTTCGACGAGAAACCAGTGTGATCAGTTCCCATCGCGATGCCCTGAGTCAAGACCCCATTTCGCTTGCTGTTTATGATGCGATGACCGAGAGCATACAAAGCATGCATCCTCATACCTCACCGAGCGATTCCCAAACTACTACACCCCATGAGTCCAACTCCTGATTTTTCCAATATCGCATTGCTCGCCTTCGATTACGATGGTGTCTTCACAGACGGGACTGTCTTATTGATGCCCGACGGAGGTCAGTTGCGGCAAGCTTTTGTGCGCGATGGATATGCCGTTCAATGGGCCGCAAAACAGCACATCACTATATCCATTATTACCGGAGGACGCGAAACAGCGATCATCAATCGAATGGAAAGCTTGGGAGTCACGGACGTTCACATTGGCAGCAGCGACAAAGTTGCAGTCATGCAGACCATTTTGAAGGAACGTGGCCTCACCATGGAACAAGTGGCTTATATGGGCGATGACATGCCCGACCTGCCGTTGTTGCGACACGTTGGCCTCGCAGCTTGCCCATCCGATGCCGCTCCGGAAGTTTTGGAGGCCTGTAGCTTTATCTCTTCCAAGCCGGGTGGAAAAGGATGTGTTCGTGAGCTGATTGAATTGCTGATGAAACAACGCCAAGTCTGGAGAGCCCCCGGACAGGAAATGTGGTAATTGCCACCGCTTTCTCTCTTACAAAACCTATTACCTTCGCGAACGAATATGGATCGGAACAACATCATTGGCATCATCTTAATGGTGGCCCTTTACGTAGGATATATCTGGTATACCCAGCCTACAGAAGAACAGCGATTAGCCGCCATCGCAGAACAAGAAGCAGCCATTCAAACGGCTCGACTCGACAGCATTCAAAATGCAGAGGAAAACGCTTTCCAAGAATCTTTGCGCGTTCAGCCACTTGCACTGACGACAGAGGAAAGCAAGGAGATTGAAATCCTCGATGATGCTTTGCGCATTCGCTATGGCGCATTGGCTGCCGGAGCCCTGGGAACTGATACCACATTCCAACTGAGTTCAGGAGACTTGGACATTGTCCTGGCCAGTCGTGGAGGCCTCCCGCTCAAGGCCCAATTGTCCAATTTCAATCGGTATGGCAGCGACAACGGAGTTGATCTCTGGGACCCCGAAAGAAGCAGCATGTCCATTGTGCTCGATGTGGACGGTGCCATCGGCCCTGTCTCTTTATCCGATCTAAATTTCGTCTCTGATCAACGGGACGACAGCACCTTGACACTGACTTCCGTCGTATCGGAGAACCAATCTTTGGTTTGGACCCATGCTTTATCCGGATTCGAGTTAAAATCCCAATTGATCTTGGAAGGCTTGAACCAAGATGTGGATGAAGAGATGGTGTTGGTCTGGGAGGCAACGGGGTTGAACAACGAGAAAGGTCTTGAGTGGGAAGTGCAACACAGTTCCATCTACTTCAAAGAAACCGGCATGGGCCGCGATTATCTCTCTGATGGCCGTTCTGATGAATTAACCACTGAATTGCCCTTGGAATGGATGGCGTTCAAACAGAATTTCTTTTCTGCCTTGGTCGCCACACCGGAAGGCTTTGGCGTTGGCGCTGAGCTGGCAACCGTTGTAGCCGAAGAGGATTCCACTGCAACCATGCTATACGCAGCGGCTTTGCCTCTGAAGGGAAAAAAGGTGGGTTCCAGCACCTCCACGGATTTGACTTTTTACTTCGGCCCAAACGAACAAGTGGCCCTGGAGGCAACGGGACTGGAAGAGGCTGATCGCATCACGGATTATGGCTGGTGGATTTTTGGATGGGTCAATCGGCATGCCATCCTCCCATTGTATGCATTCCTGACACAATACATGGCGTCGGCAGGCATCATCATTCTCGTTATTACGCTTATTATCAAGCTAGCACTCTCACCGATTACCTGGAAAAACTTCAAGTCTTCAGCCAAAATGAAAATGCTTCGACCAGAAATCGACGCATTGAATGAGAAGCACAAAGACGATGCGATGGCCAAGCAACAGGCTACCATGGCTTTGTATCGAGAGACAGGTGTCAATCCTTTAGCGGGTTGCATTCCTGGGCTCTTGCAAATGCCCATTTTGTATGCGATGTTCCGGTTTTTCCCATCCAACATTGCCATGCGAGGGGAATCATTCTTATGGGCCGATGATTTGGGAGCATACGACAGCATCTTGGATCTCCCTTTTGAGATCCCTTTCTATGGTGCACACGTGAGCGGCTTCACCTTGATGATGGCCGTGAGTACCTTCTTCTACATGCGGATGACCATGGCCAACCAGCCTCCTCAACCCCAGCAAGCTGGAATGCCCAACATGAAGGTCATTCAACAGATTTTCCCTTTCATGATGCTGTTTTTCTTCAACCGCTATGCATCAGGACTGAGTTTGTACTACTTCGCCGCCAACGTCATTAGCTTGGGTCAAATGGTCGCAATCAAAGCTTGGTTCATCGATGAAAACAAAATTCGAGAGAAAATCGAAGTCAACAAGGCCAAACCCAAAAAGAAAAAGTCTGGATTTCAAGAACGCCTAGAGCAAATGCAAAAGGAACAGACAGCGAAGACCAAGGAGATTCAATCGAAAAAAGGCAAGAAATAAGCTCACTTGATGACACGTATAATTGGATTCTGGATTGCCCTAGCCCTTTTGATTTCATGCCGAAATCAATCTCCAGCAAATGCTGTTAATTCGGTCTCCTCGACCGAACTCATCGAGTCATCTCCGATTTACTTTGAACGAACCGCTTGCTTTGGACGTTGCCCCGCCTTTGTCTTTCAATATGATGGAGCTGATCTGGTTTCACTCACGGTCAAGCGCCCATTTTATGAAGGACCGATGACGAAGCTCGTTATGGGCAGCTACCGTGCCACCCTGAGCAAAAAGGAAAGTGGCCCGTTCAATGATCGCATTCTGGCCGCTGCGGAACGCTATTCGTTCTCCACTTTAGACTCCGTTTACGATAGTCCAATGGTCACCGACCTTCCATCGACCATCCTGGAAATTCAAGGTCACCGGGTGACCAATCGATACAAAGGCCCTGATTTAAGGGGTCTTTACACTGAAATAGAAGAACAAATGGCCACCTTTGGATGGCAACTCCAAGAATGAAATCAATCCACAAGAACATGAAATATTTGCTCTCAATCGGCCTTCTGGCCGCGATGTTTTTTCAGGGACCCAGTGCACGCGCCGACGAGGGCATGTGGCTGGTCAACATGCTGAATCGCATCACCATGGCTGAAATGTCTGAGATGGGGCTCAACCTCACCGCAGAAGAGATTTACGACATCAACAATGCTTCGCTCAAAGACGCCATCGTACGCTTGAACGGAGGGTCCTGCACTGGAGAAGTGATTTCGTCGCAAGGATTGGTCCTGACCAATCACCATTGTGCTTACGATGCCATTCAAGGCTTCAGTTCAACTGCCAATGATTACCTCACGGATGGTTTCTTCGCCTTGGAACAAGGTCAAGAAATGCACATTGAAGATTTTTACATTAGTTTCCTGGTTCGCATCGACGATGTCACCGAGCGAATGTTAGAAGGAGTCACAGCAGACATGGATGAATCAGCACGCCAAGAGGCGATCGCCGAAGCGCAGAAATCATTGATGACGGACATGAACCCCGATGGTGAGAAGGAGTTGGATTTGAAGAGCTTCTACTACGACAACGAGTTTTACCTTTTTGAGTACCAATCTTTCCGCGATATCCGTCTTGTAGCAGCGCCACCTGAAAGTGTGGGGAAATATGGTGGAGACACCGACAATTGGATGTGGCCTAGGCACACGGGAGACTTTTCCATGCTGCGCATTTATGCCGATGAGAACAATGAACCTGCGGATTACAGTGAAACCAATGTTCCTTTCCAACCCAAGCGCCATTTGCGCATCAGCATGGACGGCGTTTCAGAAGGTGACTTTACCATGGTCATGGGATACCCTGGAAGCACGGATCGATTCTTGAGCAGCTGGGGCGTTGAGCAGGCCTTGAGCTTGTATAACCCTTCCGTTGTGGAAGTCCGCGACCTCAAGTTAACCACCATGAAAAAACACATGGATGCTGATCCCGCGGTGCGCATTCAATATGCTGCTAAGTACGCGCAAACAGCGAATTATTGGAAGTATTACATTGGCCAATCCAAAGGTCTCAAAAGATTGAACATCCAGTCAGAAAAAGCTGAACTGGAAGCCCGCTTCACCCAATGGGTCAATGCCAATGCAGAGCGTCAAGCAGAGTACGGCGAGGCGCTTCAGCTCATTGAAGCCTACTATGCCGACACCGATGCGTCAGTCAAAGGCAAAGTTTATGCACTGGAAGCCGGATTGATTGGCTCAGACATCTCGCTATTTGCCTTCCGATTTAACCGAATGGCTGCTGGACTCTTTGCAGAAGACGCAGAGGAGGTCGCTGCAACGCAGGCTATGCTCACTGATTATATCGCTGGTTTTTATCGGGAATATGATCAAAGCACAGACCGGGATTTGTTTGTGAATTTGATGACGAAATTTCGCGATGACATTGAAACAGCCTACCACCCCTCCTTCTTCCAATTGGTACAGGACAAATACAAGGACGATTTCGGTCGGTATGCTGATAAAATGTATGCCAACAGTTTTTTAGTTGACGCTGATCGTTGCGCTGAATTCATCGCAAATCCTTCGATGAAAAAACTCGAAAAAGACCTCGCAATCATTGTGGGACAAAGCGCCATCAACACCTACTTCGCAGGCATGCAGAATCCAGCCCAGGAAAAGTTTGACCGCGGATATCGTTTGCTTGTCAAAGGGCTTCGTGAAATGGATTCAAATCAGGCCATTGCTCCTGACGCCAACTCCACCATGCGCCTAACATTTGGACAAGTTGCCCCTTACAAAGCTGCAGACGCCGTTTCGTATGACTTTGTCACGACAGCCAATGGCATCTTAGAAAAGAAGGACAACAGCAATCCAGAATTTGTCGTTCCTGACGCTCTCGATGAATTGATTCGAGCCCGTGATTTCGGAAACTATGCGGATGATGAAGGCGAATTGATCGTTTGCTTCATTCACGGCACGGACATCACAGGAGGCAACTCCGGCTCTCCGGTCATTGACGCCAACGGTGACCTCATCGGTCTGGCCTTCGACGGCAACTGGGAAGCGATGAGCGGCGACATCGCCTTTGAGCACGACTTGCAACGAACTATTTCTGTCGATGTCCGCTACATCATGTGGATTCTCGACAAATTCGCGGGTGCGAACAACCTCATCGAAGAGATGGATTTCGTCTCTGGACTTCGTTGATTACACGAATTTATTCAAAGAAAAGGCCGCTTCCCAGCGGCCTTTTTTTATGCCTTCATGCTTCGCATCAACTTCTTCACTCGTGCCTCCTTTACACCGCGTTTCGACTGGCGTTGATGATTCCGAACATCGAACGAACGACCAACCGACGCATCACCTCAGGATCCCATTCTTCCGAAAACGTTTGTTGAGCTAAGTGAAATAAAGCAAAATGCTGAATCACTAAAAGTGGACGAATAATGCCATCGCGCAAGGCAATGCTCTCTTTGATGTGGGGATTGCGTTGCATCAGAGTATCCTGACCCGAAATGGCCAACACAAGACGCTCGGTCCGTTGGTATTCTTCTTGAATTTGATTCCAAATCCCCCCGAAGGTGGGGTCGTTGGCTAAATGAGCCGTCAGGCGAAAATCACTCTTCACCATGCTCTGCATGCTATTCTCAATCAGAGACCGGAAGAATAAATTCTGTTCATATAGCCGACTCACTTCATCCAATCGCCCCGCCTTTTCCATCGCTTCCAAAGCCGCTCCAACGCCATAAAAACCCGGCACATTTTGTTTCAACTGCGTCCAGGAACCCACAAATGGAATCGCGCGCAAATCGGAAAAATTCAAAGGTCCACTGTTCTTCCTGCTCGTCGGACGACTTCCAATATTGGTCTGACCATAGTATTTAAGCGTGCCCCAAGTCTGCAAATAATTCATGAATTCATCGTGGGCCTTGAGCTGAGCATAATGGTCATAGCTCAATTCCCCCAATTCTGACAGCAACGCTGCTTGTTCGGTGGACATCTCGCTGCTCTGGTCCTCGAAAAGCCGATTCTGCAAACCTGCTGTCAACAGCAATTCTAAATTGAATCCTGCAGATTTTGGGATGCCAAAATTCGAACTGATCGTTTGTCCCTGAATCGTAGTTTGGATCTCGTCATTTTGAATGTCTGAACCTAGAGATGCATAAAATCGGTGGGTATTGCCACCTCCACGCGCCGGTGGACCGCCTCGACCATCAAAGAAGACGACTGTGATATTGCTTGCTTTGGACACCGCTGTTAGGGCCTGTTTTGCCTGATAAATTGACCAGTTAGCCCGCAAATAACCGCCATCCTTCGTACCGTCAGAAAATCCCAGCATCACCGTTTGACGCTCCTTGCGTTGCAACAAATGAGCCCGATAAATGGGGTGTGTATACATTGCCTCCATTTCCTTTGACGCATTTTCCAGGTCTGCGATGGTTTCAAACAAAGGCACGATATCCAGAGCAACTTCGGCTTCAGCACCCGACGCTCGAGATAGAGCAAAAATGGCTGCAACATCCAGCACACCCGAGCAGTTGCTGATGATAAACCGATGGCATGCGCGTTCGCCATTTTGGCTTTGAATCTTGCGCATCACCCGCAGGGATTCCAACACATCCTGATGGCGTTCCAACTCCAATTTTCCAGGAATCACGCCCACGGGCCAAGCGAACAAACGGTTGACTTGCTCATCCACAGGAAGGGCTCGGAAGGATGCAACATCCTGACCTAAAGCCAATAGGACCGAATCCAAAGCAGACTGAATCACCCGGCTGTCCTGACGCACATCCATGCTGGCAAAGTGAAGCCCAAACAAGCGCAATTTGAACAGGAAAGCGCGCACACGTTCGATGTACAATCCGTTGGATTGCTGCAGAACCAATTCAGCCACTTCCTTTAGTTTAGCTTCCAAATCCACCACAGAGAGTCTGCCATCTTCTGGATGCAACATCGCAAACTCAATCTGATCTTGCAATTGATCCAATATCGTTGCGACGTGCTTGAACGTAATGCGTCTTCTTAGGTCGCGGATCTCCCGACGATAACACCGCAATAACGTAGCTCGCAATCGCTCAGACACATGCCAGGTCGTTTGGGCATCGACGAAAGGATTGCCATCCCGATCACCACCTGGCCAAAACCCAATACCAATGAGTGAAGAGCAAATGTGCTCTGCTGCGGCATCGTCCATGGCCTGTGCCACGCGGGCATACAAATCAGGAACCGCATGATAGAAGACGTTTTCCAAGTACCAAGTTTGCCGCACAGCTTCATCATAAGGCGTTGGTGGCTCCGATTGAAAAAATGGAGTCAGCCCCAATTGATGCAACAGCTTCCGGATACTGACCAAGTCATTCTCTTCCATGGCGGTCGCCAAATCCGTTATAATGGCCAACGCACTGCCTGGATAGAATTGCGTCGGGTGGGCCGTTAGCACCACACGCACCGCATAATCACCCAACAGCGCCTTGAGGTCCGCTTCCTTCCCATGGCGACGTACACGTTGCATGAGACTGGACAAGGACTCAACACCTCCTAAATCGTTGAGCTGTGCATACCGTGCATCTTCCAACGCATCCACCAAAACAACTTGTCTTTCAACATATTGAATGATCCGAAATAACAAGTCGGTTTTCTTCGTCACAGAGTCCAACCCTTGTGAATCCAAGAACCGCTCGATAATTTCTTGTGGGGTTTCAGACGCATTCAATCCTTCGTCACACGCCTCCTGCAAAAGTGGAACGCGCAAACCTGTTTGCCGAATACCATCCAATGGCAACGTTAAAAAGATGCCGTTAAAAACGTGAAACGGATGGCTAACAACTGAGCTGTATTCCTTTCGATCCTTCATGAACGTTCAATTTTCGGAGACTTTGCAAAGGTAGAGTTTGAAGGCATCGAATTGTAAGCGTTCTCAGGGCATTACCTTTGTTTCCTAAGAATCCTCTTTCACTATGCGCATCGATATTCTCACCGTTGTACCCCGACTGCTCGAAGGACCATTTGCGGACAGCATTGTTCAAAGAGGGCAAGACAAGGGATTGGTTGAAATCCACGTCCACAACATTCGAGATTGGAGTCAAGACAAGCATCAGAAAGTGGACGATGTCCCTTTTGGTGGAAACGCAGGCATGGTCATGACCATCCAACCCATCCAAGATGCCATCGCCTCGCTGCGTTCAGAAAGGACGTATGAAGAAGTCATTTATCTCACCCCAGACGGTGAATGTCTGAATCAATCCATCGTGAACCAACTCTCGATTGGAGGCAATTTGATCTTGCTCTGCGGCCACTACAAAGGCGTAGATCAGCGTGTTCGCGACCACCTGATTACCCGCGAGATTTCCATTGGAGATTATGTGCTTTCCGGTGGCGAGTTGGCCGCTGCTGTTCTCACGGATGCAATCGTTCGTCTCTTACCTGGAGTCATTGGCGATGAACAAAGTGCTCTAACCGACAGCTTTCAGGATGGGCTACTTGCCCCACCTGTATATACGCGCCCTGCAGAACACCAAGGATGGATTGTCCCTGAAATTCTGCGTTCTGGAGATCATGCCGCTATTCAAAAATGGCAGGAAAAACAGGCCTTTGAACGGACTCAGCAACGCAGGCCCGATTTATTCGGTGAAGATTCCTGAGAAAGAGAATTGAACGTACGAGGATTCTTCGTAATATTGCACCCCGATAAACGGGAGTAGAACAACGTTGATACAATGGACCGCATTCAGGAAATCGCAAGCAAGTTGGTGGAGACAAAGGAGTGGCCAGCATTTCATGCTGGGGACACCGTAACTGTTACCATCAAAATTCGGGAAGGAAGTAAAGAGCGTTTGCAGAAATTTCAAGGCGTGGTGATCCAACGTCGTGGAAAAGCGAACACAGCCACTTTCACCGTCCGAAAAATGGCATCAGGAGTTGGTGTGGAGCGGGTATTCCCCATCTCTTCTCCATTCTTGGACAACATCGAAATTAACAAGCGAGGAAAGGTACGTCGTGCACGAATCTATTACTTGCGTGAATTGACCGGAAAAGCAGCTCGGATTAAAGAGAAGCGCCGAGTCGTTGCCAAAAAGAAATAACCTTCGCATTCGCGAACTCACTTAAACGAAAAGGGCCTGTACACATTGTGTACAGGCCCTTTTTTAATGCCATAAAACGAACTGAATTCTTTTCTATTCAGGCATTTAAAACGGCATCAACACGTGCCAAAACAGCCGCTTCCCGAACATGGACTTCCTTCCACATCGCGTTACAGGTTTCGAGCGTTTTCGCCACATAAGCGGCATCAGTCAAATCAATCACATTGACTCGAGCATTGAGGATTGCGCCCATTACTCCGACACGAATGGCCATGGCTCCCACCCCTGCATCTGTGATGGAATTGGGATTGCCAAACTCAGCCATTTTTTCAGCGACCTCCATAGAGAGCATTGAAATGCGGGCCACCTCCATAGGGACATCGATCGCATGACGCGTCGCATCTTGAATGGCCTGGGTTCTGGTACTTTTCTGGGCCTCGGAACTTTTGGGCAAGCCGTATGCGTCCATTATTCCGTTGAAGGCAGCAGTATCCGCATCGACGAGCGCGAGCAATTGACCTTGCAATGCCATGCCACGAACGGCTATATCGCTGAACTCCTTCCAGCGGTCGTCCCATCCCCGCTTGTGCGCCGATAAATTGGCCACCATGGTCGCCAAGGAAGTACCCAAGACACCCGCATAGGCTGCGATGGAGCCTCCTCCAGGCGCAGGGGATTCAGAAGCCGTCTCCAAGGCAAACGCCTTCAAATCCATCTCCAACAATGGCGTCAATCCCTTGTCGGCTATGATGTATTCGATGACACGTTCTTCCGGATTGAATGGCGCCAAGTCATCAAGCCCCAAAGATTTGACTGCGATCTTGACTTTTTCCGCATCCGAAATGCCCAAAGACCTTTCTTGCTTTGTGAGGTAGAAGTCTGCCGCATCAGTGAGGACACGCAATGGCAAGAGTCCAACCAACTCACTGCCTGTTACTCGAATTCCCCGTGCTTGCGAACGAAGACATGCTTCGTCAAATGCTATGTGCACCGGCGTCACTTGAATGTCAGTCAAATTCAATGATAGCTGCGCAATCCCATATTCTTCGATGTACCAGCCAATGCCCTTGACTGCTTTCAACGATCCGGGCTCCCGCATGGGCTCACCTTGGGCATCCTTCATAACAGGACTGCCGGGACCTCCCTCTCGCCTGACCCTGCCTGACTCGCGAATATCAAAAGCGATGGCATTGGCGCGGCGTGCACTGGTTGTATTCAAGTTGACATTGTAAGCAATTAAAAAATCACGCGCTCCAATGGCCGTGGCACCCGATTTTTTGACCGATTCATTCCACACGGGTGGCCCAAAATCAGGAGCCCCCTCGACCGTAGTCAACTTTGCTAATCCCTCATACTGGCCTTTCCGACAAACGGCCAGATTTTTACGGTCTGTTGCCTTCGCAGCATTTTCATAAAAATATCCTGGGATTCCTAACTCCGCTCCTACGCGTTGACCGAGCGCATGCGCGACTTCAATGCAATCATCCATAGAAACGCCACGAACAGGAACAAACGGACAGACATCGGTCGCTCCCATCCTCGGATGCTCACCTCGATGCTTGGACATGTCAATCAGTTCCGATGCCTTTTTAATGAGACGAAAAGCGGCTTCGCCCACCGTCTCAGGAGGCCCGACAAACGTGATGACCGTTCGGTTTGTCGAACGACCCGGGTCAACATCCAAAAGCTTCACACCTTCAACCGTTTCAACCACAGCGGCAATGGCCTGTATTACATCGTCCCGCCTCCCTTCCGAGATGTTGGGTACGCATTCAATGAGTCTATCCATGATAAAATCTGATCGGATTATAAAGAAGCAAAATAAGACCAACCCCTCCGAGGTCCGTCAACGCAAAACGCCATTGATGAATACTTTTTCAACGGGATTGTCCCCAAATCGATACCCCATTTGTTCCAAGCCGGTCATGGGCTTTGTCACCAACAAATTGGCACGCCATCCAGGAGCAATGACACCTACCTCTTGATTCAATTCCATGGCCGCTGCTCCGTTGATTGTTGCTGCGGCAATGGCTTCCAAAGGCAACATGCCCATTTTCACCATCCCCAATTGAACCGCCAGGGTCATGTTGCCCGATGGCGCGCTTCCCGGATTGTGATCGGACCCGATGACCACAGGGAGGTTCGCATCCATCAATTTTCGGACTGGCGTATAGGGAATGCTCAAGAAATGAGAACATCCAGGCAATGCCACGGGGAATACAGGGCCCAACGCTCCCTCCATCCCATCCTGCAAAGCCCTCAAATCCTCGTCATTGAGCTCCTCGAGATGATCCACCGAAAGGGCATTCCATTGGACGCTTGCAGCAACCCCTCCGATGGCGTTGAACTGGTTGACGTGCACTTTGGCGCGCACGCCATGAGTCTGTGCCGCCTCGAGCAACGAATGAAGTTCTTCTACCCCGAAATAACCTGTCTCACAGAAAGCATCCACATAATCGGCCAATCCTTCCGAAACCGCCTGAGGAAGCAAATGCGCAATCACCTCAGCCGTCCAACTTTTCGCATCCCAATCACCTTCTGGAATGGCATGACAAGCCAAAAGGGTGGCTTTTATTGGAATGGGACTTCGTGCTTTCAATGCTTGAATGACTCGAAGCATTTTCAGTTCTCCGTCGATGGTCAAACCATAGCCACTTTTAATTTCCATGGCCCCCGTCCCTTGGTCCATGGCATGCTCTAAACGCAGCGCAGCATCTTCGAGGAGTTGGTTCTCTGACATCGCACGCAGCGTGCGAGCCGAATTCAAGATCCCTCCACCCGCTTCTGCAATCTCCTGGTAGCTTTTTCCTTGTAAGCGCTCTAAAAACTCGCCTCCGCGGTCAGCTGCATAGACAAGATGCGTGTGGCTATCGCACCAAGCGGGCAACACATAACGTCCCTCACAATCTTCGATTTCCAAGCCTGACCAATCTATGATTCCAGGGAAGTCATCCATGCTGCCAAAATCAGCAATGCGTCCTGCTTCAATCGCCAGCCAGGCATTTTCTAAAATGGGAAATTCTGACATGGAGCGACCCTCCAGCCAAGCTGGAGGTGACTCGTAGCACCCAACGAGTCCTTTGATGTTTTTGAATAAACGCCTCATGCCTGCAAGGTAGCAAGACGAACTGTGCTTCCGTAACTTCGCCACATGGCAGGCAATGGATTCGGAACGCAATTTCGGTTGACCACTTTTGGCGAATCTCATGGTCAAGCAATTGGCGGAGTGTTGGATGGCTGTCCCGCGGGGATGCAATTGGATTTAGTTGCTGTCCAAGCCGATTTACTTCGAAGAAAACCGGGACAATCCGCCTTAACCACTGGACGTCAGGAAGCGGATGACATCCATTGGTTGAGCGGGCTCTTTGAAGGTAAAACCACCGGAGCTCCCATCGCTTTTATCGCGTACAATCAAGACGCACGAAGCGACGATTATGCTCACTTAGAACAGGCTTTTCGTCCGTCTCATGCGGATTACACCACCTGGGCAAAATACGGGATTCGTGACCACCGAGGAGGTGGACGATCTTCCGCACGAGAAACATGGGCACGTGTCGCCGCCGGCGCCATTGCCCGTCAGCTGTTATTGTCTTTGGGGATGGAAGTGAGTGCTTACGTCGAGCGCGTGCATGACATCGGCATGGAATCAGCTCCCGCTTTTTATCCGAGAGAATCGGTGGACGCCCACCCCGTTCGTTGTCCCGACCCCCAACGCGCAGAAGCCATGTCTGCGCGCATTTTGGAAGCCAAAAAGGCAGGAGATACAGTTGGAGGAACCATCGTTGTGGTGGCTCGTGGAGTGCCTGCAGGACTGGGCGAGCCTGTTTTCGATAAATTGCAGGGGACGCTGGCCCATGCCTTGTGGAGTTTGCCCGCTGTCAAGTCCATGGAATTGGGAAGCGGGATCAGCGGTACATTCATGCACGGATCGGAACACAACGATCCCTGGATTCAAAATGACGCTGGCGATTTTCTAACTACCAGCAATCATTCAGGGGGAATTCAAGGCGGCATATCCAACGGATCGGATATTGTTATTCGACTGGGATTCAAACCCGTATCGACTTTACTTAAACCACAATCCTCGGTGAATCAAGATGGCGAAACCATCCAATTGGAAGGACGTGGTCGCCACGACCCGTGTGTTCTTCCGAGGGCCGTGCCCTTGGTCGAAGCCATGGTGCTGTTAGTATTGGCCGATCATTGGTTGAAAAACAAAGGCGCACAGTTGTGATTTAGCCCTGCCGGTTGCGACTCCTCTCATTAACTTTCGAACATGAAGGGACTCGCACTGCACTGGCAAGTAATTATTGGCCTCATCGTAGGAATGGTGTACGCTTGGATGAGCGTCACATTCGGATGGAACCAATTCACAATGGACTACATCACCCCCTTTGGTGACATCTTCATCAACCTGCTGAAGCTCATTGCTGTGCCTTTGGTTTTGTTCAGTATTATCAGTGGAGTCACGAGCTTGGGCAACATCCGAAAGCTGGGGCGAATGGGCATCAAGACCTTAGTCATTTATGTATTGACCACGATGATGGCCGTTGTTATTGGTCTCGCGTTGGTGAATGTCTTCAGTCCTGGATCCGGTGCGAATGACGACTTACTCGAAGCCAACCGCATCCGATATGAACTTTGGCGAGACGCCAATGGCATTCAATCCCTGGACAACATCGATGTAGCGAACCTGCCCGGTAACGAAGCATTGGTGGCGCAACTCCGGCTTGAAACCCCCGAAACCAATGATTGGGTCGAAGACAAGCTGAGCAAAGCCCAGCGGACCAAATCCACCGGACCACTCCAGCCACTTGTGGATGTTGTCCCTAAGAATATTTTTGGCGCGCTCGCTGACATGAGCATGCTGCAAATCATCTTTTTCGCGATCTTTTTTGGCGTCGTTGTCGTGGGCCTTCCGGAAGAGAAAAAAGGGCCGATTGTTCGGGCCATGGATTCTCTAAATGAAGTCTTTGTTCAAATGGTTTGGGTGGTTATGAAGGCCATGCCCTTCTTCGTTTTTGCGCTGATGGCCGGTCAGATTGTCAAAGCTGCCGGCACAGACCCCGACATGTTCCAGCAGTTGCTCAGCTTTCTTCTTCGCTACAGTTTAGTCGTTATTTTGGGTCTGGCGTTGATGGTGTTTGTTGTTTACCCGCTGCTCGTTCACCTCGTTGTCAAGGGAATGACTTGGAAGAAATTCCAAGCGGGCATGCGCGATGCGCAAATCACGGCCTTCTCAACTTCAAGCTCTGTTGCGACGCTTCCGGTCACCATGAAATGCGTGAATCAGAATCTCGGCGTGAGCACTCGAACATCCTCCTTCGTCCTCCCTATTGGCGCCACCGTGAACATGGATGGCACGAGCATGTACCAGGCCATTGCGGTCGTCGCACTGGCCCAATTTCACATGGTGGATTTGGAGTGGGGACAACAAGCCGTCATTGTTTTAACCGCCACCTTAGCCTCCATTGGCGCAGCGGCCATCCCTTCGGCTGGTTTGGTGCTGATGATCATTGTTTTGGAGAGTGTCGGATTGAACCCTGCTTGGATTGCATTGATCTTCCCTGTTGATCGGATTTTAGACATGTGTCGAACGGTTGTTAACGTGACAGGCGACGGTGCCGTTTCCTCGATCATCGCTGCGTCTGAAAATGAATTGGAACAGGCCTAAAATCATGATGTTTCGCCGTTATCTGGGGCTTATTTTTCTCCTAAATTCCTCATTTCATGATGTCTTAGCGCAAGATGAATCGTGTCTAGACTACGGAAATGAAAAAGTTCTTCGGCTGATCGAGAAAGGGCAGAACTCTGCCAAGTACGATCGCACAGAGCGCATTGCATTCATTGAACAGGCTTATGGTAAAGACGACGAATGCATGCTGTGTTTGTTTGAATGGGGAAAGCTGGAATTTGCTGCTGCTAAAAAAACTGGATCGAGTTTTTATGCTGCCAAAGAACCGTTGCGAGAACTCATTGGAATGTGTCCGGAATTTCATGCTGACGTGTGGTACATGCTGGGCGCCATGGCTTTTGCTGACCGCAATTATGAAGATGCCCAGCAATATTTTGCCGAATACCGAAATTTCTCTTCCAACGACCCTGACAAAATGGGGAAGCGATATTCCAAGCAAATCGCAGAAGTCGAAGAAGTTCTGCCGCTGATTCAGTTTCAATTGGATTTTAAACTTCATGAGAATGACTTTATACCCGAAGTTGTGCAGGAAATCAGCCTATATGAAGATGAATTCTTGCCGGCTTTGTCTCCAGACGGCTCGTTGTTGTTTTTCACACGACGAGGCAAAGCCAAAGCCAAAGGCGATGTATTGACACGTGACGTCGAAACCTTTAACATGGCCATTCGCCAAGACTTTTCTCCTGAATTCGAACCGGATATCATCCTGGAATCTCCCTTTAATACAGGAATGCGGTACGGTGGAGCCAGTATATCGGTGGACAATCTTGAATTGTATATCGCAGCTCAAAACCCGAGTCCTGCCCATCCAGACAACATTGATTTGTTCATGACCGAATACGAAGTGTTGGATCGTGATGACGAAGGCAACTACTTGTATCTCTGGGGCGACTTGACTCCTGTTAAGAGCATCAACTCACCCGAGGGATGGGAGGCACAGCCTGCCTTGAGTGCTGACGGAAAACAATTGTACTTCTCGGCCGTCAATAAGAACAGCATCAAAGACGCTTCAGGAAACCCCACCATGGACATCTGGATGTCAGAACGCACTGAAGAGGGCCTCTGGGGTACGCCGCAATTGCTGCCTCGTCCCATCAACTCCAAATCCAACGACAAAGCACCTTTTCTGCATCCCGATGGAAATACGCTCTATTTCTCGAGCGACCGATCGCCCAGTGGAGGGGGATATGACATTTGGTATTGCCATAAAGACTCTGCGGGCCAATGGGAGAGCGCAAAGAACTTGGGGGCCCCAGTCAACACAGCAGGAGACGAACATGGATTGGTTGTGAGTACGGATGGTTCAGAAGCCTTTTTTGCAAGTAGACGTTCCGGCACAAAGGGCCTAGACATTCTGCACTTCCCCGTTCCGGATGAATTCAAACCCGAAGAGGTCCGTGTGGTGAAAGGCACTTTGCAGGCCGTGGATGGAGGCATGCCATCAGGCGCCAAACTGTATCTTCAATATGCCAAATCCAAACGCATTGAAACCATCGAAGTGAGCGAGGATGACGGTCGTTTCGCAGCCATTGTGCGATTGGATAAGAACGAAGACGTACTATTGATCTCTGAAGCCGACGGGCTTGCATTCGAAGCGAGTGTCATTTTTGACATGGATAAACCTGCTGCTGCTGGGAATGCGGTTCTTGCTCCCATCGTGCTGGATCAGCCTCAAGACGGCGAGGCTTTTGAAATTGGTGACATCCAATATGCTACGAGCAGCGCTGACATTGACCGGACCTCGGTCATTCTATTGGAAGCCTTTGCGGCCTACCTCACCCGAAACGAAGCGTTGGGCGTTCATATCATCGGCCACACCGACGACGTAGGAGCCTCCGATGACAACTTCGCCCTTTCAAAAAGAAGGGCGCAAGCCGTTGCCAAAACCTTATCCATCTTCGGAGTTCCATCCGACCGCATCACTTCCGAAGGACTTGGAGAGTCACAGCCGCTTGTTCCCAATACGGACGCGCTATCCCGCGCTCAAAACAGAAGAACTGAATTTGAAATCACGTTGAACAAGTAAAAGTCAACTTGTTCCATTCCCCCCTAATTTCACGTCATGAAAATCATTGTTTCCATCGCTTGTTCTCTCGTGCTATTTGCAAGCTGTTCCGTTGATTCAAAGCCGGATAGCTCGTCCAAGCTGAACGAGACCATCTGGTCGTCTTATGGAGAAACCATCGCCAATTTATCGGAAGCCATCCCAGCAACACAGGCAGCGAAAATGATAGAGTCTGGCGAGAATGCCGCTGGCTTATTCGAAGCGGAAATCGTTCAAAGCTGCATGACCATGGGATGCTGGATGAGCGTTAAAGGCCCTGCTGGAGACACTGTCATGGTTTTCATGAAAGACCATGCCTTTTTTGTTCCCAAGGACAGCCTGCAAGGAAAACGCGCTTTGTTTACTGGCGAAGCTTTTTACGACACGGTCTCCGTGGAGCTTCAAAAGCACTTACTCGAAGATGCTGGCGCCGATCAGGCGGCCATCGATGCCGTTTCTGAACCGGTTTATGAGCTCGCTTTTGAAGCCTCTGGCGTGCAGATTGCCGATGTCCCTGCAGGGGCTCCTATTGCAGGAGAATAACCTCTCTTTTACTTCACGAAACAGCTCCATCGCAACATGGGGCTGTTTGTTTTTTTGGCTATATCTCCGTACAAATAGGCACAGCGTTGCGTTGAGAACTTCAATCAAGGTCGCTTTTCTCCAAGCAAAGCACCCTTAATTTCGAAAGGACCCAACATTTGAACATGCCTCAAGCCTCCTCATCCATCTTTCGGATTCCTGCTCTGTTGTTTTTGGTTCTTTTCATCCCTCAGCTCACCGTTTACGGTCAATGGGATCAAAGTGCTTTCGATTCGGATCGCCTGTGGATACAGGCTGAAACCGAATGGGAACATCATCAATACGGTTCTGCTATGAACCTGTATCAACAATGGCTCCGATCCGATGACCAAAACAAGCCCACATCGTCCGCTCTGGCGCAGTTTCGAATCGCCGCATGCGCCATTGAATTGCAGCACGAAGATGCTGAAAATAGCATTCGCAGTTTCATGGAATCGTATCCTGAATCTCCTTTGGTGCAGGAGGCACAATGGTTGTTCGCCAACTTCCTTTACCGCAAACGCCAATGGAATGATTGCATAGCGGCCTTCGAAGCCATTCGAACAACCCGCATGCGACCTGCACAAAAACGCGAATTGCAATTCAAAAAAGGCCATGCGCAATTTGAATTGGAGCAATATGAAGAGGCTCGACTGGATCTATACGCCGTCATGGAACATCCAGAAGAAGCCGGGAAATTCGCAGCAAATGCTCAATATTACTTCAGTCACATATCGTACATCAAAGGCCAGCCTCAGGTTGCTCTGAGTGGATTCCAGTCTCTCGAGTCCGATCCTGAATTTGCGCAAATCGTTCCCATCTACATCGCGCAATTGCTTCATGAAACAGCGCAATTCGACGCCTTGATTGCCTACGCGCCCAATGTCCTTCATGAAGACAGCCGCATCAATGAAGTTCAGCGCGCCGATGTATCCCGTTTGGTCGGAGATGCTTACTACCGGCAACAGCGATTCAAAGAAGCCCTACCCTATTTAGAAGAGTCCTATAAATTCAGCAGAGGCCGTGATCGGACGCGCGAATTTGCCTACCAAATGGGCTATGTCTATTATCAGGAAAAGGAATATCGAAAAGCATTGAATTGCTTCACCCTTTCAGTTCGCGAAATCGATGTCCTGGCACAAAACGGCATGTACCACATGGCCGATTGTTACCTCAGCATGGGTGAAAAAGACAAAGCCCGAACCACTTTTAAGAAAACATCCGAACTCGATTTTGACACCGAAATTCAAGAAGACGCCCTCTTCAGTTATGCCAAATTGGCTTTTGAATTGACCTACAATCCCTTTGATGACGCCATCGGTGCGGTCGAACGCTACATCCGAGATTTCCCCAACTCAAAACGCAAGCAAGAGGCTTATGGGTTTTTGCTCGAAGTGTATATGTCATCCAAAAATTATGATCGGGCGCTGAGTGCCTTGGAATTGATTCAAGAAAAAACGCTTCCGGTGCAAAAAGCTTTTCAACTCGTCGCTTACAACCGGGGGGTTGAACTTTTCAGAACTGGAGATTACCAGGAAGCCATCCCCTATTTCGATGCTGTCCGAACCTATCCCATTGACCCTGTCCTCACGGCCGAATCACACTTCTGGCAGGGCGAATTGAGTTATTTATTAAAGAAATATACGGATGCTACTGGCCATTACGCGGCATTTGAATCATCACCTGGCGCCTATCAAAGTGACCATTATGCGGACGGCATCTATGCCCGTGGCTACGCACTTTTCAAGCGAAAAATGTATGTTGATGCGTTGAGTGCTTTTCGATCCTATCTCAAAGTGGTCTCTGATGAACCAACCCCCAAAATGAGGGACGCAAAACTCAGGACAGCCGATTGCTTCTTCGCAAAGAAAGACTTTGAGGCGGCATCACGATATTACAAAGAAGTCATTGATTCTAGCGAATCCGCCGAAGACTACGCCCGTTTACAAAAAGCGGAATGCCTGGGATCCTTGGACCGTCCTCTCGAAGAAATCAAGGAATTGACGGACTTGATATCCGTTGCTCCTCTATCCAGCTATATTCCAGAAGCCCTTTATTCTCTTGGACGCAGCCTGATTGAAACCAACCAACTTCCTCCAGCGCGGAAAGCCATGGAGCGCCTGCAAAATGAATTCCCCAATTCTGCGCGTTTCAAATACGCCCTGGTGGATTTATGCCTCATTGGCGTCAAGGAAGGCCGGGACGATGACGTCCTCGAAATTTGGAACACCATTCGCCAAGACTACGGCAAAGACGCCATCGCGGGAGACGCCTTCAATGTGGTCGAACCGTTGCTCATGGATCGTGGGCTGCTCGACAACATCCCTTCGGGTGTAGGATTGAATGGCGATGAAATTGAGGAGCGTCTATTCAATGCGGCGCGTTCTTTGGCTTTGGAGCGTGACTGCCAAAAAGCGGTCATTCGACTTGGAGAGTACATCCGTTCCTATGATGAGGGTCGATTTTTGACGGAGGCCCACTTCTTCCTTGGGAATTGTCTTTTTGATACGAATCAGGAGAAAGAGGCCCGTGCTGCCCTCGAATATGTCCTCAAACAACCAACAGGAGATTACTCGGAATTGGCTGCCTTGGGTGCTGCCACCATCGCCTGGAATGCCCAAGATTGGACTGCAGCCGTCGATCACTACCGCACTCTTGAATCGGTGAGCATGCTCAAAGAAAACGTTTTGGAGGCGCGCATTGGACTGATGCGTTGTTTGTACCTGCTCCATTTTACAGACGAAGCTTTAACGTATGCCAATCTCGTGATCGAGGACAAGCAAACACCTGAAGACATTCACCGAACTGCGCTCTTTTGGAGAGGGAAAATCGCATTGGATCGCCATGAGGAAGAATCGGCGCAATTGGATTTGATGACCATTGCAAGTCATGGAGGAGAGCGAGGCGCAGAATGTCAGTACTTACTCTGTGAGATCAACTTCAATCGGGAGGATTATTCTGCGACGGAAGCGATGATTTTTGAATTAATTGACCAGTTTGCTGCCTTTGATGAATGGAAGTTCAAAGGCTTCTTGCTACTCGTCGACACGTACATCAACATGGAGGATTGGTTCCAGGCTAGAACGACTGCACAAAGCATTTTGGACAACGTCTCCATTGATTGGGTTCAAAAACAAGCACGCGAACAATTGGAACGATTGAATCAACTGGAGCAAATCCGACTTTCTGAAGCGACTCAAAGAGACAGCGTTGAGGCCATGATTTCAGAGACACTTGATTCAAACATGGAGCTTTTACCGACGGATTCCGTGAATACAGATAAACCATGAAGGCCATGAATGAATCTTCAACCTCCCCCCATTGTTTCCTGGCGAGCCTCTTGGTTGCCGGTATTTTGAGTGTGACTCCCTGCTGGGCTGCTGCCGACACACTGGACTTAGACGTCACGTTCATCGGTGACCGAGAGATCTTTTTACAAGACGCGCACAAGCAATTGCATTGGCCCGAACCGGCCAATCTCAAAACGACCAAACCTACCTTTTCGTTCTCGATGCTTCCAAAGCGCATGAACGTGCAGCCCGAATGGTCCAAAAATGGCCCCATTCGACTTCGCGTGAGCGAGCCTCTTCGGAGACTCTACAAAGGACACATTCAAGCAGGACTCGGCAATTACATCAGTCCGACATTGAATTTCAGTTACACGGACTTACGATCTAAAAAAGGCACTTGGGGCCTTCGAGGCACCCACGACTCGAGCAGAGGGGGCTACGCATCGAATGACAGCATTGATGACAACTTCAGCAGCAGCCGTTTTAGCGGATGGGGAAAACGATTCATCGGAACTGAATCTGTGGAAATGGCCGTCGATTATGGTCGGCAGACCGTTGGGTTTTTTGGAGGAAACCCCGAAATATGGGCACCCACTTCTCTGGGTGGAAGAACATACAACACGTACACCGTGCAATTGAACGCTCATAATTTTAAAACGAAAAAACAAGGCATTCAACACCATCTAAGCGCTTCCTACCAATTCTTGAGCGAGGACGGAATCAATGAACACAACACCGATCTTCGACTGAAACTCAAAACTGCGGGCCATCACACCGCCGGTCCTGTATCCGATGGATTGGGAAAGCTTCCCTTTTCCATGGAGCTTCATGCCAACATCGACCGTTTCAATCGCATCCTAGAAGGAAGTGAATCACCTGCGCTGAAGCAAGCAATTTTAGATTTTCACCCACAAGTCGAACTGGCCTTCGGTAAAATCCAAACAAAAGCTGGAGTCGCATTTTGGATCGATGCGCAAGGAAATAAGCCCTTTATGGTGGTCCCTGAAATCGAGGCTTACACCAGCCTCTTGCGCGATTTATTCATCCCGTACATCAAAATCGATGGCGGTGTGAATCAAAATCGATACCAATCCCTTCTCCAATCTAACCCCTTCCTATCCTCCAATTTAGATTCACTCGAAAACACGTACCAAAAACTGCATCTTCAAGCGGGGATTCGAGGCTCTATTACCAAAGCTTTCACATTCAACCTGAGTGCGCATCACCACCGGTATGACCAATTCCTATTTTGGGGGCCCGATGCACAAAGCACACGTGATGAGACATTCGCTGCGATATACTTGGACATGAATACGACCACCCTTCAGGCAGACGGATCGTGGAGAGTGGGTGATTCCTTTTCACTGACAGGGCAAATTAAACAAAACAACTACCGCTTCAAGGAGCAAGAGAATGGCTATTTACAACCTTGGAACCTCCCCACGCTCCAAACAAAATTAGGCGCTGTCTATACTTGGAAAGACAAGGTTCGAATTGGCAGTCAACTTGAATTGCTCACGGGTCGGAAAGGCCTACAATCCTGGTCCGATTCAGAATCCATCACGATTGACAACGGTGACACCTTCGCGGGTTTTGAAACACCCCTTGGCGCATCCACACAATGGGATGTGCAACTCGAGTATCTCTACAATGGAAGACTCAGCGGATGGATACACCTCCAAAACTTGCTCAATCAAGCGAATCTCTTTTTACCGGGCTATAACAGTCAAAAGTTCCGTTTTCAAATGGGCATCAACTATGCCTTCTGAGTACTTGTGAGCAAACCGCTCAGAATTTGTGAATAAGTGGCATTAGAAAACACCATTTCTTCAGCAATAACAGGAGTTTCATGCTTAAATTCGAAGGTAGATTGAGTCGTTCGCGACTCCACCAAATTTTAAGCGAAAGCCATGGCGGAAGACATTCAGAACGAGGGGCAATCCACTGATCCCAAACCCTCTTCACCCAACCTCAGTAAAAGCAATTATGACGCAAGCAATATCCAAGCCCTCGAAGGCATGGAGCATGTGCGTATGCGCCCATCCATGTACATTGGCGATGTGGGTGTCCGTGGTTTACACCACCTGGTCTATGAAGTTGTAGACAACTCCATTGACGAGGCCTTAGCAGGTCACTGCACCACCATTGATGTCATAATCACTGCAAGCAATGGTGTTCGCGTTGAGGACAATGGTCGAGGTATTCCTGTAGACATACACGAAAAGGAAGGCGTATCCGCTTTGCAAGTCGTTATGACCAAAATTGGTGCGGGCGGCAAGTTCGACAAGGACAGCTACAAGGTCTCAGGAGGATTGCACGGTGTGGGTGTCTCATGCGTCAACGCCCTTTCGTCCCATTTGAGTGCCATGGTTTACCGGGACGGCAAAACGTACGAGCAATCCTATAGCCGCGGAAAAGAACTCTACCCTGTCAAAGAAATTGGCACGTCCGACAAAACGGGAACCACAGTCGAATTCAACCCGGATGAGCAAATTTTCGAAACACTCGTTTATTCCTACGCCACTCTGGCCGACCGGATGCGGGAGCTTTCCTTTTTGAACAAAGGGCTGACGCTCACCCTCAAGGATGAACGCGAAACGATGTTCGATGAAGAAGGCAAGGATCTTGGCCACAAATTGGAAGTGTTCTTCTCAGACAATGGATTGAAGGATTTTGTGAATTATCTCGACTCCAATCGTGAACATTTGATCCCTGAGATTATTCATGTCAGCGGCGAACGCAGTGGCGTTCCTGTGGAAGTGGCGATGACCTACAACACGTCGTTTACTGAAAACCTCTACTCTTACGTCAACAACATCAACACACACGAGGGAGGAACACACCTTTCTGGATTCAGACGCGGATTGACGTTGACTTTGAAAAAGTATGCCGAAGGAACGGGCATGCTGGACAAACTCAAGTTTGACATTTCAGCGGATGACTTCCGTGAGGGATTGACTGCCGTTGTGAGCGTGAAAGTGGCGGAACCACAGTTCCAAGGACAGACCAAAACGAAATTGGGCAACGCGGAAGTCTCCGCACCTGTCAGTCAAGCCGTATCCGAGATGCTCCAAGCATATCTCGAAGAGCACCCCAATGACGCTCGGACGATTGTCAACAAGGTCATCCTAGCGGCACAGGCCCGTCATGCTGCGAGGAAAGCACGTGAAATGGTGCAGCGAAAGACCGTCATGAGCGGTTCTGGACTTCCTGGAAAACTAGCGGATTGCGCGGAAAAAGACCCTGCGTTGTGTGAGATCTTCCTTGTCGAGGGCGACTCTGCTGGGGGAACTGCCAAACAAGGACGAGACCGTCACAACCAAGCCATCATGCCGCTTCGTGGTAAAATTCTCAATGTTGAGAAGGCCATGAAGCATAAGATCTTCGAAAACGAAGAAATAAAGAATATCTACACGGCGCTGGGCGTCACGCTCGGCACCGAAGAAGATGAGCGAGCGCTGAATATATCCAAGCTGCGTTATCACAAAGTAGTCATCATGTGTGACGCGGACGTTGATGGCAGCCACATTGAGACTTTGATTCTGACCTTCTTCTTCCGACATATGAAGGAGTTAATCGAAAATGGGTACATCTACATCGCAACTCCGCCACTTTATCTCGTTAAGAAGGGATCCCGCCAGGTGTATGCATGGAACGATGATGAGCGTGATCTTTTGATTGAACAATTCAAAGGTGCCTCTGGATCCGATTCTGGCATTGGCATTCAACGATACAAGGGTTTGGGCGAGATGAACGCTGAACAACTCTGGGACACCACACTCAATCCAGAATTCCGGACTTTGCGACAAGTCACCATTGAAAATGCTGCAGCTTCAGACCACGTCTTTTCCATGCTTATGGGAGACGAAGTTCCGCCGCGCAGGGCATTCATAGAGGAAAACGCGAAGTACGCCAACATCGATTTCTAAGGAAACCGATCAGACTCCTCATCAAAACCTCAAATGGCTATGAATTGGGAAGGCAAGTGTATCTGGATTACCGGTGCAAGTAGCGGAATTGGACGCGCTGCAGCGACACAATGGGCGCAGCTTGGAGCCGATGTTATTCTTTCGTCCCGACGTCAGACTGCGCTTGAAGACGTTGTCGCTGGTTGGAATGCTGCGTTGCAGTCCCAAGCGCTTGTTCTACCGCTGGACCTCAGCAATTCTGATGACATTCCCAACATTGCGAAACAAGCGCTTGCTTGGAAAGGAAAAATTGATGTTGTCGTTCATTGTGGTGGCATCAGTCAACGCTCTTTGGCCATCGAGACGGGACTGGATGTTGACAGACGCGTTATGGAAATTGACTACTTCGGAACGATCGCTTTAACCAAGGCCCTTTTGCCCGAATTTGTAAGAAAACAAACGGGTCATTTTGTCGTCGTTACGAGCTTAATGGGACTATTCTCCTCTCCTCTGCGCTCAGGCTATTGTGCTGCGAAACATGCGCTGCATGGCTTTTTCGAATCACTCCGAGCAGAGCACCACCAAGACCATTTAAATGTGACCATGGTGTGTCCCGGATTCATCCAAACGTCTATCTCACTGAATGCCGTTGTTGGCGACGGCAGCCAACAAGGAACGATGGATGACAAAACGGGATCAGGGATCACTGCAGAAGCCTGTGCGCAACGCATGATCGCTGCAGTCGGTCGCAAAAAACCACAAGTCTTGATCGGACGATCTGAGATTATTGCCGCCTATCTAGCACGTTTCATGCCCAGTTTATTGCGCAGGATTATTCGGAAAGCTGCCGTGCGCTGAATCAACACGCGTTAGACCAGTTACAGACTCTCGATGAAGGCACTGCCTTCTCCCTCAAACATCCAGTGCCGCGTTCCGAGCATCAGCGGTTGCATGAAGCAATCTTCAGAGACAAACGGAACCTCCTTGCGCAAGGAGGTTTGAAGTTTTGCCAGTCGAGGAGCCAGCCCATTTCCAGATTTCAAGTCCACGGCTTGCGCGGCGCTCAAACACTCCACAGCCAATACTTGTTCCACATTGTCCAATACGCGCCATAATTTCAAGGCTCCATTGGCTCCCATACTCACATGATCCTCCTGGCCATTGGAACTATCGATGGTATCAGAGGACGCCGGCATACACAATTGTTTGTTTTGTGAAACCAAGGCGGCCGCTGTGTATTGTGGAATCATAAATCCACTGTTCAAACCTGGGTTCGTTACTAAGAATGCCGGCAATCCATGCTTGCCGGAAAGCAATTTGAATGTTCGTCGTTCAGATATGCTGCCCCATTCATGCGCTGCCAAGGCCAACTGATCCAATTGCAAGGCAAGGGGCTGTCCATGAAAATTTCCACCGGACAAAATCCGTCCAGAATCCGGGAAGATTAACGGGTTATCAGTTACGGCATTCACTTCACTTTCAAAGACTTCACTCGCAACGATTAGCGCGTGTCTTGAAGCGCCATGAACTTGAGGACTGCATCGAAAAGAATAGGGATCTTGGACTTGTTCGCGAGGCAAATCTTGCCACTCACTCCCCGCAATCCATTGTCGAATATTCGCCGCCGATTGCTGGGCTCCACTGTGATTTCGAACTTCATGTATGGAAGCATCAAACGGCTCTGACCGCCCATTCCAAGCTTCCAAAGACCAGGCGCAGAGCGCGTCGGCCCAAGCCGCAATTTTATTCAATCGCTGCAAAGCCAAAACCCCGTAGCCCAACATCATTTGAGTGCCGTTGATCAAAGCCAATCCTTCCTTTGCGCCCAAATCAATGGGGCTCCACCCCTTGGCTTTCAACACATCCTTTGCGGGCAAAACAGCCCCATCAACAACCAGTTCTCCTTCTCCAATTAAGGGCAAAACCATGTGCGACAAAGGAGCCAAATCCCCGCTCGCACCCAGCGAACCTTGAGAAGGAATGACCGGCAGAAGCCCCTCATTTAGATGATGCAACAAGCGCTCTACCGTGACCAATTGCACACCGCTGTGGCCTTTGGATAGCGATTTAATTTTTAGCAGCAGCATGGCACGCACGATGGACTCGGGCACATCCTCGCCAACACCACAGGCATGAGACAACAATATATTTCGCTGCAATGCATGCAGCGAATCAGAATCCACACGGGTATGAGCCAGATCTCCAAAACCTGTGTTCACACCGTAAATCGCCCCGGAGTTGGGGTTCGCTATGGTTTCTTGCAGAAAACCATGACAGCGTTCAATCGCATGCTCCGCATCTTCTGAAAGCACAGCTTCTTCTCCTGAGCGCAGTTTCCTCCAAACATCCTCTAAAGTCCACCAATTTAAATCCATGTATCCTACTGATTTAAGCCACCAAGATAAAGCCATTGGGTCCGAATTGAACGCTGTATATTCGGGAGCAGAAAGCGGCTTTCAACGATACGAACCTCCAACCGACCAATTCCTCCATGACATTTTCGAACGACAATCAACTTGTCACCATCGCGAAGAGTACTTGTTTGATCTGCGGCCTCTTCCTCCTTTCAATCTGCCACATGGCCGGTCAGGATCAGTTGAAGCCTGTCGCTGTATTTCGTCCAGATTCCATTGTCCAGCTGGATACACTCAAAAATGGCCTGCGCTTCATTGGCATACAAAACCCTGACTTGGAGCGCGTCTACTGGTCCATTCAATTTGCAGCGCCTCGTCAGTTGGAGCATGACCGCTCAGGATTGGCCGCTTTAACAGGAGAACTGTTGCGCTATGGGACAGATTCTTTGGACACCCAAGCATTGGATGAGTTATTGGAACGTTATGATGCCGAAATCCGCACAAGTGCAGGTCACTTGACGGCCTCAAGTCCAAAAGAGCATGCGTTTGAGACGCTTGCATTGTTGGCCAATATTCTGGTCAATCCATCGTTTGAAAGTGGCGCTTTTGCTGAAGTCATCGAACGAAATCGCCGACGGATTGAAAATGATACGCACGACGTTCACATCCGGTCTCAGGAACTTGCACATCAGCAGGTTTTCACCAAAAAACACCCTTATGGAGAAGGCATGACTCCAGTCACCTTGGACTCCATTTCGCAAGAGGAGATCAGAGGACATCATGCAGCGTGGTATCGGCCCCAATATGCCGCCGTCGCCGTTGAAGGTCCTCTCTCAAATGAAAAAACCCGCGGCTGGATGCAATCGACATTGGGGGAGTGGCTGCCTCGCGAGATTCCTCCGATTCGGCACAATCTCCCTGTCAAGCCGATTCGAAACCGTGTTTGCATGGTCGACATGACCGATGAACAGCAGATGGCCGTCACACTGGCTCATACCGTTCGACTAAAACCAGGACACAAAGACGAAGCAGCGTGCCTTATCTTGAATGCCTTGTTATCTTACCCTGCACTCCCCGGGCGAATCGTTGACAAAAGCTGCAACTCTCCGGAGTGTTTTGCGCAAACAGCGTCCGCATTGCGTGCTGACCCCATCACAGCACACTTTCAATTAAGCCGCAGAGCAGAGCCAAGTCGAATCGTCGAATTCATTGAACTTTCTCTGAAATCCATGCATGAGTTCACGCGGGAACGCGTCGATGAATCTATGGTGCAACAAGCCGTTAACCTGATTATTGGTGACATTACAACTGAATTGGGGGACCCTCAAAAAAACTTGGACGCTTGGTTGTACGCTCTGCTCAGAAGAAATCATGCACTCGGACCGACCGCCCTCATCTCCGCTTTACAAGCTGTTACTGCATCCGATGTGCAGCGCGTCGCTATCCAATATCTGCGCCCCAACAATCTGATCATTGCGTTGGCTGGTGATCGCGATTTGCTCCCAACGGGCATTGAGCAGTTTTCTGGAGAGGATGGAATCGAATACTATGATCCCTGGGGCAACCCCTTGTTGGAATTGGATCCCGCTCCGGCTGGCGTAACAGCAGCAACCGTCTTTCAAGATTATTATCGTGTCTGCGGAGGGGTCGACCAATTTGAAAAACTACAATCTTTGGTTCGCAAAGGCCAAATGAATGCCGGAACTGGCATGGAATTGAATGTCGAAATTGCGACCCAATATGGCCGAGGACATGCAATGCAGGTAGCCATGAACGGCCAACTCATGATGGAGCAACTCATAACAGATAAAGGAGGAGTCAATCGCCAAATGGGACAATCCACCACCATGAGCGATTCAGAATACCAAAGGCTCCGACCGAATCTGTATGCAGCGCGCTACTTGCATTTGAAAGAACTTGAGCTCTCAGCGGAGCTCTTGGGACTTGATCGAGACATCGATGGCCCGCATTACGTTGTGGAAATTCAATTCAATGGGACGCGGCAAGAGACTTTGTATTTTCACGAGAAGAGTCATTTGCTGATTCGATCTGCAGGTGAACGTCAGGGGCCCACAGGGCCTGTTAAGGTCACGACCTCTTTCTCGGATTATCGTGTGGCCAAGAACATTACCTTGCCCATGACCATTGTGCAAACGACCAATGGACAGAGCATGACCTTTGGCCTCAATGAAGCCATTCCCAATGGCCGCATCTCTGATAGCCTCTTTGAAATGAATTGATATATGGAACTCAACTCTGTCCCCACCGAGCCCTTGATTCATCTGGAGCAAGTCGCCGTTGCGCAAGATGAACATCTGATTATTCAAGACGTGAACTTGACCGTGCAAACGGGTGAGTTTGTCTATCTCATAGGAGAAACAGGATCTGGAAAAAGCTCGCTGCTGAAAGCACTTTATGGCGAGATTCCATTGGCTGCAGGAGCGGGACATGTCTGTGGGCATGACCTCAGTCAAGTCACCCGTCACAATGTGTACCAATTGCGACGAGATTTGGGCATGGTCTTTCAGGATTTTGCGCTTCTCCCCGACCGCACAGCATCTGAAAATCTAGCTTTTGTTCTTCGTGCAACGGGTTGGAGTGACAAATCAGCCATCGACTTGCGGGTTCATCGTTGTCTTGAGTTGGTCGGATTAGGTACAAAAGGCTACAAAATGCCCCATGCTCTTTCAGGAGGAGAACAGCAGCGTGTGGCCATCGCGCGAGCACTCCTCAACGACCCTCCGCTTATTGTCGCTGATGAGCCAACCGGCAACCTTGATCCGAAAACGACCGAGGGCATTCTGGAGCTGTTGCATGAATTGGTGCGAAAAGATCGATCTGTGATCATGGCAACTCATGACCACATGGCTTTTGAACAGTATCCTGGAAGGATCATCCGGTGTGAACACGGAAAGATTGACATCTTAGACTCCTTGCCTGCATGAGCGAATTCAAGGCCAAACAGCTCGCCATTGTCATTCCCGTCAAGGACGACTTCGAAGGGCTCAAAAAAACGCTTGAAGCGATTTGGTTGGACAGTCGTCTGAGCGATGGCATCGAAATTGCGGTGATCGATGCGGGGTCCTGTGAAGAGACTCGACAATGGCTGCTCATCCAAGATCATCGGATCGCACACATCCGTTCAGCTCAGGACGACGGTGTCTATGACGCCATGAATTATGGGAAGAACACCGTCAATGCCTCGTGGATTTGGTTCCTCGGCGCCGGAGACCTTATTGAAACAGCAACCGTTCATGCGGTATTGGATGAAATAGAGACCTGGGATGCACAAGAAGTCCATGTTTTTGGAGTCGGCATCGAACAACCTGAGCAAGGCGTTCCCTCCCACTACCCAGCACGCTGGGATCAAAGTATGATTTGGAGAAACACCACCCACCATCAAGGAGTTCTTTACTCCTCGGCGCTCTTTGAATCCCTTTCGTTCAATGCAGCTCATCGGGTGCTCGCCGACTATGGCCTGCATTTGACCTTGTTCCTCCGAGGAATCAAAGCGAACCTGCATCCAAGCATGATCTGCAAGGTGGCATCGGGGGGACTTTCACGACGATTCAATGCGAACCTGTACCGGGAAGAATGGGCCGTTAAAAAGACCATCCTTCAAGGGCCAAAAAAATGGATACACCCCGTCTGGTTGTTCGCAAAATACTGCTTCAAGAAATCAGGCTGGCCGGCTGCCTTCTGATTCGCAACCCCGCCATCTCCAGTGCGCGAAAAATCTTGGGTTCCTCCGCCTCCCAATTAAGATGTCGGGATGCCGAATCACAACGTTCGCCCCATTCAGAATGGTGCAATTGGAGCACTTGATGGATGGCCTGCGCGATGGATTCAGGCTCATGATCTTCAATGATTGCTCCCACGTTCCATTCCGTTACAACGCGCTCCACTTCAGGCATAGGGCTCGCTACAACAGGAATTCCAGCATGGATGTAATCAAAAAGTTTATTCGGAAGGCTCATCCAGTAATTTCCGTGGACTCCTCGATCCAAACTCAATCCGATATCAGCAGAAGCCGTCAGCTTTCTTAGTGATTCAAACGGAAGTTTGGGTAAGCAATGCAGCCGCCCTCGCAGAGACGCAACTTGCTCTTGTGCCCAGTCAAACTCGGACCCTGCACCTACCACTACCAATGTGCCCTGCTGAATGGTTCTCAACGCCTGAACGGCCTCTCGAACACCGCGATCCTGATCCAAAAATGCTCCTTGCAAAATGAAGATCGGACGCTGACATGGAATATTGAATTCCTCCCACACCCGATCATCGCGCTCTTGTCGTGGCTGCAAAACAGGCATATTTCTAACCACGATCGGCCTACCACAAAGACTCTTTGGATACCTTTCACGATAAGCATCAGCTATGGAATCATTGACGGTTATTACTGCTTTTGTCCGAGGCAACAACCATGCTTCCAATGCCAACCAAACACTGCGCTGAAAGCCTCTACCCGTGAGGCCTGCTGCTTCTGTGAAGAATTCGTGACTGTCGTAAATGACCGGTTTACTTCTGATAAACTTCATCAACGACGCAGGCAAAAGGGTATCCAAATCATTGGCCCAAATGGCATCATAAGGCAACCAAAGCAACTTCCAAAACAGTGCGATTTGCAGTGACGCATAAAACCAAACTCCCTTTTGAAATGGCAAGGCTATCCGATGGTGTAAACGTGCCGTCTTCATCGGCTGTGAATCTGAGAGCAATCGCCCAATGAGGAAGACCTCCCAACCATCCTTTTCCAGAGTCTGGCACGTTTTGGCGACGCGTTGGTCGTGTGCTAAGTCATTCGAGACCAGCACCACCATCCGCTTATGGCTTCGCTTACTCAATCGGCTCTAAGCTTTCATACTCGCTTGGACCTTCCGCAATACACGCTTGGTATATTCTGGGAAATCAGCTCCCATCATCCAACCAAAATATCCTGGATTCGCGCGCAAAATGGATTCAACCGTCTTGCCTTTGTGCTGTCCAAAATTAAAGAGTACCTCATCCTGATCATCGTACACAAAACGACCCGCTAAATCCGCAAATCGCTGGCGTTGACAGAAGACGTGTAAGGCATCCATGTCCAACGGAACAGGCCCTATTTCATCTCCATTGCTCGCCATGATCACCGTGGATTCGTACCGATCCAATTGTGCCACCAATACCTCCAGAGTGGCTTCCGTATCAGGAAGAGCCTCATGCGCTCCATCCAACTCTTTGTCGCAATAGAACTTGAACGCAGCGCGCAGTGTACGCTGCTCCATCATGTGGAAAATGTTTTGAACGTCGATCAAATTGCGTCCTTCTACACCAAAATCGATGCCTGCTCGCAAAAACTCTTCAGCTAGAAATGGGATATCGAATCGGTTGGAGTTGAAACCACCCAAGTCACAGCCTTCCAAGAAGTCAGACATGCTCTTGGCGTACTGACGAAAGGTGGGCTTGTCGGCAACATCCGCATCGTATATGCCATGAATAAGGCTCGATTCAAGCGGAATGGGCCGTTCTGGATTGATCAAGACGCGGTGCTCAGGACCGCGTTGTTCTGGCTTCTTCTCAACGGTCCCATCCGGTGAGACTTTGACCATGGCCAGTTCAACAATGCGGTCTTTGGACAAATCCGTGCCCGTCGTTTCCAAGTCAAAAATGACCAGCGGCTTTTTCAGCTTCAAATCAGAAAAATTCATGGAAGCAAGTTCGAACATTCCTGCCACTTCTTCAGTGGAAACCGCCCGCAAAGATTCGAGTGATTTAGACGACCGGTCGCTGGGGATCGAATGCCTCTAGATAGTCTGCGACTTTCCGAACAAAACTCCCGCCCAACATGCCATCGACAACCCGATGATCGTAGCTATGGCTCAAAAACATCATGTGACGGACGGCAATGACATCACCATCCGGCGTTTCCAAAACAGCGGGCTTTTTGCGAATGGCACCCAACGCCAAAATGGCCACTTGCGGCTGGTTGATGATGGGGGTTCCCATCACGTTTCCAAAAGTCCCTACATTGGACATGGTGTACGTTCCACCCGCGGTATCATCGGGCTTAAGTTTCCCTCTTCTCGCACGGTCCGCCAAGTCATTGACTTGTTGGGCCAAACCTACCAAACTCAGCTGGTCGGCATTCTGAATGACCGGTACGATCAAATTTCCTGATGGCAACGCAGCGGCCATGCCCAAGTTGATTTGTTTCTTGATGATGATCCGGTCTCCATCTACGGTCGCGTTGACCCCCGGGAAATCTCGAATGGCCTTGACAATGGCCTCTGCAATCAGCGGAGTGAACGTCAATTTGGTGCCGTGCGTTTTTTCGAATTGCACCTTGTTCTTATTGCGCCACTGTACAATACGCGTCATGTCAGCTTCTACAAAGCTGGTGACATGCGGACTTGTTTGCACAGATCGGACCATGTGATCTGCAATCATTTTGCGCATCCGGTCCATCTCAACGATTTCGTCTTGTCCAGAAACCACGACGGGCGGAGCCGTTGACGCAGGGGTCGCTTTGACAGCAGGAGCCGAAGTCGCAACAGGAGCCGCCGCAACAGAAGCCCCTCTCTGGGAAACAAATCCCAAGATGTCCTTTTTCGTGACACGTCCCTCCGCACCAGATCCCACAATTTGATCCAATTCGCTACTTGCAACACCTTCAGATTTCGCGATGCTGCGCACTAAGGGCGAATAAAAACGACCGCCAGCGCCAGTGCGAGACGGCATGGTATCCAAAGGAGCTGTTACAGCCGCCATCACAGCTGGTGACGGCTCATTTACTTCAGAAATTTTAACTTTCGAGGGCTGAGAGACGAGATTCTGAGCCGCTACAGGCGCAGGTGTTGTCAAATCGGCTGTGCCCTCACCTCCAATTTCAAAACGGGCAATGGCTTGACCAACAGCAACCACATCTCCTTCTGCGACCAGCCACTCGACCAACGTGCCGTCCTCTGGGGCAGGAACTTCGCTGTCGACTTTGTCGGTCGCTATTTCAACTAAAGGCTCGTCTGACTCGACAAATTCACTTGGTGAAACGACGAGCTTGGTGATGGTGGCTTCCGCCACACTCTCACCCATTTTAGGAAGGAGGATTTCAATTGTTGCCATGGCGATGTATTGCGCGATGCGAAATTAGGGCTTCCTGGATGACTCCAAGGTCTGTCGTCCAACGATAATCACGAGCGTACGTTAAATTGATTCGCTGACGTATGCGCGGATCTATTGATTCACAGCGATTAAGAAGGTGCATCTTGAGCGCAGGAACCCCTTTTATTTCAGAGGAAAAACCCACCCAGGTGGCCTTTCCGATCAGGACCTTAAACGCACCTTGCAACCACGAAAAACGGTTGGTCAGCATCCAGATTGGGAACGTACTCAGCACCATCAAAGAACACAAAACGTCAAACAATTTCTTCGTTCTCTTCGCTGAAGGACGCTGAATGGCACGTTGCAATTCCGTAATCGGTGCCGTTTCGGGTCCGCCAGACCCCATAATATGCCCTTTATTCTGACCGTTTTCGGACCAGGCGATTCTAAATTGAACACGGTTATCTGCAACGCGACTCATCGAGTCAATGATGTTCCAAGCGGTTAGATCGTGTCCACTGAGAACGACTTCAGTAATCCGGTGCACACGAACCGCTTCAGCCAAATCCTGGGCTGATCCGACCCAACGAATGTTATTGAATCCCGTTGGGTTCAATGGAGTCTTTTGCTCCACGCCTTCTGGAAGCAATGCCCACATGGCCGAATCTGCAGTGCCACGCATTTCAACTGAGTCAACCAAATCTATGAGATGCTCCAAATCTTCAGGACCAGACACGAAAAGCCGACGACGGCTCTGTTGATTTTCCCAATTTGGACCAGCAATGAGTTTTCTGACCAAGGTGAAAATGAGAAGCGCTAGACCGGATCCCGACAATAAAATAGCGCGACTAAATCGCAATGATTCAGGAAGCAAGCCATACACGACCAACAAAGCCAATGTGCCAAATGCCACTCCTTTGATGATCGAAGGTGTCCGCCATGGTTGGTCATAACCTCCATTCAACCAGACAGAAACTGTCCAAGTGGCGGCATATACGGCCCATGCTGAAGTTGCGCGTTGCCATGGATACAAGATGCCCGTTTGCTCACTGTAAACGTGCATAATCCCAATCAGGCCTGCAAAAACAAGCCCCCACTCCATGGCTGGAAGTGCCCACCTCTTGACCAATCGCGAGAGGATCGCCAATGCGGCTCTAAAATAGATGGCCAGCTGAATCAAAACGAGTAGCAGCCTCCCTTCACTTCCTTCGAAATGGGTTCTAGCAAAAATGAGCATGGCCTTATAAAAGACCAACACATAGTTGAGCGACCCTTTTTTTGTGCTTTCTCCTTTGTAATGAATGATGGAAGTGCCGGCGAAGTAATGATTTTCCCAACCACCCTTGAGCAATCGCCAGCTGAGATCAATGTCCTCACCGTACATGAAGTATTGCTCATCCAATAAACCTACCTCATCCAGCGCTTTGCGGCGCATCCACATAAATGCTCCGCTTAATATCTCGATTTGGGCGTCCGCATCCGAAGGCAAATGACCTTGATAGTACCGATTCAATCGAGCTGACTTTTTTGCCAATCGATAGAGGCCTGAAATCTTACAAAATGCCGCCCAAGGTGATGGCAGTCCCCGCTTCGATTCTGGAAGGTAACGTCCTTGTCCGTCGACCATCGGCACTCCGAGACCACCCGCTTTTGGGTGATTCTGCGCGTACAACAAGGTCTTCACAAAAGCATCTTCAGGAACGACCGTATCAGGGTTGAGCAATAAGACCCATTCTCCAGTGGACCGGCGAATGGCTTCATTGTTTCCGCGAGAAAAGCCAACGTTTTCTTCCAACGCAAGCAGTTTTACTTCTGGAAAATCCCGCCGCACCATCTCACAAGAACCATCGACAGAACGGTTATCAACCACCCAGATTTCCGCTTCAAAGCCCGCCGCTTGAAATACAGCCGTTGCTTTGCGCACAGAGACCAAGCATTGAGCAAGGAAATGCTCAACATTGTAATTGACGATGACAATGGAGAGGTCCATCAGGTCAGTCAACGATCAAATGAAGGAAACTGCGCATGCCTCAAATTTACATCACAACGCATACGCGATGCTGCTCATTGTGTGTAAGGCAGCCGTTGCCGAATGCTTTGAACCAATGTCGCCTCATCAGCATGCTGCAAGTCATCACCGACAGCGACGCCACGTGCGATTGCGGTTACCTGTACATCGCAAGATGCCAATTTACGGAAGAGGTAAAACGCTGTTGTCTCCCCTTCCATTGTCGTCGGCAAGGCAAAAATAATTTCAAGCTGCTTCGCGCCCTGATCGGGAACGGACGTCGCCCGCTCGACAAGTGATTCAATGTTCAGATCATTGGGCCCTGTGCCATCCATCGGACTGATCACCCCTCCCAAAACGTGATACAGCCCCCGAAACTGTCCCGTGCCCTCAATCGCCAACAAATCCCGCAAGTCTTCGACCACACAGATCAACCGATCATCCCGGGCTCGATCCTCACAAATCGAACACTGGTCTTGCTCAGTCAGGTTGTGACAAACCTGGCAACCCCGAATGCCTTGACGCAGGGCTACAAGGGATTCCGAAAAGGCCTCCACTTGTTCTTCTGACCTTCGCAGCATGTTCAATACCAACCGGAGTGCGGTCTTTCGACCGATACCTGGCAAAGACGCCATGTGGTCAACAGCGGTTTCCATAAGACGTGATGGCAATTCCATGACGACAAAGTTACGGCTTGCCGCATCTTTGACGCATGAATCCAATCTTGATCCTCTCCGTATTCGTCGGCTATGTCATGCTCTTGATGTTCATTGCACATCGGACCAGCAGACAAACTGCCGGCGCCTCTGAATCCGAACAGTTTTTTCTGGCAGGCCGAAGCGCTCCTTGGTACGTGGTCGCCTTTGGCATGCTAGGAGCTTCATTGAGTGGGGTCACGTTCATCAGCGTTCCTGGCTGGGTGGGCACCCAAGGTTTTACTTACATGCAAATGGTTTTGGGCTATCTAGCGGGGTATGCCTTCATCATGGCTGTCTTGCTTCCGTTGTATTACCGACTGGGGTTGACCAGCATTTATGGCTATTTCCAGACTCGTTTCGGCCCAAAAGCCTATCGAACAGGTGCTTCGTTCTTCATCTTATCCCGAACCATTGGCGCTTCATTCCGTTTGTTTTTGGTGGCCCTGGTGGTGCAAATGTTTGTCCTCGCCCCTTTGGGTTGGGATGTGCATTGGTCCCTGCCCATTCTTGGTGAACTCCCCATCGGATTGGCAATCGCCGTAGCGACCATCATCGGCGTCATTTATGCCTACACCCGCAAGGGAGGCATTGGCACCATCATCTGGACAGACACCTTGCAGACAGCGGCCATGCTCATCGCTGTGGTGCTGGCCGTTGTCGTGTTGGCCCGAGAATTGAATTGGGACCTGTTGCAGTTGCCGAGTCACATTCGCGAAACACCCTGGAGCCAGTGGTGGGTGCTTGATGATTGGAAGGCCCCAAACCATGCAATCAAGCATTTTTTGGCTGGAGCATTTGTCGCCATCGCCATGACGGGTATGGACCAGGACATGATGCAAAAAAACCTGGCCTGCAAAAATGTCAAAGAAGCCCGTTGGAACATGGGGTCCTTTTCACTGATTTTGGTAGGAGTCAACGTGCTGTTCTTAGCGCTCGGTGTTATGCTTTATGCCTTTGCAGAACAAACTGGATTGCAAATCGAAAGAGCTGATGGATTGTTTCCGACCATCGCCTTGAATGCTTCGCTTGGCATTGGACTTGGGCTGGCTTTTTTGATTGGATTGCTCGCATCCGCTTTCAGCTCTGCGGACAGTGCATTGACCGCCTTGACGACGTCTGTCTGTGTGGACCTGATTCAAACCGAATCAATGGATTCCACGCGCGGCATTGCCATTCGCAAGCAGGTTCACGGTTGGGTCGCAGTGGCTTTGTTTGTTGTCATCATGGTGTTTTCGGCGGTTGATGACTCGTCGGTGGTGTCTGCCATTTTCACCGCAGCGAACTACACCTACGGACCATTGCTGGGACTGTTTGCCTTTGGACTCATGAGCAAGCGTGCTCCAAAGGATGCCTGGATCCCTCTGGTGGCGATACTCTCTCCGATTCTGTGCTTTGCTCTGGAGTCTTGGCTCAAGCACCAGTTCGCGTTCAGCTTCGGGTTCGCATTGCTTCCAATCAATGGCCTGATCACTTGCCTGGGGCTTTGGTTGATTTCCGTTGAAAAGATGAACAATAAGAACGCTTGATTCATCCACAAATCCATCATGAAAAAAGCCGTTGCATTGGACGTTCGCACCTAGACCGGATTTAACTTTGTCGTTCAATTTGAATCGCTTCAATGGACCAACGTACTTCCTCCCTTCTCAATCGTTTGTCAGAGTCCGCAACGATAGCCATGGCACGCAAAGCCTCCGAGCTCAAAGACTCGGGTGTTGACGTCATCTCTCTATCCCTTGGCGAGCCTGATTTTGATACGCCGCAACCCATGAAGGATGCGGGAATTCAAGCCATTGAGAACAACGTCACGCATTACACGCCTGTTCCCGGCATTCTGAGCGTCCGGGAGGCCATCTGTAGAAAATTCAAACGAGACAATGGGCTGCATTTTGACGTGGACCAAATTGTCGTTTCGAACGGTGCGAAGCAAAGCATTACCAACGTGGTGTTGGCCTTGGTTGATCCCGGAGAAGAAGTCATTCTCCCGGCACCTTACTGGGTCAGCTACGCCGACATGGTGGCTTTTGCTGGAGGAAAAACGGTCATCCTCCCAACGCGAATTGAGGAAGATTTTAAGATCAACCCTGAATCGCTTGAAGCGGCGATCAACGCCAATACTAGACTGCTCATCTATTCTTCTCCGTGCAACCCCAGTGGTTCTGTCTACACCCAGGAAGAAATCGATGCTTTGGCTGCCGTTTTGGTTCGGAACCCCCATGTATATGTCATCTCCGATGAGATTTATGAATTGATCAACTTCACCGGCAAGCATGCCTCATTGGGCGCTCTAGAAGCTTTGAAGGATCGCGTGATCACAGTCAACGGAGTCTCCAAAGGATTCGCTATGACTGGTTGGCGATTGGGTTACATCGGCGCGCCCCAATGGATTGCCAAAGCCTGCACAAAAATCCAAGGACAGGTCACCTCCGCTCCTTGCAGCATTGCTCAAATTGCTGCAGGTGCAGCCGTGGATGCAGACCCGAGCATTGCCGACGAAATGAAAGCCGCTTTCCTTCGAAGACGCGATCTCATGATTGACGGTTTATCCGCTATTCCCGGCTTGAAAGTCAACCGTCCGATGGGAGCCTTTTACTTGTTTCCCGATGTCAGTGCCTTGTATGGAAAACGGCATTCAGAAGGCACGATTGAAAACTCGTCAGACTTCGCCATGTACCTGCTTGAAAAGGCACATGTGGCCACCGTAGCCGGGTCTGCCTTTGGCACGCCTGAATGCATTCGACTTTCATACGCTGCATCTGAAGAGCAACTCTTGGAAGCTGTGCGTCGAATCGCAGAGGCCGTCAACGTTCTTCAATGACCTCGCTGCTTTAACTTCGCTCTATGGACGCTAGTCAAGCTCTTCTTCAATGCAGCGATTTGACCGCTTTGGTCATCGGAGATG
>ERZ887942.192-NODE-192-length-51143-cov-16.268635_pt1 | contig 51143 bp, 34 predicted proteins | sample MGYA00521099_ERZ887942 | MGnify/ENA primary metagenome ERZ887942 (study PRJEB32303, sample SAMEA104408605) | aquatic metagenome | biome: Brackish water; feature: Pelagic; material: water | place: Baltic Sea | collected 2014-06-07T06:48:00 | depth 16,251 m ... | reverse complement strand
CGCCACACTCTAGATCAAGATCCAAAGGAATGTCTGTAAAGAAAGGTGCGTTGTCGTCAACCAAGTTGATGATTTGCTCCTGGCTCGATTCATTTCCACATTCGTCAGCAACAGTCCATGTTCGGATGATGACATCCCCTTCGAAGCAGTTGTATTGGCCAAAGGCGTCAGAATATGTGATTTCAACACCTGATCCACACGCATCAGCCGCATCGATTACCGTGCCTGTCAAAGACAAATCATTGGCATCTTCTAAGCAAGACAAGGATGCTTCAGCAGGAGCTGTGAACGTTGGAGCTGAATTGTCAACCACATTGATGATCTGAACAGCGCTGTCCATGTATCCAACATTGTCACTCACTGTCCATTCACGAACGATGGTATAGTTTCCAGCACAGCTGCCCGTGATATAGCTATCAGCGTATGAGTAGTCCAAGTCTGAATCGCAGTTATCCGTAGCCAATGGCTGGCGAATATCTGTATCAACATTCTCACATGAAGTGTAGTAATCCTCTACGAAGAGGATGCTAGGCTCAGTCGTGTCGTACAAGCACACGTCGTTGCAATCAGCGCCTTCTGGAGCATAATAGCAGCTACCATCGTCTGTGTAGTTGTTCTCGTCATAATTGCAAGCGGCACTATCGGTACAGCCACATGATTCGCTACCAAAGGACATTGAAAGGTACAATGTGCTTCCAGCTGACAATCCTTCTGGGAAGACTTGCAAGAAGAGCTCTCCGTGCAGCGTACCCGGCGTAGTCAATTGCGCAATCAAGATTCGGTTGTCATCTCCAGCTACACCGAAGTTCGAAAGCCCTTCAGTCAAATACCAACCTGATCCAACTGCATCATCAATGACAATGTCATTTCCAGCCTCGAAATCCTCTGTCCAAGATGGCAAACCACCCGATGCTGTTGGCGGGAAATCAATGTTTTCATTCGGGGTGTCGTCTCCAATGGTGATGTACGAGTCGTACGCCAATTGCGGGAAGAATCCGAACATTAACTCAGACGTTGGCAGAACCGATCCTGAAGGATCTTGGAAGAACTGGCTAGAAGAACCCAAAATGATTGGATTGGATTCATTGCCCAAGATTGCATTCAATACGTCTGTGCTGTTTGGCGTAGTCAAGTACAACTTGTACGTCATCGCGTCTTCAACACCTGATTCAAGCATCTCAATTTCAATTCCGAAATCATCGTTGCTCGAGTACACGTTATCACAGCCACAGAAGTCACAGAAGTCCAATGATGGATACTCTACTTCTTCGTAGTTGCATGCTCCTGGATCACCACACCCTTGAAGGATGTCACAGATCAAGTCACCATTCCAATCAAAGCAAACACCGTCGCAATCAAATCCATCTTCAGGGTATTCACAAGAACCGTCATTGAAGTTGGGCTCAGGGTTCACGTTTGGATTGAAGTTACACGCCGCTTCATCATTGCAACCAATACAGAATGGTGAACTGCTACAAGAGTCGGCATCATATTCTGTCGCTGCAGGATCATAGAAACAGTTTGTTTCAATCGTACAGCCAGAGATTTCCAACTCATCGCATACACCGTCTCCGTCTGTATCACTGTTGCAAACATCGTCGCAGTCGTAACCCGTTGCAGGGAAACTACAGCCTCCGTCGTCGTATGTAGCATCTGCAGAATAGTTACAAGCCGTTGCATCCATGCAACCGCACTCATTTCCACCGAAACTCAATGTCAGGTAGGTGTCCTGGCTTTGATCTCCATTCGGGAAGACTTGCACATACAATTGACCAGACAGCTCACCGTCCGTGGTCAACTGCGCAACCAGCACACGCTGATCTTCTCCAGCTTGACCGTTCGAAGACGTGATCAAGGAGAACCATGATCCACCAAAGAAGCTATCAATTACGAGGTCGTTACCTGCGTTAAACTCTGCCTGCCAGTTATCACTCTCAGCTTGAACGAAGGTGACATCACTTTCGTTGTTGTTGCCGTCAGGAACAGACTCAATACCGATCGTTAACCAACTGTCATATGCCAAAGACGGAACCACAGGGAAAAACAACGGATTAATGGTCGCTGCGCTAATTCCGCCGAACGTATCCTGGTAGAACGACGTTGTCGTAGTCAAATACGCAGGGACTTGAACATCGCCTGAAACAGAACTCACAAAGTCATCCGTTCCTGGTGTCGTCACATAGACACGGTATGTATTCAATCCTGCCAATGCTGGATTGACAGAACCGTCATGTGAAGCAACCAACTCCAACTCCAAGCCAAAGCCTGCCTCTCCTCCTGCTCCACAAGAGCAGTAATCACAGTTGCCGTCGTCGTAAGATGCTCCATCGCTATAGTTACAAGCCAAAGCATCCGTACAACCCATCACCTCATTCACCGTGATCATTTGATCTTGAGAAACACTGTTTCCACAGGCATCGCTCGCTGTCCACGTTCGTGTGATCACGGTAATTTCAATGTTACCTGAATCTGCAGCATCACTGTAAGTGTAACTCACCTCATTGCATTCATCTGAAGCCGTAGGCTCTACTACTACCATATCATCTCCGTACGTGTAAGTCACATCAGCAGGGAAAGATGTAAATACTGGGGCGGTGTTGTCAACCACCATGATCACTTGCGTATGGGACGTTGTGTTTCCACAGTTGTCCGTCGCTGTGAACATTCTGTAGTAGGTCATATCACCTGCACATGCGCCTTCATCGGAAGTTTCAGTCATAACGATTACAACGTCAGAGCAGTCCTCAGCGGTTGCAAGCGACATTGGAATGTCATCGTTGCAACCCAATTCTAAGTTTGCAGGAACCGAAGTGAATACCGGGCCTTCTGTGTCAACAATTGTAATGTTTTGTACAGCTGTGTCAGAATTTCCACAACCATCCGTTACAGTCCAAGTTCGCGTTACACCCGCGACCTCTAAACAGGTCTCAGGGTTTTCAATGCTCAATGTCGCTGCATCTCCCTCAGCATAAACAGATGTGCCATCAAAAGAAATGACCATGCTGTTTGGTGTAACAACCGTTGACGCTTCCGAATCAGCCGCAATTCCATTGGCTGTAAAACTCAGTGAAGAAACGGTCTCTCCGGTGATGTTGGTTATGCTCACAACCGCGTAGTCATACTGATATGGGTTTCCGCTTGTACCCTCCACAACCAAATTGATCATACTTCCATCAACATCAACAGTAATTGCTCCACGATGGCTAGAAGGATTCGAGGTCAAATCATCATACGTCAATTCAAACCCTTCGCCAACGGTCACTCCCGTTGCCTCTAGAATCAAAGATTGACCAAATGGACCGCCAATGTTCTTACCCATTTCCACATGCAAGTCCATGACTACACCGGTCATATCCAAGCCACCCTCTACAGGTGAATCTGAATAGCTATAGACCAATTCATCTTCAGATGCACAGTTGTCGTATGATCCCGTTGGGAAAGCCGCAACGCCAGATCCCGGAGTCAAGTCCACAGAACATTCCGCGACGATGTCTTCTTGAGCCACAGCAACTGGAGCCTCATTGTCTTCTAAGGAGACAATCTGACTTGCAGTCGACTGGTTGCCCCAAGCATCCGTAGCCGTAAACGTTCGTGTCAATGTGTAACCACAAGCTGCGTCTTCAATTGAATCTTCAACGGTTACAATAACATCTGGGAAACAACCTGCATCCGTTGCAGTCGCCATGTCCGTAGGCCATGTATCAGAGCAATTTTGTGTTACATCTGCAGGAACAGATGTAAATACAGGCGCTTCATTGTCTTCAGAGGCATAACCGAATGGCAATGTCATCTGAAGTGGATTCGCTTGAGCCCCTTCTGGGAAAACCTGCACATACAACTGACCGCTCAAAATACCGTGGGTTGTGAATTGTCCAACCAACACACGCGAATCATCGCCTGCAATTCCGTTGGTAGCCACACCACCAATTTCATTCCAAGTAACAAACCAGCTGTCACCGAAAGCGCCATTTAAGACAATATCATTTCCAGCCAAAAACGCGGACTGCCAATCAGATGAAGTGGCCAAACCAACACTGGCTTCTCCGCTGTCAAGATTCGCTGCTTCTGAAATACCGATCGTCACCCAGCTATCATACGTCAACTCTGGGAAAACAGTATAGAATGCAGGATTCAAACTGTTCGCCGTGACTTCCATATTGAGCATGGACTTGTAGAAGGACTGCGTGCTTTCAATCCGAGTCTCATTTAAAGCATCCCCAGCAACAGCTGACAATACATCATTTGTTGAAGGCATGTCAACATACATGCGGTAGCGCATACCCTCCTCCGTCATTCCCATCTCGTCGATGGTGACTTGGTAACCATTCACAACTTGGCCATTGATGCAACAGTAGTCACATGAGCCGTCGTCCTCTGTGTGCGCGGCATCATAGTTACATGCCTCTGCATCCATGCAACCAACGCAACTTAAGTAATCACATGCTCCTTCATCCGTAGTATTCGGATTGAAGTTACATGCGCTTACGTCTGAACAACCTACCACTTCAAAACTGTCGCAAATACCGTCGCCGTCAGCGTCTTCTAGACAAACACCTTCACAATCGTAGCCTGCATCAGCAAAGACACATGCTTCAAGATCGGTGATCCCGACTGCATAGTTACATGCAGCGCTGTTCAAACATCCTGAGACTTCAAATTCGTCACAGACAAAATCACCGTCTGCATCATTTAGACATACCTCGTCACAATCGTATCCCGCATTCGGGTATTCGCACGAATCATCATCGGTGTCCGCTCCTTCGGAATAATTACACGCAATCGTATCTGTACAACCTAAATAGAAACAACCATTATCGTCATACAGCGCTCCGCTGTTGAAGTTGTCAGCGAGTGGATCCATGCAGCCACAAGCTGGCGCTACCACAGACATGTATACGTTCTCATTATTTGCAGCAGATCCTTCTTTGAAAATTTGAATTAGCATCGTTCCTTCCAAGAAGCCATCTGTTGTGAACTGCCCCACCAAGACACGATTGTCATCACCGGCTATACCATTAGTAGAACCGGGCGACAAGAACCATCCACCTCCAACATCAGAAGACATGGAAAGGGAATTCCCTGCTTCGAAATTCGCAATCCAAGGTTCGTTTGGATCCTGAACAACTAAAATATCACTTTCACCCGCAGCAACATCAGGCGCCTGTGTAGTACCAATAGTCACATAGGAATCATACGCCCCATCAGCAAACTCTGGAATCCCTGCATAAATAGAATTCCAAAAATTTGGTGTTACCCCTCCACCAGGACCGAGATATTGATAAAATCCAGTTGAAGAACCGAACTCCATAATTCCATCTGAAGAGTTTCCGACAACTGCTGATACGATATCCGTAGCATTCAATGTGTTCACATATAGACGGTACGTCTGCATACCAGCAATACCACCATCAGCAAACAACTCTACTTCTAAACTGTAATCGTCGTTCGAAGACGTCACGCTATCGCAACAATAGTTGCATGTGCCGTCCTCTTCATTCGCAATCTCATCAAAGTTGCAGGCGGATTCATCCGTACAACCCATGAAAACACAGGATCCATCATTGTAAGTGGCTCCTGACTGGTAGTTCGCTGCGGTCTCAACATTGCAACCACACATCTCAGAAGAGAAGTCAAACTCATAGGTGAACTCTTCGCTCTGATCACCTCCGGGATAAACTCGGATGTTGAATGAACCGTCTATTGTACCGTCCGTTGTGACTTGGGCAATCATGACCTTAAAGTCATCGCCAGCATAACCGTTTGCAGCGCCAGCAGGAACGTACCAACCGTCTCCGGCGACACCACCCGTAATGTCAAGGTTTCCTCCAGCTAGGAAAGAAGGACCCCATACGTCTTCGCCTGTTAAGAAAATGTCGTCTTCACCGAAACCGGCTTCAGAATCCAATCCAATTGAAACATACGAATCATACTCGAGAGCAGGGAAAAACGCGAATACACCGGCATTGATGTTATTCACTGTTAACCCTCCATACTCGTGCTTGAAGAACGATGTAGATGTAGACAAGTGTACTTCGCCATATTCAGGTTGACCGTAGTCCTCTGACATTACAGACTTCACAAAGTCCATTTCAGTAGGTGTGGTCAAGCAAATGCGATAGGTGGTTGAACCAGCTAAAGCGGCCAAGGCTGGTGAATCTTCCGATCCATCAAAAGTGGCAAAAGTTTCAATCGATATCGAGAAGCCGTCAGGGGCTCCTTCACCTTGAATCGTGTCAAAGCAATCGGTTTGAGAGACTAGAGAGCCCGCAATACTTGTGAATCCAACAAGTAATCCGAACAGGAAGTAGAATTTCGTCTGCATTATTCCTAGGTTAAGCTTTCGAAAATTACAAAATATCGTGCTTAGATGCAAGCACATCGACGCTAAAATTATTTCGAGCGACAAAAAAGAGCATTTCAACGAATCGATAATTAACCAATTAACGCATCGGAATGGTCGTAAATTCGCAGCATAAATAACGGTTATGTTTGAAAATCTGCAGGAGCGCTTTGAACGCGCTTTTCAAGTCCTAAAAGGAAACGGTCAAATTACTGAAGTCAACGTTGGCGAAACTCTCAAAGAGGTTCGAAAGGCCCTGTTAGACGCCGATGTTGACTACAAGACAGCTAAAGAATTTACACAACGAGTAAAAGAAAAAGCGCTTGGTCAAGACGTTCTTACCTCTTTAAAGCCCAGTCAACTTTTAATCAAAATCACCCATCAAGAATTGACCGATTTGATGGGGTCTGCAGTTGCTCCTTTTCAACCCAAAGGAAACCCCTTTGTTGTCTTGATGGCAGGGCTACAAGGAGCTGGAAAAACAACGCATTCTGGCAAAATAGGCTCATTGCTCAAGGAAAAGCATGGCAAAAAAACACTTTTAGTCGCTTGTGACGTGCATCGGCCTGCTGCCATCAATCAACTTCAAGTATTGGGAGAGGCAATGGACATAGAAGTCTATGCTGAAACAGAATCAAAAGATGCTCCAGGCATTGCAAAACGTGCGTTGGACCACGCCAAGGCAAAAGGATTCGGTGCTGTCATCATTGATACAGCCGGTCGATTGGCCATTGACGAGGTGATGATGAAGGAGATTGAGGCCGTTCGCGATGCCGTTCAGCCTCATGAGATTCTGTTCACCGTTGATGCCATGACGGGACAAGATGCCGTCAAGACAGCCAAAGCGTTCAATGACGTTCTTGATTTCACCGGGGTTATCCTCACCAAGTTAGATGGTGACACACGGGGTGGAGCAGCTTTAGCGATCCACTCAGTCGTCGGAAAGCCCATTAAGTTTGTAGGTGTTGGTGAGAAAATGGACGCCCTAGATGTGTTCCATCCCAACAGAATGGCCGAGCGCATTTTGGGCATGGGAGATGTCGTCTCTCTTGTCGAAAAAGCACAGCAGGTTATCTCTGAAAAGGAAGCCGCTGATCTGGAAGCCAAGATTCGAAAGAACAAGTTTGACTTGGAGGATTTCCTAAGTCAAATCCAGCAGCTCAAAAAAATGGGCAATCTCAAAGATCTCATGGGCATGATTCCTGGAATGGGAAAAGCCTTGCGCGGAGTTGACCTTGACGATTCTTCGTTTAAGAAAGTCGAGTGCATTATACAATCCATGACACCCACAGAGCGAGCGAAACCGGAACTCATTGATGCCCGAAGAAAACAGCGTATCGCGAACGGATCAGGCAACGACATTGCTGAAGTCAACCGTTTATTGAAGCAGTTTCAGGACATGAAAAAAATGATGCATCAAATGACGAAAGGCAAAGGAGGCAAGCGTAGCCGAATGGCCGGTCTTTCTTCACTTGGAAAGTAGAAAAATTGCAACTCATGACTTTACTTGACGGAAAAGCGACTTCAATCGCCATTCAGGAAGAACTGAAAATCGCTGTAGCAGAGCGGATGAACAACGGTGGAAGCCGGCCACATCTCGCGGCAATTATTGTTGGGGACAATCCCGCTAGCAGAGCCTATGTAGGACACAAAATCAAAGCGTGTGAACGCGTTGGGTTTGACAGCTCTCTTATTGAGTTGCCGGATAACATCCGAGAAGACGAACTCATTCACGAAGTTCAAATGCTCAACAACGACCAAAGTGTAGACGGATTCATTGTCCAACTTCCGTTGCCCAAGCACATTGATGACCAAGTCGTTTTACAAGCTATTCATCCCGACAAAGATGTCGATGGATTCCACCCGATCCATGCTGGACGACTGAGTTTAGGCCTCCCCTCTTTTCTCCCTGCAACCCCTGCAGGAATTATGGAATTGTTGGAACGGTACGGCATCGAAACCAGCGGAAAGCATGCCGTGATCATAGGTCGAAGCTCGATCGTTGGGACGCCGATGGCGTTGTTGCTGAGCCGCAATGCGCAACCTGGGAATTGTACCGTAACTATTTGCCATAGCAGAACTCAAGATTTACCGAGCATCACGCGTCAGGCAGACATTCTCATCGCAGCCATTGGCAAGCCTCACTTTGTGACTTCTGATATGATCAAACCCGGAGCGGTCATCATTGATGTTGGCATCAACCGCATCCCAGATGCGACCAAGAAATCAGGTTCACGACTCACGGGTGATGTGGACTACGAAGCAGCCGTTCAGGTCGCGTCAGCCATTACACCCGTTCCTGGTGGTGTTGGCCCGATGACCATCGCCATGCTTTTGAAGAACACCCTTGAAGCCTCTGCATGAGCGCAACGTGGACCAAAAACGATACGCGATGCATGGAGCGCGCATTGGAGCTCGCACAACGCGGATTGTTTGAAGTCGCTCCCAATCCGCTCGTTGGCGCTGTGATCGTGGATGCTGACGGGCATATTGTAGGCTCAGGTTGGCATGAAAACTTTGGAGGTCCTCATGCCGAAGTCAATGCTTTCAATCGCGTAAATGCCGAAGATAAAAAGCGTCTGCATGACTGCACATGGTATGTTACACTAGAACCATGCAATCATACCGGACAAACGCCCCCCTGTACTGACTTGATTGCGCGGCATAAGCCTCGACGCGTTGTGGTGGCTACAGTTGACCCCAATCCATTGGTTTCAGGCAAGGGAATCAGGCGCTTGCGTTCATTGGGAATCCAAGTGGACGTTGGCTGCAAAGAAGCCGAAGCGCTCTGGCAGAACAGGCGCTTCATCTGGGCCATGAAACACCAAAAACCATGGGTCGTATTGAAATGGGCCAGCACAGTTGATGGCTTTTTGGATCCAAGGCTCTCCCATCAACGCACGGCAAAAAGCGGTGGCGTAGCCATTACAGGTGAACAGGCACGTGCGACAACCCACCGTTGGCGTGCTGAGGAAATGGGGATTTTGATTGGAGTCCAAACGGCTCTTGTCGATGAGCCCGCATTGAATGTTCGTGAATCAAAAGGGAGAAACCCCCAGCGGTTTGTACTCGACCCACACCATCGATTGCCTGACTCACACTCCCTGTTTCAAGAAACAGCCTCCCAAACAAAAGCAATCCGAATCGTCTCCACGGACGCTGCAGGATCCGAAAACGACCAACACTGTCGTTGGAACCAGCAAGAAGGCATCTCCGGTTTATTGCATCGCTTACACACCGATTATACGATCAACAGTCTTTTGGTTGAAGGCGGCGCTCATACGCTCAACTCGTTCATTGCCGCAGGGCAATGGAATGAACTCAAGCGTTGGACCAGTCCCCAAGTATCTGAACAAGGGCTCTTGGCTCCGACGAAGCCCCACAATGCTGTGCTTCCGCCCTTCGGTGAGCACGACGGCATGGCCGGAGAAGATCAATGGGACCATTGGATTCACACAGATTCAATTGAATCTTTAAAGGAGTCTCGATAGACTGCTCAAACACTATCTGACCGCACTACGCATGATCTATTTACTTCTTTGCATCGCATGTTCAGCTGGTATTTTTTTACTCTTTCGAGCCTTTAGAGGCTGGGGAGCGCACACATTGCAAGCGATCGTGATCAATTACGGCGTTGCCGCTCTTTTAGGCTGGACCTTATCCGGAGGATTCTCTACTCTAAAAATGGCCTGGGGCACTCCGTGGGTCAACACAGCCATGGCCGTCGGCATCCTATTCATCTACTTGTTTCATCTGATCGCTCGCAGCACGCAAGAGCTGGGAGTGACTGTGACCTCCATTGCTGCTAAGCTGAGCATGGTGATTCCCGTTGCGGTATTCTTGGTTTTTGACCCAACCGATGAACCGGCACTGACCAAACTTCTAGCCGTTGGCTTGGCCGTTCCTGCCGTCGTGCTCTCCTCGTGGAAAAATGAAAAGCAGGCATCCAATCGCTCTTGGGCCATACCCTTGATTATTTTTCTTGGCGGCGGATTGATTGACCTGATGTTTGGGTGGTACTCTGGTCCAGAGCATATGACCCGTATTGAGTTCCGCTATCTCTTCGCGACAATCCCTTTTAGCGTTGCATTCATCATTGGTTTAGGCTTGCTCCTCAAAGCCAAAATTCGTCCTGTGCCGTCTAACATTGATTACAACAGAACCATCACCTGGATCGGAGGGATCATTCTGGGAGTCATCAATTTTGGATCGCTCTATCTCCTATTGGAAGCTTTTGACAAACTTCCATTGGACCGCAGTGCCATTATGCCCATTACGAATTTAGGCATCGTTTTAGTCAGCTCATTGATGGCCATCTATGCCTTCAAAGAAAAGCTGAGCACCACCAACTGGATGGGACTGCTTCTTGGAGCCTTGAGCATCGGCCTTCTCCTCGCGCCTACCTGGATTAATTAATCCTCTACGTTCTCCAATTCAGAAGACCGCTGTGATCGCTGCATTGGGTTTTCATCACGAGTCGCCCCCCATCGGAGTTCGCTCTCAGATTTGAAGATCTCAAAACGAGACGGCTCGGGACGGGCAGGCCAGTAATTGTCTGACATGTCGACATCCGCAGTTTCCAACATGGGATCCAACGCAATGCGCACAGCAGGTGTTGGCGTCACAAACACCTTGGTCACGGTCGGCTCACTCATTTTCCAAATTTCAGCTGGAATCCGATGCAACAGCTTCTCTCCATTGTCCAATTCGAATTCCACAATCAATGGCATCACCAAACCGCCTTTATTCCTAAAGGTGATCTCGTAGTAATTCTTACCACTCTGAAGAAGCGCAATCTCCTCTGTATTCATTTTTCCCAAACGCTCCTGAGATTCCACCTTATCCAATTCCAATACCATAAACGGATCCGTTGTTGTGTAGAAATCATGCAACGAAGGATCTGCCTCTAAATACGTTTCTGTGATGTAAGAAGCATCGCGGATCAAAGAGACATCTGCCGGTTCATTTTCTGAAGCAGCTCGGTCGAAAGCAGATTCGACATCAGGGTCCTGGGTATCGATTTGCAACCAACGTACTTGGTCCAATGCCATGTCTACATGATCCGTTGTGTAGAACCATCCGCGCCAGAACCAATCCAAATCCACACTTGATGCATCCTCCATGGTACGGAAGAAATCCGCAGGAGAAGGATGTCTAAAAGCCCAACGACGCGAATACTCTTTGAATGCATAGTCAAACAGCTCCCGGCCCATGACCGTTTCACGCAGAATATTCAAAGCCGTTGCCGGCTTGCCATACGCATTGTTTCCAAACTGATAAATCGACTCCGAATTGGTCATAATCGGACTAATCCGGGATTTATCTCCCCCCATGTAGCTCCGAATGTCACGAGCACTTCCCCGACGGGTCGGGTAGTTTCGATCAAACTCTTTTTCGGTGAGATATTGAACAAACGTATTCAGACCCTCATCCATCCAAGTCCACTGCCGCTCATCAGAATTGATGATCATGGGAAAGAAATTGTGCCCAACTTCATGAATGATTACGCTGATCATACCAATCTTGGTTCGCTCTGTATAGGTGCCATCAGCCTCAGGACGTCCACCATTGAAACAAATCATAGGGTATTCCATACCAATCCACTTGGTGTGCACACTGATGGCCACTGGATACGGGTAATCGATTGTGAACTTCGAATACGTCTTGAGCGTTTGGGCTACGGCCTTTGTCGAGTATTGCTCCCACAGAGGGTTTCCTTCCTTGGGGTAAAAACTCATCGCCAATGGTGACGTTCGACCTACACGCACAGCCATAGCATCCCAAATGAATTTCCTGCTCGAAGCCCATCCAAAATCGCGGACGTTCTCGGCGTCAAAGACCCATGTTTTCGTTCCGGTTTCCTTGTTCAATTCGGCTTCGCGTGCTTCCTCTTCTGTCACAATAATGACGGGCTGATCGTAGGCTGTTCTCGCTGCTTGCAATCGCTTTCGTTCAGTCGACGTCAATACCTCCTTCTCGTTTTTCAGCACGCCCGTAGACGCTACGACATGATCTGAGGGAACGTTAATTTCAACGTGATAATCGCCAAAATTCACCGTGAACTCTCCGTTTCCAAGAAACTGTTTGTTCTGCCAGCCTTCATTGTCTGCATACACCACCATGCGAGGATAAAATTGCGCAATCGTGTAGATGTAGTTGTCCTCTTCTTCGAAGTATTCATATCCACTTCTTCCACCAATGGCCATGCGGTCATTGATATTGAACCACCATGCCACATCAAAAACAAAGGATCCACCTGGCTTGATTGGATTGACCAAGTCAATCCGCATCATGGTGTTGTTGATCGTGTACGTCAGTGGTCTTCCCGATTCATCTGCCACATATTCAATATTGAACCCTCCGTCAAACGATGGCTCTAAACCTTGAATGGCCTTGAAGGTGTTGCGATCGCGCATACTCGACTGCTTGATCTTGTGACTATCACTGTCTTTTGCCCGCACATTTTGATCCAGTTGCATCCACAAGTAACGCAACTCATCCGGACTGTTGTTGACGTACAAGATGCGTTCTTCGCCATCGATGCGCTGGTTGGCATCATCCAATGTAACATCAATGTTGTAGTCCACTTGTTGCTGCCAATACGCATGTCCAGGCGCTCCAGAGGCCGTTCTATACACATTGGGAGTCGGCAACTCTTGTCCCAATTGCCTAAACTTATTGGTATTGACATGAGGAACTTGAGCCTCTTCTTGAGACTGGCCGGCTGGAGAAAAAGCGCCAATGAAGAAAATCACAGCAACAGCGGAAAAAAAGCAGGAAACAGGAGTTTTCATGGGTTCATTCGAATGGGTTCCAATTTACAGAGAAAGCAATGCTTCTTCCTACCTTTCAGACACCTAAGTCTAGAATCCATGCTTCAGCGATTGAGTTCCACCTACATCTTAGTTTCTGCCCTGTTCTTCTGTAGCTGTCAACCGGAGCCATCTCAACCCGACTTGAGCGGGTCGCAAACGGATCCCATTCCATCCAATATTTCCGATCCCCAGTCCTTTCGATACCTCGCTTTGGGAGATTCCTATACCATCGGAGAGTCTGTTGATTCGAGCTTGCGGTGGCCAGAACAATTGGTTGACCGGTTGTCAACATGGATGCCAGAGGACACCTTGATTGACCCTGTCATTGTGGCCACTACAGGTTGGACGACATCCAATTTGAGTCAAGCGCTTTTTGAATCAGGCTACGAAGGAACAAACTGGGATTACGTGAGCCTTTTGATCGGAGTCAACAATCAATACCAAGGGTTGTCCTTGGAACAATACGAAGTCGAATTTACCGACCTCCTAAACCGTGCGATTCAATGCGCAAATGGACGAACCGATCGCGTATTCGTAGTTTCAATCCCCGATTATGGCTTCACTCCATTTGGACAAAACAACCAAGCCACGATCAGTGCAGAATTGATTCAATTCAATGCAGCCTGTCGAAATTTGACTGTGAACGCTGGCGTCGCGCATTTTGACATCACCCCCATTTCTCAGCAATGGCCGCAAATCGAAGGGCTCGTCGCATCGGATGGATTGCATCCATCAGGGGAACAATACGGCCTTTGGGTTGACGCATTCGCCTCAGATGTCAAGTCGCTTTTACGCCCCTAGCTTCACTCTTCCAACAATGTGCCAGTGGATGTCGTTTCCAATGTGACTTCCGTTGGATAGCCTCCGTGCAGGATCACATTTCCCGGGGAGTTGATGGCCACATATGCGTACGTTGTCGCTGCGAATTCCAGTGGAATAACCCCTGATTGATTGACAAATGCATACAGCGTTTGACATTGGGATGCATCCAATGCGCCCAATCCTGATGAATAGGCTTGCAGCACATCTGCATGACCTTGCACCTTTGCCGAAGTCGGTCCCGCGTGCAACTTGACCGTCACCGTATCCGCTTCCACATTCAAGTTCAATTCGCTAGAGCTTGCAAACGCCTCAACGGAAAGGCTTTCTCCTCTCCAAATAGAGTCCATGAAGAATTCACCTTGACCTCGCATTGCCAAAACATTCCACGTATCACTTACGATTTCTGCATGCACCACGACATCCAACCTTCGCGCCCACTCGCAGCGGTCCGAATGGCCAATCACAAGATGATCCCCTTCCCACTCAGCTGAAGCGTAGGCCAAAAGGTTCTCGGGTCCGGACCAAGTGACCGAAACATCGGAGAGGGAATCCCACCGCCATGTCACGTCAACGTGATCATGCAAAGTCAGTGATTTCAGCTCCTTATCGCTCCACGTTTGGGTCACCGTGACTGGGTTCCCAGGGCGCATCCAACACGACGCTTCATTGGCATCGCGACAACCGCAACAAGCCAACAACGCGATGCCGATGACTCCAAATTGCTTCATCCTTGACTGGAGTGATGTCCCAAAGCCTTTTTAGCGGCATCCCAATAGGTATCCATTTCTTTCAATTCCATGTCGCTCATCGTCTTACCCGCCTTCGTCACTTCCTTTTCCATGTGCTGAAATCGCGCCTTGAATCTTCGATTCGTCCGCTCGAGGGCCTCATCTGGATTGATCCCCTTGAAACGCGCATAATTGATGAGAGCGAAAAGCACATCCCCGAATTCATCAGCAGCGCGATCACTGCCTGCGGCCACTTCATCTTGAAACTCCTTGAGTTCTTCTTCCACCTTGGCCCAAACCTGATCTTCGTGATCCCAATCAAAACCAACGCCTCGGACCTTGTCTTGAATTCGATAAGCTTTCACAAGTGAAGGAAGGCTCGTAGGCACGCCTTCCAAAACAGAGGAATTGCCCTCTTTGAGTTTCAGTTGTTCCCAATTCGCTTTGACCGTCTCCTCGTCTTCGGCAACCACATCCCCATAAATATGGGGGTGACGAGAAACCAATTTGTCGCAAATACCATGCAAGCTATCGGCAATATCCCATCCTCCTTTCTCTGCGGGTTGTTCACTGGCAATGCGCGCATAGAAAACCATGTGCAGCATTAAATCACCCGTTTCCTTGCGCATTTCCTGCAAATCACCGTCGAGTATGGCATCCGCCAATTCATAGGTTTCTTCGATGGTCAAATGCCGCAGACTTTCCATCGTTTGCTTCTTATCCCAAGGGCATTGCTCGCGCAATTCATCCATGATCACCAGCAAACGTTCGAACGCCTTCAATTTCTCTTCCATGGTATGCATGCCGCAAAGTTACGTCGCGCTACCTTCGAAGTCGAGATGTACCACGGTCTGAATCATCGACTCCTCATTCCCCTTCTTGCCTTTTGTATGCAAGGAGTGGTGTTGCAATCCCAAGAATTGGCTGCAACTCCCAACCATTGGCGTCCAACGGAATACCGGCTATCAGGGGGGTATTCACTTCCGCATCGCCAGGAAATGCGCGCACTGGTTACTGGACACGCATGGAGTACCTCATTGATTTGGGGCAAGCAACTCGAAGGAGGATGGTCCAGTCATGGCAATCGAGCGGGTGCATGGCAAGGCGTCGAAGTGGCTGGAACGTGGGGAGGAAGTAAAGACTTGGGATGGATCGCCCATGCGATATGGCTCAACAGGAAGCCGCTCTTTGGAAACGCGTTTAGCGAATTTGGGCTTGGATTGGGATGGGCAACCTCTCCTTTCGACCCCTTGGAAGCTCCCCGCTCATTTGCCTTGGGCTCTCATGTCAATGCCGCCTTGAGGGCAATCATTGGATACCACTGGGACATCCGTCATTTCGGACGTCTGCAGTTTGCCGGGGGACTCACCCATTTTAGCAATGGTGCCGTGGCACTCCCCAATCTTGGAATCAATCTGATCGGAGTCCACCTCTCCGTTATTCCTTCTAAAGACCGGTACCAACCGGCACTCAAAAAACTTGACCGTTTACCCGAAAAATGGGTCAATCAAGGATGGCACTACGAGACGACGGTGCGGGTGGGGATTCGAGATATTGGGTTGCCGGGGGGAATCCTTCACCCCACGAGTACCTGGATGAACACCGTTCATTATCGGCATCAAAAAGAACACAACTGGAGCGCGGCAGCAGCTTTAGACCTCGGCTTGAACCAAAGTCTGCGAATCAACGGAGAACCTGACGCCTCATCCAATCCATCCAAGAGGATTCAGACAGCTGTTCTCATTGGAGCGCGATGTCATTATGGCCGCACAGCGCTGACTCTGATGCAGGGCTGGATGATGAGTCATACAGATTCCGAATTGGGTACGCGTCACTTGCATACTGCACTTCAACACGCGCTCACCCCTTCTTGGGGCATTGAGCTGGGACTCCGCTCATTCCGATTGCGCGCCGACAGTCCTTTCATAGGGGTGGTTTGGAGTCCTGTTGCCTCCAACTCATAGCCCCTCTAGGTTCATGACGACAAGTGGCTCTCCACCCATCATGGGCAGACCATACCGTATGCCGCCAAAAACATCAGCAAATCCGTTGTTGTCACTTGTCCATCAGCATTGATGTCTTCAGGGCATGTGTTTTCTGAGATGAGCTCGCAAGAACCATCATCCCACACCGCTTCCGGATCATAATTAGAGGCGTCTGGCCAGACACAACCGGCACATGATTCCACTTCGCAAGAACCATCGTCCACCACCGCATCAGGGTTAAAATTACACGCAAATGCATACGTGCACCCCCCTACGGTTCCTTCAGGAGTGTTCCATTGACCAAACAAACCAAGCTGTTCCATGTACGTCCAACACGTGAGCCAATTGGATTGATCGTGTGAAAACGCACCGATGTAATTGACCGGAACAAACCAATCAATGGATGGCAAGTAAACATCATCGATGATCAACGAGTCCTGTGCTGGAGTCAAATCAATGGGGTCGATCACAAATCCTGATTCCGTAGCAAACACAAAATCACAGCCAGGGTCCGCCGCAGCATTGTTGTTCGCTATAAAGTGGGCTTCAACTTCTTCTTGTCCATTCCAAACAAACCCTTCATTGTACAAAATCATTTCAGATAGGGCTGAGCTATCTCCGATGCTCCAAAACCGATTGTTTTCAATGAGCGTTTCTCCAAAGAGCAAAAGTTCCCACGCATCGCATGGATCTTCATCTTCAAAATCGATTCCAAGCTCAAAATTGAGAAACAAGCTGTTGTGTAGGCGCACGCCTGCTCCGTTGTGCAGCCTGATGGCCGTCGCTTCTCCCCGCCCTACATAGGTTTGATTGTATAGCAACGGATTGGAAAACGGCATGAATGTCATGTCCACGTCGAATTCTTCATAATCGTCTCCTTCGTAATCGCCCGCCATTTCTCCTGCACCACTGAGTTCATCGGTAATGACAAAAATGAATTGACCGTTTCCCTGCCACCCCTGGTCGTATTCCAGACCATCCTCTGCATTGAACGCAAGGCCTAGATGGCGCACATTCACGGTACCTCCAAAAATTTGAATGCCATCATCACCGCTCGCTACCGCTTCGATGTAATCCACGGTGGTCGTACTTCCGACGCCACACAACGTAAACGCGTTGGTCTCTAAGCCATTTCCAAATTGACTGATGCCCCGTGAAGTCGATCCATGACGAATGCTCAAGAATTTCAAAATTCCAGAAGAGCCATCAGGATCCGTTCCATTCCCATACACATGCCTGTTTTGTCCTGACCAATCTTCAATGCCCTCGACTGTATCATCACCGTCATATGTGTTCAAGGAGCCGTGGCCACAAACAATCAAACCTCCCCATTTACCTCGGAGGTCATACCCCGAACTTCCGTCCATGGGATCCCCTTCGTACGTGAAAACAATGGGACAATTGGATGTGCCTTCCGCTTGAATTTCCGCACCTGCTGCAACGACTAAACTCCCCGCCTCTTGACTGAATATGTAGTCCTCACGCAACGACGGATTGCCATTTGGCAACGTATACGTCAACGTATCAATCGCTAACGCTTGTCTCCCCATGATGACCGTTCCGGGGTCAATGGTCAAAGCATCACCTGCATTGACAAAAACGGTCTCTGTTAAAACATAGATGCTATCGCACGTCCAATGCACAGTCCCCGTGCCCGACCCCTCTCCATCATTCACATACGTCAACGGCCGGTCTCCGATGGGTGGACATGCGCACGATTCGAATTGAGCCCACAAGGAAACAGGCAACATACTGCCCATGATCAACACCCATCGAATAACTGCACGCCACATGATCCCTGGTTAAGTATTTAAAATACGAAATTTTAACGGCAATTCCGCGTGTTTCGCCGCATATACTTAAAATCAAGCGCTAAATTTACCCCATGGAATGGAACGTAGTCTTACTCGCTATCGGCTTGATCGGTTTAGGTTTTGCGGGGATATCCATCAAGCTTCTGGTGAAGAAAGATGGCGAATTTGCAGGAACCTGCGCCAGTTCGAACCCTTTACTGAAAGACGAATCAGGGACGTGTTCTGTTTGTGGTGCCCGCCCTCAAGATGTCTGCTTGAGTGAAAACCCTGCAGACAGCCCTCCTCAAAGTTGATCTTCAGGGAGCAACGCTTGATTCCACCCTTCCGTTTCCCAATACACGTGTGTGTCGTTTTCTGCGGCTGAAATGAAGTAAGCTTCAATCGCTTCCTCGGGATGGTTGTCTCGGTATTCCTTGATGAAGGACCTTCCGCGAACAGGACCCCACACCATACAAGCTGTTGCCAGGGCGTCAGCCGTAGAGGCATCCACTGCTTTAATCGTGACACTCAACAAAGCGTGCGTTACAGGGTACCCCGTAAAAGGACTGATGGTGTGCGAGCGTTTTACACCATCGACTTCATGAAATTTCCGGTAGTTCCCACTGGTACAGATGGCCGCATCCTGCACGTTCACAACCACCTGTAGAGGACGTTCACCCCATGCTGAGTCCACTGGGCGATCGATAGCGATCCGCCAGGGTTGACCGTCGTTGCGGACTCCCATGCACTTGACTTCACCTCCCACTTCTACCATGTAATCAGTAACTCCGTGTTCCACCAACGCATCCCCGAGTAAATCCACGGTCATTCCTTGGGCTATGGCATTGAAATCAACGGAGGTTTCACGGTCTCCCTTTCGCACATGTGTTCGCTGGTAAATCCTGCCTTCTTCAACTTCGTCCAAGTCAATCCGGTCGGTTGTCATGCCGACATGCGGTAAAATTCTCTCAACATCCTCTCGAGCAACCGAAGTTTTGTTTTTCAATCCAAACCCCCACAATTCTACCAAAGGATGAACCGTCGGGTCGAAAGCTCCTTTTGAAGCAGAATGCATCTCCAAGCACTTGTCCCACAAGACCGACCACAAACGATTTGAATCCTCAAATGAGAACACTGTTTGATCGCTCTTAAATGCATTCACCGCATTGATGCGAGAGTCAGGACGCCATAGATTGAACTCGACATCAACTTGCTCCAATACCTCCTCAATGATTCGCTGATCTACAGAGTCTGCTCCGTGGTATTTGATAACATACGTCGTTCCCTGCGTGTCTCCTTGATGTACGATGTTCTGCTTGGCAATCACCCTTTCCTCAGATGATCCACAACCACAAACAACAACAAAGGCCCACCCGAATAGGAAGGCCTTGTTGAAACGGACAAAAAAGGTCCTTTTATCCTCCAAAATCGTCAAAGCTGACATTCTCTTCAGGAACACCCCAATCGTCACACATCTTCAGAACCGCTTGGTTCATCAATGGTGGACCACAGAAATAAAATTCAATGTCCTCTGGAGAATCGTGGTGACTGAGTTGGTGCTCAATTACGGCATTGTGCACGAAGCCCAAAAAGCCATCCCCTTCATCTGAAACGTCCGTCTTGACTTTCCAATCGTCCTCGTCAGAAGGTTCTGACAACACAACATGGAAATCAAAGTTGGGAAATTCCGATGCTATCTTATTGAAATCATCTAGGTAGAACAACTCCCGCTTGGAGCGACCGCCATACCAAAAGGTCACCTTACGTTCCGTCTTTACCGTATGGAAGAGGTGAAACAAATGCGAACGCATTGGCGCCATGCCTGCACCTCCACCGATGTAAATCATTTCGGATCCAGTTTCCTTGATGAAGAATTCACCATACGGTCCAGAAATGGTCACTTTATCGCCCTCTTTTTGTCCAAATACGAAGGAGGAACACACCCCTGGGTTGACTTGCATCCAGGCATTCCGAGCACGATCCCAAGGCGGAGTAGCGATCCGAATATTCAACATAACAATGTTTCCTTCAGCCGGGTGGTTTGCCATGGAATAAGCCCGTACAATCGGCTCATCAGTCTTCATCTGCAAATCCCATAATCCAAACTTGTCCCACTCGTTTTGGAACGTCTTAGGATCCTTGTGATGATCTGGATGCGCTGTTACGTCCATGGTTTTGAAATCGACCACCGTCTCAGGCACATCAATTTGAATGTACCCCCCTGCCTCAAATTCCAAGTGCTCTCCATCAGGGAGTCGGACTACATATTCCTTGATAAACGAAGCTACATTGTAGTTGGAGACCACCTCGCACTCCCACTTCTTGATGCCAAAAACCTCTTCAGGCACACGGATTTCCATGTCCTCTTTGACCTTGACTTGGCATCCCAATCTCCAATTGTTCTGGATTTCTTTTCGGCTAAAGTGTGGCTCCTCTGTTGGGAGAATACTTCCGCCTCCACTGTCAACCTGGCAACGGCATTGAACGCAAGTTCCTCCGCCTCCGCAAGCAGATGGCAAGAAAACACCATTGTTACCGAGTGTCGTGAGCAACGTGCTACCTCCACCGACTTGCAATGTTCGTTCACCGTTGATGACAATGCTCACATCACCGCTTGGTGAGAGCTTCGCTTTCGCAAAAAGAAGCAGTCCTACAAGAAGCAGAATAACCGCTAAAAAGAACGCAATGGTCAGTACTATCGTCGTCGCCATCTCAATCAGATTTCAATGCCCATGAAACTCATGAAGGCAATGCCCATGAGTCCGGTGATGATAAACGTAATGCCCAATCCTCTCAAAGGTGCTGGAACATGTGAATAACGGATTTTCTCACGAATGGCTGCGATGGCCACAATGGCGATCCACCAGCCAACACCTGAGCCAAGTCCAAAAACAGTTGCTTCTCCAATGCTTGGATATTGACGGTCTTGCATAAACAGCGCACCACCCAAGATGGAGCAATTCACGGCGATCAACGGAAGAAAGATTCCCAAGGCGCCATACAAAGCCGGCGCGAATTTCTCGACGATCATCTCCACCAACTGCACCATGGAAGCGATGACAGCGATGAACATGATGTAACTCAAGAAGCCCAAGTCAACGTTTGCATATTCTGGACTCAGCCAAGCCAACGCCCCTTCCTTCAGGACATAGTTCTCTAGCAAATAATTGATTGGCACTGTAATTCCCAGAACGAAAATTACGGCAAGCCCCAATCCATTGGCTGTTTTTACCGTCTTGGAAACGGCCAAATAAGAGCACATTCCCAAGAAGTAGGCGAAAATCATGTTTTCAATGAAGATGCCTTTGACAAAAATGTTGAAGTATTCCATCAGTTCTCCTCGATTAAAGCTTGGTTGCGACTACGCTGAATCCAAATGATAATGCCCACAGTGATCAATGCCATCGGAGGCAAAATCATCAAGTTGTTGTTTTCATAAAGCCCGCCTTCACTGATAAACCAGCTCGTTGGCAAAAACTTCACTTGTCCCATTCCAGGAAGGGATATCGCTCCGCTACCAAAGATTTCCCGGACGATGGATACCACCAACAAAATCCAAGCGTAGCCCATGCCGTTTCCAATCGCATCCAAGAAAGACGGTCCAGGTTTGTTGGCCAGCGCAAATGCTTCCAAACGCCCCATGATGATACAATTGGTAATAATCAGGCCTACAAATACGGACAGCTTTTCTGAAATGTCCGGCTGGAAAGCCTGCAGCACTTCGTCCACAATGATGACCAAAGAGGCCACAACGACCAATTGTACGATGATGCGGATACGGTCTGGGACCAAATTGCGCATCAACGAAATGATGACGTTTCCGCCAATCATAACAAACAACACAGACAAGCTCATGATGACCGCTTGCTGCAATTGTACTGTAATTGCCAATGCTGAACAAATCCCCAATACCTGAACGGTAATTGGATTGGAGTCATTGAGCGGATCAGACAGCAGTTTCTTATTCTTTTTGGAGAACAGAGACTCTTTCTTCTGAGTGACCGCAGGTGTGGTTTCCGTGCTCATTTTTGTGCGCGGTTTTGAGTTTGAGATTCAAAGTAGCGGAGATACACCGCCAACGTGCGATTGATCATTTCATCCACTCCTTTCGATGTAATCGTTCCGCCAGTAATACCATCAACACTGTTCTCATTGGTTTGAGCTCCTCCTTTGAGGACAGAGAACAGCAACGGTCCAGCCGTGTTCAATTTCTTTCCGCGGAACTTATCCGTAAAGAACCCTTCTTTGATTTCGGCACCCAGTCCAGGCGTTTCGGTCTTGTGGTCAAAGTTGGCGCCGTAGATCGTCGTCATATCGTCCTCAAGGGCAACAAACCCCCAAATCGGTCCCCATAGACCCGATCCGACCAAAGGAACCACAAAGAGATCCTGATCGTCCTTTGAGCAGCGGTAAAGGGGAAATTGCAAGTCCGCGGATTCGAGCGCAGCCTGAAGGGTTGCCGCGTCACCGTCAGCAGCCTTCACTGCCGATTTGATTTTTGCGCGGTAATCCTTCATCACTTCTATGCTAAAAGGATCTTGCTTGTCCTTCGCATTCACCGGGTCTACTGTTGCATTCACCTGACGGCCCGATCCGTCTATGGAAACACGTTCGACGACATAATCTGCGAACAAATCACCTGCATTCGCGCGATTTGCCTCAACACCAATGGCTGAAAGGATGTTCATCATCTTCTTGTCAGCAGCATTGGCATCTTGTCGGTCCTTGAGGGACAACGATGTGTAGGCCAAAGAAATACCGACGACAATGACCATCGCAATGGAAAAGCCAAACGTGTAAACTGTACTGTTTTTATTGATTGCCATGACTCAATATTTATGCGGAGGCTCGTTGAGCGGAGGCAAGCATTGCGCGTTTTTCACGCTTGCTGACATTCGCTTGAATCACATAATGGTCAATGAGGGGTGCCATGACATTCATGAACAAGATTGCCATCATCACTCCTTCAGGATAAGCCGGGTTGAAAACGCGAATCATGATCGACAAGAACCCACCCAAAAAGCCGTAAATCCATTTGCCACGCTCTGTTTGAGCGGCACTGACCGGGTCCGTAGCCATGAAGACCATACCAAACATGAATCCTCCCATCACCACTTGATGAATCGGAGGCAACGTCATGTAAGCATTCATCCCCATGAGATTGAACAAGAATCCCATCACCAAGCCACCCACTAGAAAAGAACTCATCACCTTCCAACTTCCAATGCCCGTCCAAATCAGAAGCGCAGCTCCGATTAAGATGGCCAAAGCCGAAGTCTCACCGATTGAACCTGGAATTAGGCCCAAAAAGGCATTGCTCAGACTGTACATTCCCCCGGCATCAAACATGCCCATCACCGATGTGACATCCGCATTCATAATGGGCTTTCCCACTGTCGAAGCCAGTTCACCCAGAGCCGTAGCCCCCGTATATCCGTCTACGAGCAGACCACCCGACTTCGAAGCGGCCACCTCATGAATCCAAATTTCTCCGGACAACTGTTTCGGATAAGCAAAGAACAAAAAGGCGCGGGCGGTTAAGGCCACATTCAAGATGTTCATTCCTGTACCTCCAAATACTTCCTTCGCGATGATCACTGAAAATGCCACGGCCACAGCGACCATCCACAAGGGCACATCGATCGGCATGATCAACGGAATCAGCATTCCCGAAACCAGGAATCCTTCATTGATGCTGTGCTTGCGAAAACCTGCAAACAAGAATTCAATGCCCAATCCAACTCCATAACTCACAACAACCAGCGGCAGAACCTTCCAGGCTCCAATCAACAGCTTGTCCCAAATCATGGTGTTCCAAGCATCCGATACGCTAATCTCCCCTATGGAAAGAAGGTACTGGTGTCCCTGGTTCCACGTTCCAAAGAGCAAAGCGGGAACCAAAGCCAAAATCACCAAGAACATGGTGCGCTTCAAATCCACTCCGTCCCGAATGTGAACTCCATTTTTGTTCGTATGCCCTGGAGTAAAGGCAAATGTTTCGAGGGAGTCAAAAACCACCCAAAACTTGCTCAGCTTTCCTCCTTCCTCAAAATGAGGCCGGATCGAATCCAAGATGTTGTGCAATGCTTTCATAATCTCTGGTTAACCAAGTTCTTTCTTCAACATGTCCAAACCGTCCCGTACCACCTTCTGAACCGCAATCTTGGATGTACACGCATATTCGCAAAGAGCAAAATCTTCAGGCGCTACTTCATAGATGCCTAGTTTTTCCATTCCATCAATGTCATTGGCCATGATGCTCTTAATGAGCTGCACAGGGTAAATGTCAAATGGGAATACCGGCTCGTATTGACCGGTCACAACGAACGCGCGTTCTTCACCGTTGGAATTGGTGTCCATGGTGAACTCCTTTGATTTAGGCATGAGCCATGTGGGATAGCTCCTCGAAAGAGAAAACTTCTTCAATCCCGGGCTCAACCAACCGTCAGTCAACAAGAATTTAGGCTCGTTTCCTTCAGGCAACAAAGTCACTTGATGATGCAACCCACCGAGGTAACCGGCTGCACTGGCATCGGTTCCTGTCAAGGGATCTCCTGAAATGTAGCGCGTGTTCTCAGCATCTTGATGGCCTCCAACAAGTGACGTCAACGCTGTACCCGCCAAAGCCCGCATGTGCTGTGGTGCAGGATGCTCCGAGCCGCCTGCTCCAACAACGCGGAGAGGCTCATAACGACCTTTTGAGAGCAAAACACCCAAGTTCGCGACGTCCTCAGCGTGCATCGTCCAAAGAACTTCGCCTTTATTCAATGGCGCAGCATGATGAATCTGCACACCCACATTGCCTGCAGGGTGAGGACCTTCGAACTGCGTCACCTTGGCGCCTTCAATTCCCGAAAAGATCGTTTCGTTTGAACGCACACCAATGTGCACACCCTCTGACCCTGCCAGTTGGTTCAAAGCATCGATACCTGTTTGAAAGTCCTCCATACGCCCATTCAGTGCGACCGCCATGTCCGGAGACAGTGGTGCTGAATTGAATCCGCTAATGTGGATACTTCGTGGCGTAATTGCCGGATCTGCAGCGACGGCGAACGGCCGTTGTTGCACAAAGGCAAAGAGACCGCCATTGAGCATTGCCCCTAAAATGGCCGTTCGATCCGCCGTTTTGGGGTCGATGACTGGGAATGACTCCGCTTTTCCTTGTTGATCTGCCTCAATGAGGACAGCAAGGATTTTGCGTTTGGCACCGCGTACAATGCTTTTTACCACCCCGCTAACGGGACTGGAAAATTGCACAGAAGGGCAGTCCTTGCTGAAAAACAGCGAACTACCGGCCACCACGGCATCTCCTTCTTTTACGCGAAGTTTGGGTATGACTCCAGTAAAATCTGGAGGTTGTACAGCGTATATTGCTGCTGGTGGAGCATCGACAATGGAGGTCGCGGGGCGACCTTTTAATCGAATATTTGCTCCTTTTCGGATCCTTATCGTGCGGGACATCAGCTCACGAATGTTTACTTTTCGGGCGCAAAGGTAGGACTGACAACCGGTGATATCCCTATGATTTGCCCACAGAATTAACGCCGTTATGTTGCTAAACAGACAATTCACACTTTTAGGGGCTCAGAAAGACCCGAATCGGACACCAAATACAGCGCGTGTTCTCTCCAATCCTTCTCTTTTCGTTTTGCTTCTCGCCTTTGCATTTTTGAGCACGGTTGCCCAAGGTCAAGACACCCCATATCCCATTGCCTATGCGGCAGAGAACATCCTCAGCGTGACGCTGCATCCACAAGGCCTCCCGGCTGAACTTCCATTTATTGCATTGGACGACGGCATTCTGAAATTCCAATTTGATGATCTGAGTGAGCGCTTCCGAACATTGGAAATGCGTTGGCAACATTGCACTTTTGACTGGTATGATTCTCCCGACCTCACAGCATCAGACTGCATTCAGGGCTTCACATCGCTGAGTCTTGATCAGGCAGAGTCCAGTTTCAACACACGGGTCGGCTACACCCATTTTGCAGCGCAATTCCCAAATGACCTCATGCGCTTTGATAAAAGCGGCAACTATATTCTGGAAGTTGTTGACCCTTCGGAACCAGATACCCCGCTGATTCTTCGACGATTTGTGGTGTATGAAAACCTCGTGGACATTGAAATGACGGTGCAAGAGGCCAAGTCGATTCCGCTGAAGCGTTCTCACCAAGAGTTGGATTTCGCCATCACGCACAGTCCGGATCGCTTTGTTATTCAAGACGCATACGATGCGCTTCAGACCACACTCCTTCAAAACGGTCGCTGGGATGCCGCTATTTCCAGTTTAGAACCCGTCTTTGTTAAAGGCGAGGAAGTGGTCTTCAGCCAACAGGGCGAAAATGCCTTTGAGGGCGGAAATAGCTGGCGATTTGTCGATTTGAAAAGCCTGCAGTTTGTCAGCCAAGGACTCGACCGCATAGAAGATGGCCGCAATCACTTCCACATGCATTTAGAGCCTGACGAACTGCGCACCTATGCATACCACCAAGCAAGAAGGGACTTGAACGGTGCGTATATTATCTCGAATGAGCGACAAGATGATCACACAGGAGGCGATTACGTGATGGCCCATTTTTATCTAGCTTGCTTTGACCCCTATCCAGATCGCGACGTGTATGTTTTTGGCCAATGCTCGGATTGGATGTTTCCATTGACGCATCGCATGACGTGGGATGACACCAAACGCCGGTACGAACTTGCTCTTTTTTTAAAGCAAGGATATTACAACTACACCTATCTCACTCGGCCTTCTTGGGCGGCCGATCGGTATGACACGGAAGCTTTGACCAAAGGGGCTGGAGTAACATCAACGGTTGAAGGTTCCCATGCTGCTGCAGACAACACCTACCAAGTCATTGCCTATTACTGGGATGATTCCGGTTATGACCGGGTCATTGGCTTTCAATCTGGGCGCGCCGCAGTGTATTGAACTCAACCGTTGTGCGTTGTACCTTCACGGCGTGAAATCTCAACGTATTTTCCTGACAGGAGCCTCCAGTGGAATTGGAGCTGCAACTGCTCGTCTGTTGGCCGAAAAAGGCCACCGTGTTTTACTTATTTCAAGAGACTTGAGCGCTATGCAATCGTGGGCGTCAGCACGCGATGAAAACAGTGTCTTGCTGCACGAAGGAGACGCTACCAATGCGGAATCCATGCAGGTTGCTGCTCAAAAAATGAAGGACCAATGGGGTGGCATTGACGTGTGCATTCCCAACGCTGGAATCGGCGTTTTTTCGCCCCTAGAGGAAGCTGACATTTCGGACTGGCACCGGATGATTGACGTCAACATAAAAGGCGTTTTGAATGGCGTGCATGCGTGCCTTGATTCGCTCTTGAAAAACAAAGGTCAGGTGATTCAAATTGGCTCGGTTGCCGCGCGCAATGTGTTTCCAAATAGTGGCGTGTATTGCGCCACCAAGCATGCGGTACTGGCTTTAAGTGAATCCCTTCGCATTGAGTTCCGAGACCGCCTTGCCGTGACCACAATCAATCCGGGCGCAGTGAATACGGCCTTCATAGATCAAACGACCAATTCCGAGCTCCGGGAATCCTATCGCCCCCAATTTGAAAAAGGCATGGACCCTGTGTTCATCGCTGAAGCCATTGTGCTCTCCATTGAATCGAAAGGCCGTGGTGTTTTTAGCGAAATTACCGTTCGTCCCGATAACCGATGAAACTTGTTTTTCTATCCAGCTCAACAGGTTGGGGAGGTCTTGAACAGAATTTACTTCGCTATGCCGAATGGATGCAAGAGGCTGGTGCCACGGTCAGCGTTTTGAGCGTTTCGCAGTCTCCACTGCATCAAAAAGCGCAAGCAGCAGGCCTGCCTTTAGAAACCATCGCTCGTCAGAATCGACATCTTCCATGGAGGGCGGCCTTGCACTTGCGCTCCCGGTTGCAAGCATTGAGCGCCGACGTTCTTTGGATACGAGATCCCCGGGATTTACCGTTGGCCGCCTTGGCCGTTTGCGGCATACCCTGTCGCTTGGTCTTCCAACAAGGGATGCAAATTGACCGGCCCAAAAAGAGACCGTGGCATCGCTGGCGATTTGGACAAATTGATCATTGGGTCACCCCTCTGAAGCGTCTTGCAGATGAAGTTTTGAGAAACACCCCCTTAAAACCGCATCAAATCAGTCAGATCCCTCTCGCTCTGGACTCCCATTGGTTCGCTCCTTCCAAAGACAAAGCAGCCTCGAGAAAGGAATTTGGCATCCCTTCTGATGTCAAACTGGTTGGGCTGTTTGGAAGATTGGACCCCCTGAAAGGGCAAGACATGCTCTTCGCCGCCTTGGAAAGCGCATCTGACTGGCACGCGTTCATTGTTGGGAGCAATACCGCGAATGAAGCAGAAGATTGGGAAACACGCCTACGAACAGACGCCGAACAACGGGGAATCAGCGACCGCATCCATTGGCATGGGCAAATGGAATCATTGCAAACCGCCTATGCAGCGTGCGATGTTTATGCCATGTGCAGTGCAAGCGAAACATTTGGAATGGTCACGTTGGAAGCCCTTGCATCGGGCATTCCTGTGATTGGAACCGACGCTGGTGGCACGCCCGAATTGTTGGGCCATGGTGCGCATGGAACGCTTATTTCTCCTCGATCACCGGATGCTTTGGCTAGAGCTCTGAAACACCACAATGACATCCCGGTCCCGTCTCAAAAAGACTTGACCCAATTCCACAAAAGAGCGGCCGTTGAAAGTTGGTTGAAACTCCTGGAGGGACCTCCCCGTCCCGCATCGTAAATTTGCTGCGCTATGGGGAACATCCAAGACGAAATTGCCAAGCGGCGCACCTTTGCTATCATCAGTCACCCCGATGCTGGCAAGACCACTTTAACAGAGAAATTCCTCTTGTTTGGTGGGGCTATTCAGACAGCCGGTGCGGTGAAGAACAACAAGATTACGAAGACTGCGGCGTCCGATTTCATGGAAATTGAACGGCAAAGAGGCATTTCGGTTGCCACTTCTGTGATGGCATTCAACTATCGAGACCGCCTCATCAATTTGCTCGATACACCCGGTCACAGGGACTTTGCTGAAGACACCTACCGCACGTTGACTGCAGTTGACAGTGTCATCCTTGTCATTGACTGTGTGAAAGGCGTCGAAGCTCAAACAGAGCGCTTGATGGAAGTGTGCCGGATGCGTAAAACGCCTGTCATCATCTTCATCAACAAGATGGACTTAGAAGGACAAGATCCGTTCGACTTACTCGATGAGCTTGAGGTGAAACTCAAAATAAACGTTCGTCCATTGAGTTGGCCGATCAGTGGAGGCCAATCGTTTAAAGGGGTTTACAGCTTGTACAACTCCGAATTGCGCTTGTTCAATCCGGACAAAACAAAGATTTCAAAAGAAGTGGTGTCCATCGAAGACATCCAAGACGCTTCTCTCGATGACTTGGTCACAGAACAGCACGCGAACCAGCTCAGAGAAGATGTAGAATTGATCACCGGCGTTTACGAGACGTGGGATTCACAACCCTATTTAGACGGGGACCTTGCTCCTGTCTTTTTTGGAAGTGCGGTCAATAATTTTGGCATTCAGGAGATGCTCGATACGTTTATTGACATTGCTCCAGATCCTCGATCACGTCCAGCTGACCTACGCGATGTCCATCCGGAAGAAGAAGCCTTTTCAGGATTCATTTTTAAGATTCACGCCAACATCGACCCGCGTCATCGTGATCGCATTGCCTTTCTCCGCGTGTGCAGCGGCCAATTTCAGCGCAACACCTTCTACTATCACACGCGGCTCACGAAGAAATTAAAATTCTCCAACCCTGCAACATTCCTTGCTCAGGACAAGAGCATTGTAGAGGAAGCCTGGCCCGGCGATGTTGTTGGATTGTACGACACAGGCAATTTCAAGATCGGTGATACGTTAACCGAAGGTGAGATCATTCAATTTCGTGGCATCCCTAGTTTTTCACCAGAGATTTTTAAGGAATTAGTCAACCTCGACCCCATGAAGAGCAAACAGCTAGAAAAGGGAATCAAACAATTGACTGATGAGGGGGTCGCCCAATTGTTTATTCGCGAATTGGGCAATCGAAAAATTGTAGGAACCGTTGGCGAGCTTCAATTTGAAGTCATTCAATACCGCCTAGAACACGAGTATGGTGCAAAATGTGAATTTCAACCCAAGCGTTATTTTAAAGCCTGTTGGATTTTAAGTGACAACGAGAGCAAATTGGATGAATTTAAACGCATTAAAGGCACAGATATGGTCCTTGATAAAGACAAGAATGATGTCTTTCTCGCTCCATCAAAGTTCCTATTGGACATGGAAATCGCCAATTTTCCGGAATTGGAGTTCCATTTCACCTCGGAATTTAAAACAGCTCAAGTTTAATTGAATGCGCGGTTCTAACTTGTCCCGAATGAAAGCGTTCGTCAGCTATTTTACCCTCTTCGCCCTTGTCATGGGCTTCGGACTACCGACCACCCATGCCCAAGAATCCGCTGCCGATTCGACCCTTTTGAACGTTGTTCAAATTAGTGGAATGGTAGTTACAGGCGACTCCCTTTCCCCACTTTCCTTCGCAACAGTTTACCGCATGCGCGACTCGCGCGGGACCATGACCGACGCCAACGGGTTCTTTAGCATCCCTGCCTTAGAAGGAGACACCTTACGGGTGTCCTCGATGGGCTACATCGCACAACAATTCACGGTACCCTCCGACCTACAACTTCCTCGAATGAATGTCGTTCAACCCTTGGGAAGAGATACCATTTCGCTGGAAGAAGCTTTCATTTATCCTTGGCCTACCCGAGAGCGATTCCGCGAAGAATTCATGGAACTCGCTTTAACTAGAGACGCTTATATTATTGGTCAAGAGCGACTTGACCCAGAAGCGCTTTATGACAGACTCATGGAAGTCGGCCGAGATGGATCTGAAGTGTATTCGTACACGATGCAACAGCAAGCCATCCAAAACAGCTACAACGGACAACTCCCTCCGATCTCATTATTCAACCCCATCGCCTGGGCTAAGTTCATCCAATCGCTGCGGGATCGCTAGCACCTGATGATGCTGAGATGTCTCCGATATACGCTGGCGATTGCCATAGCCTTGACCGTTCAGCTTTCTGGATTGGCTCAGGTCGGTTGGATTGAAGGAACAGTTGGCTCCAGCGATGGCAGCCCACTTCCAGGAGCCACTGTTATACCTGTCGATCAAGCGTCTGCAGGGATGGTCACTGATCAAGATGGAAAGTATCGCATTCAACTCACTGCCGGAGTTCCATACACCATCCGATTTGGCTTCGTTGGGTATCGAACTGAACAACGGGTAATCACCCCCATCGCCGGAGACACGTTGACTTTCGCCATTCGCTTGCAAGCAGGTGTTGCTTTGGCAACCTCTGAAGTCTTTGCCGATGGAGAGCGAACATCTCCGGTTCAACGAATCGACCCCAAAGTCGCCTCGCGAATCCCTTCGCCTCGCGGCACGATTGAAGATTTGCTCATTCAAGCACCTGTCAACTTCAACAGCGAGCTCTCAAGCGGGTACAATGTTCGTGGCGGCTCATTTGATGAGAACCTGGTCTACGTCAACGATATTGAGGTGTACCGTCCATTTTTGGTGCGCGCGGGGCAACAGGAAGGGTTGTCCTTCCCCAACCCAGACATGGTCGAGTCGATCACTTTTTCTGCCGGAGGGTTTGAAGCCAAATTCGGCGATAAACTGAGTTCCGTTTTGGACATCCACTACCGCACTCCGACAACCAATCAAACGCAACTTACAGCGAGCATGCTGGGCGCCCAAGTGCAGCAGGATGTCGTAAGTGAAAAAGGCCCCGTTGGCCATCGTAGGTTCACCTTGAATTCGGGGTTTCGATTTCGGGATAACAGTTATGTATTGGGCTCTTTGGATGAAGGTGGTGAATACCAACCACGGTACATTGACCTGCAAACTTTTGCCACCTTTGACCCCGATGGTTATGGCCCCTGGGAAATGGAATTCCTCGGGATGTATGGTCAAAACGACTATCAATTCATTCCAACGACACGACAAACCGATGTGGGTAGCATCAACGAAGCCTTGCGACTTACCATCTACTTCGATGGACAGGAGGTGACCTCTTTTCGCACGGGGTTTGGAGCACTTGCTGTAAATCGCGTCACGGAAAGCACGAAGTGGCGCTGGATTACCTCCGCTTTTTCAACTTCAGAATCGGAATCGTACGACATCTTAGGAGCCTATTTCCTCGATGAATTGGAACGTGATTTGGGTTCCGACGAGTTGGGTGAAGCGATGAACAACAAAGGCGTCGGGGCATTCTTAAACCACGCTAGAAATCAATTGGACGCCACGGTCATCAGCAGCGCATTGAAAGGTTCAACGTTTCATACCCCGAGTCAATCGTTTTGGGAATGGGGCGCCAAATGGCAAGCAGAACACATCACGGATGCCCTATCAGAGTGGTCCCTCATCGATTCTGCAGGGTACATCAGCCCGCATCCCCAAGACAGCATCGGTTATGTGGACAATGGCCCCGACCAAGTGATTGTTTTAAACGACATCATTCGGGCTCAAAACGAAGTCAACTCTAACCGTGTCCAAGCTTACGTGCAAAGCACCTGGAATTGGGAAAATGACCGGGGAGATCTCTGGAAATTAAATATCGGAGGGCGCGCGCATCATTGGTCCTACAGCAACCAGGTCGTTGGTGGTCCACGAGGGCACCTCAGCTTTGCCCCCGTCTCCAAATCAAGCGACCAGTCTACCGTTTGGAACCTGTCGGCAGGAAATTATTGGCAACAGCCTTTCTATCGAGAAATGCGCCAACTCGACGGAGCCATCAATCCGGACATACGCGCTCAACGCGCGCGCCATGCAGTCCTCGGTATGGACCGCGTCTTTCAACTGTATGGCCGCCCATTCAAAATGGTCTCTGAGCTCTACTACAAAGACCTCGACTTTTTGATCCCCTATGAAATCGAAAATGTGCGTCAGCGGTATTATGCCAAAAACAACAGCAGCGGCTATGCCACCGGCATCGATTTCATGCTCAACGGTGAATTCATCGATGGCATTCAGAGCTGGTTGCGTTTGTCCGCGCTAAAAACAGCTGAAGACCTTGAAGACGATGGGTATTTGCAGTACTACAACGATGCAGGCGAGGCCATCATACCTGGCTTCACGTTGAACAATGTAGCCGTAGACAGCAGTTTAATCGAGCCTGGGTGGATTCCGCGTCAAACCGACCAACGGTTCAATATGAGCCTGTTGTTCCAAGACGAGATGCCGGGCAATGAAGCGTACAAGGTGCTTGTGAGTCTTTATTTTGGTACCGGCCTTCCTTTTGGACCGCCATCCTTCGAACGGTACAAAGACATCTTGCGCACCCCGACCTACCGCAGAGTCGACATTGGCTTCTCTCGCGAACTGTTCTACAACCAAGACAAGACCTCATCCAAGAAAAAGCGCAGTGGATTTGTATCGATTGAAGTCTTCAATATTTTGGGGATTCGCAATACAATCAATCACACGTGGATTGAAGATGTCAATGGAAGGCAATATGCCATCAGCAATTATTTGACCAACAGAAGGGTCAACCTGAAGGTCAGCCTCTCGTTTTGATTGCGGCTCAGCGCAGGATCGTTACGTATCCTGTTTGGACTTCCGTCTCAACTGAAGCGTTTTCTTCCTCTCCCCATTGATAGGTGACCCTGTACAGAAAGAGCTCTGCGTCCAGGTAGTAACCGTTGACGCCTCCATGCCAAAAGAACGCTGCGTCCATGGACTCGAATACCAGCACTCCCCAGCGGTCATAAACTTGCACATGAAATCCAGAGACGGGACAAGACGCCTTCACTTCCCACACTTCATTTTGCAAATCGCCATCCGGCGTGAATGCATTGGGCACGTATAGGCTACAAGGACAATCGTTACCGAGGTTTGAAAAATCATTGACCAAAGCAAAGACCTCTTCGTAAACGCACCCGACGGCATCTTCTACGCGAATCAAGTGATCGCCCACAGGCAGCAATGTGAAGTCGCCAGAGGAAGAGGTTTCAGTGCCATTGTAGACGTAAACGTAAGGCTCATCCCCTCCGACTGCCCGAACATCAATGCTGCCGTTGTCAAACCACGTACATCGCACATTTTCCTTGGACTCAACCACCAAGTCCAATTCACTGGTATTGAGAACCTCCACTTCCACACTTCCTTGACAGCCAAATACATTCTGAACATTGATGGTGTAAGTCCCTCCTGATAGCCCCACAAACGAGCCCGTATCTTGCCAACTGTCACCGGCGTTGATGCTAAAGTCAAACGTGCTTGATTCGTTGACTTGCACCGCGATCTGACCGGCACCGTCACTGCAGTGCTCATTGACGACTGACACCACTTCAAGGGCCGGCTCATCCTGAACCAACGTGATTGTCTGGGAGAACACACAACTGTTTCCGTCCAGTACTTCAAGCGTATAGGTGTTGGATGGCAAATTGGAAAAGGAACCGTTGCCCACTTGAAGTGCGCCATTTAAGACATATTCATATGGGGCCAATCCACCCTCACTGGATGCCACGACACTGCCATCGTTGCCATTACAGGATTCTCCAACAACATTTACTGCGACATCAAAACCGATGCAAAGGGCTTCTTCACAAGCCGTTGTAGAACTGTTGAGCAGGTTTTGAAGGTTATCTGTCACATACGTCTCCATGCGCGCCACCTGGCCCTCTGAGAACATGAACAAGCAAGCGTCGTCGCAATAGTCCATATACGACGGCCATAAAATGGGAGCCGTGCAATTCACAATGTTCTGGCCACTGGGACACCCAAATTGAGGACCATCTGTAGCGGGCGTATCGGCAACAAAATCGTCACCTGCACAGCCTCCTCCACCCCAAGGATGTTCCAAAAACAAATAATGTCCCACTTCGTGTGTGATCGTTCGCCCCATGTCGAATGCACCACTGATTGTATTGCCTCCACACGCAACACTCCCAAAGTATTGCGGGTCACAGGTCACTCCATCCCCTGAGCCATTTCCTCCCAATGGGGAATACCCCAATGTCCCTCCACCGATAGTGCGCACAAAAAAGTTGAGATAACCGGACCAAGAGGCATCGCTATCTCCCGTCGTCTGATCCAATGTCACAGCATAGTCACCCTCGTCCAATCCGAATCCATCTGGATGATCCAATGTGGCCAAACAGAAACTAATGCAGGATTCACCGTTGTCAATGGAAGGCCAAATCGTCGGCTGTGATTCCACCCATTCCGCCAAATCTCCATTCGTCGCAGCGAAATCCTCATTGAGGGTTTGGACTTGGGATACAGCCATTTCAATGGCACATTCGATTGGAATCCCTGTACTTTGAAAATGCACGGCCACAGGAATCAGCAACGGGACATCGCACTCGAGGCGATCGGATGCAGCCGCGTTTGCCGCATCCAGGCGATCAGTATACGCTCGATCATAACCAGGAAGCCCCATCATGTGAGCATGAACAGAATCGGTGCCACAGGTTCTTTGACCCCAGGCATTTCCTACTATCAGTATACTGAAGACGACAAACAGCAAGCGGTTTACTTTCCTATTCATAAATCTGTGACAGCTTTGTTTCAAACAAAGAACTGCAAGAAAATCGGAATCGTTGCATGTTCCTCAGAGCAGGACGCCTTTTCTTGAATCAACACGACGTTTCAATTATTGTATTCGCCTAGAAACCACATGAACGCGCAATCCAGACGGGAAGATCACGTGGCTTTTTGAACACAAATGACTCATTGCTGTGCAAACCTCATCTGTTAAAACGCCTCATTCCCCTTCTGTACGTTGTAATTTTCGGAGCATGATTCGTCCAAGAGACATCCTGGCTCCATTTTTCATTCATCTAGCCCGTTGGAGTAGAGTCGCGTTGGTCCTCAGCTGCAGTCTGCTGGCATCCAAAGACCATAGTGGTCAAGCCTATTTTCTCAATGGAACAGCATCGTCCATTGAAGGAGACTGTTATCAATTAACGACAACGCAAAGCAACCAAAACGGAACCGTTTGGAACGGTGAATTCATCGACTTGGAGTCCCCCTTTGAATTGTCCTTTACCATGAATTTCGGAACGATCGATGCCACCGGTGCAGACGGCATGGTTTTCGTCTTGCAAGATGTCGGAACGGATGCCTTGGGACAAAGCGGAGGAGCTTTAGGATTCAATGGGTTTGACCCTAGTTTTGGCGTCGAATTTGACACGTGGAACAACGGTCAATACGGTGATCTCATCCAAGATCACATCGGGTTTATTTCTGATGGATCCGTCAACCACGCACCACCGACAGGTTTAGGTGGTCCAGTTCAAGCAAGCCTAGAGAACATCAACATCGAGGACGGGGCTGATCATCCGGTCAAAATCACGTGGGATCCGGACACACAGATTATCGCTGTCTATTTTGACTGCTCTTTGCGGTTGGCTGCACAGATTGACTTAGTTGCCGATATTTTCAATGGACAGACCCTCGTTTACTGGGGGTTTACAGGGAGTACTGGGGGGTCCTTTAACACCCAGAGTGTCTGTCTCTCCGAGAACATCATCGCCACAGGTCCTGAAACGGTCATCTGTCCCGGCGCAACCGTTGAACTCAATGTTGTTGGAGCTCCGAATGCCACGTACACTTGGGACCCGCCTACTTTTCTCTCAAACCCCAATGACGCAACAACCCTGTGCACTCCTGATTCAAGCATGGCGTATACCGTAACGTACGCAGGGTTCTGCGATGCGGAAATCACCGATTCTGTCTTTGTATTTGTAGAGCCCCTCGTTGCTTCAGCTGAAACCTCGGAAGGCACGACCATCACGTGCGATATCTCACAAATTGAATTGTTCGGTGCATCCAACTTTCCAAACGGCGTTTCTTACGACTGGCAGAGCGATGACTTGGGGAACTTCGTGTCCAACCTAGGACCCAATGCGACCGTGGATTCCCCGGGGATCTATACGTTGGTTGTGACCAGTGATGATGGGGTTTGTATCGATGAGGTCAGCGTGGATATCACTTCTGATTTCAGCACGTTGGATGTGACACTATCGTCTTCCGGTGCGCAGTTGGATTGCACCACTGAAGTTTTAGAAATCACGGCGACAGCAGCGGCCGATGCGCTCTTGGAATGGACCATTCCATCAGATGCGAATTGGTATTGGTTAACGGAACCCTTCGTTCTCGCGACATCAACTCCTGGATCTTGGAGCGTCACCTCAACCAATCCCTCCAATGGATGCGACCTAGAAACAACCTTGGTCCTCGAAGCCGATTTCACCGAACCTCTGGTAGAGGCTGGCTGGTCTGACACCATTACATGCGCTTCTCCTGCTGCCACGATATATGACATCCTCATCACTCCTGAAAACTACACACCGGTGTTCGATTGGACTTGGAATGCTGGCAGCCTCAATGCCGTCGACCCGCTCAATCCAATCGCATATCTACCCGGGACCTACGTCTTGAATGTTACATTCGAAGAAAATGGCTGTTCCAGTTCTGACTCTGTTTTTGTGTACCAGGATCCCGAAGCATTTGTTGATGCAAGTTCAACGATGCTTCCAAATGTCTTTTCTCCAAACGGCGATGGAACAAACGAGCGGTTCCGGCCATTTTTAGCCAACGACCCCGAGTTCCCACTTCTCTCCATTGTCGACCGCTATCAATTGAGTATTTTCAATCGATGGGGCAATGCGGTCTATATGCATGATGGAAAACCCGTAGAGTGGGATGGCCGAATCAACGGCGAACCGGTGACGGAAGGGGTGTATTACGTTAAGATGTCCTACCTCATCCTTTGCGGAGGAGAACAACGTGGCACCCTCAATGGAGAGCTTCATTTGATGCGTTAACCGCGCCGATCAGCCTTGCTCACCCTGCAGTGGAAGCTGTTCAAGGGCATCCACAAAAGCATTTTCAGACCAAATGGGAACAGACTGGTTTTTGCAACGTTCGTACTTCGCTGCACCCATTTTCTCATCAGCTACGAGCAAATCGAGTCCTGGAGAAATGTACCGTTTGTAGATCAATCCCTTACTGATTGCCTCCTGCTGCAATGCTCTTTTCTTTTTCGGTGAAAACCCACTGAGAATAAACCGTTGTCCAGGAATGAGCTGCTGCAATTCCGTTGTCGGTTCCCAACTGACCAACTCCTTGGCATAGTCGTCATGGGTTTTCTTCCGGCGCACTTGTTTGCGCTCTTTCGTTTTCAAAGGGTGCACGCCCTGTGTATTGAGTCCGTGCTTTTGCCACTGCATGCCGTCTACCAAAGATTGCCATGAATCAAAATCACGGTCCTTCATGACTTCGGTTACAATGGAAGCGCACACGCGGGCATCGCTCTCTGGATTGTGGTGATCCAAATTCCATTGAAAGTGCTTGGCGACCGATTTAATCCCGTGCTTTTCCAAATCTGGCCACCCCCTGCGCGCCAGATCCAACGTGCAAAACATAATGGGTTTGTCTTCGTCGAGTAAGTCGTGGTGCACGAATGCGGCGGCTAAATGCTTGCATTCCACCATCGAGGCATTGTGCGCAACCAGCGGACTGTCTTTCAACATCGGTTGAACGGTTTGCCATATCTCAGGAAATGTAGGCGCCGCAAGGGTGTCTTGAAGATTGTAGGAAAAATTCCATCGTTGCCAATCGCCAAAAGCCTCAACAACAGGACGCACCAAAGAACGAAACTTCGACACTTCCATTCCATCTTCCATGACGACTAGACCAATCTCACAGATGTTCCCAACGTCACTTGTGGCACATTCCAAATCAAGCGCTACAAATCGATTCCTCCCCATGTGTTCGTTTGAATTAATTCTCCTTTGATTCTGTGTCGCTAATTGACTGCGATTGGTTGATCAACGCAAGCAAACTTGCATGATCCAAAATACTCACCCCCAATTCTTCCGCTTTTGAAAGTTTAGACCCCGCCTTTTCTCCTGCTACAAGGTAGTGGGTCTTTTTGCTAACTGAACCCACCACTTTTCCGCCTTCATTCCGGATGGTGTCAGCCAGTGATTCCCTCGATACGGGATGCGTACCTGTGATGACAAACGTTTGACCTGCCAGTGCAGAACCTCGCACGGTTGCATCCTCTTCAGAAAGCTCAAATTGTAAGCCCAATTCCTGCAGTCGTTGCAGAACTTCTAAGAAATACGGATCTCCGAATGACGCACAGACACTCCGAGCTATCTCAGGTCCAATACCGTGAATCGCAGCAATTGCAGCCTCATCCGCTTGCCCGAGTGCCGTTACATTGTGAAAATGCTGTGAAAGCATCTCCGCAGTTTCCACCCCTACATGTCGAATACCAAGCGCATAAAGCAGTTGATTGAAAGAGCGGTTCGACGCTCCTTCCAAAGCACGCACCAAGTTGCTCAGTTCAACACTTCCCAACCGTTGGCGTGTTCTTGATGTCAATCGATGCAGAAAGCTCTTTAACGCATTCCAATCAACCTCTTGCATGCCCCACCCATCAACTTCCCAAACCAATGCTTCCGGTCCTACCAGCAATTCATCGGGAAAAGAAAGGTGCTTTGCACGTTCTAGAATCGCCAATTGATGGGGATGAGAAAACAAGGCCATCTCCAAGCAAACGCGCCAATCCATTCCATCTTGAGGCCATGAAAACGCCATGACATTGGGCAGTTTTACGTCAAACCCAACTTCCCATGCACGCTCTTCAAGGGTCGAACAGAATGCCTCGACTCCCCCCTTTGCTATGTGCAGTTGATCGGGATTGCTCGCTCGTTGACCACCTGCCGTGCGATGAAACCAATTGGCCAAAGCATGCACATGATGAACCCGAAGATCTGCTCCTTTTGGTGATGTGTCCGTCGACTTGTACAAGACCGTATTCAAGCGCCAGTTTTCATCGGCTCGAATCCGCAAATCAATCAAATCAGCGACATTCGACACCCCTCCTCGTCTTACGAGCAAATCAATAATTTCCGGACCGAGCCCGTCGATATTCATCGCTTTTCGGCTGACAAAATGCTCAATTCTTCCTCGAATTTGAGGCGGGCAGTCCAGTGTGTTGGTGCAGTAATGTTTGGCCTCTCCCTCCTTACGAATCAGTGGAGACGCACACTCCGGACAGTGTGTAATGTAGTGCACCGGTAGGCTATCTGCTGGACGCAGTCCTACATCCACTCCAACAACTTTCGGAATGATTTCCCCGCCTTTCTCCACTTGTACAACATCTCCAATGCGCACGTCGAGCAAGGCGATCTGGTCCGCATTGTGCAACGAGGCTCTGCTGACGGTCGTGCCTGCGACCAGCACAGGTTCCAAAACAGCTACAGGTGTAATCGCCCCTGTTCTTCCCACTTGGTATGCAATGTCTTCAAGGAGGGTCGTGACCTGTTCCGATTCAAATTTGTAGGCAATGGCCCAACGAGGCGACTTGGCTGTAGTGCCCAATTCACGCTGTTGTGCAAAATCGTTCACTTTAATGACGACACCATCTGTCGCAAATGGCAATTCCTTTCGGGCCACATTCCAGTGGGCGATGAAGTCCAGAATCCCTTGAATATCTCGGGTAGTCTCCAGCATGCGTTCATCCGACTTTGGCACGGGAAAACCCAAGGCTCCTGCCCACTGAACCGAATCCAGATGGGTGTGGACGGATTCTTGCTGCATCACCCCATAGAGCAAGCAATCCAAACCGCGTTGGGCTGCTACTCTGCTGTCTTGACTTTTCAACGTCCCCGCCGCTGTGTTTCTTGGATTGGCAAAAAGCTCCTTTCCTTTGGCCGACTGGCTCCGGTTCAAAGCCTCAAATGCGGGCCATGGAAAGAAAATCTCTCCTCTGATTTCAAACACATCGGGCACCTCTCCCTGCAGCACCAACGGCAACGTTCGTATGGTCCGAACATTGGCCGTGATGTCCTCTCCAACATCCCCGTCCCCTCGAGTCAACGCTTGGACCAACTTGCCCTTTTCATACGTCAGACTGATCGCCACGCCGTCGTACTTCAATTCCATCACCCATTCTACCGAATCCCCTTCTAGCAGGCGATCAACCCGTTCGGCCCATTCCGCAATGTCCTGTTCATTGTAGCTGTTGGACAGCGACAGCATGGGCTCACGATGGGGAACTTTTGCAAACCCATCCGCGAGATCTCCTCCGACACGTTGCGACGGAGAGTTGGGGTCAGCCCATTCAGGATGCTCCGCCTCAAGGACCATCAACGCTTCCATCATTTGGTCAAATTCCCGATCACTGATGATTGGGGATGCCAAAACATAATACCGGTGATTGTGCGCGTGCAGTTCTCCCCGCAAAAAGTCCAATTGACTTCGTTTAGATTCGCTATCCTGGGGAGTTTGGGACATGCCTTAAATTTAGAAAACAGCGCTCAGGCAATGCTTCATTCGGGAGAGTAAATGCAAGGAAGAAATCCACAATCGAAGCTGATAACCCTGCACGGCTTCATTCAAGCGTTTTTGAATCCATGCTTACTTTGTTCCCTATGCTGAGCAGACCTCTTTTTGGATTGCACCGTACCGCTACATGGATTGCTTGCGGAGGTTTATTCGTGCTGTTTTTTGGACTATCCGGGTGTTCCGCTTTGAATTTCAACACGAAGGCACGTTTTGTCGTTGACCAAGCAGACAATGTCCTCATCAGTACCGATGCCTGGACTTGGGAGGAAGGTTTTCACTACCAACCCGAAGGCACAGACTCGGTCGTCATCAAGTTAGACAATAGCGAAGCAGTTCATCTAATCCGCGCAGAAAAGAACGGACACTATCCCATGGTAACGCCGCTCTTTCCGGACTTTGCCAACCCTTGGAAATTATTGGATTTATCCTTGACCATTGGAGGTGCCGCAACCGCTGCCGCTGGCATTTCACAAGAGAATCGAACCGTCGTGACAGGCGTCGGGTTCTTTACCGGGTTTTTAAATGCCATCGGTCTGTTTACGCCGCCCAAAAAGGTGTTTGCTCGACATTATCGCATTGCACCGCTTCGAGGCATGCCCGTCGCTGGTCCCGATGACCCCATGGTCCGGATTGAAGGGTTTCACATGCACATCCCTGAAGGAGGGCATTCTTGGCAATACTTCCAAGACATGAAAGAGTATGCTGAAGATCGGATTGAATTCGTGAGCGCATCGGATGAAGCCGTTGACATCCCCTACTCGAATTTGGACGAGGACCTGACCACTGCTCTCAGCGAGCAAGGATTTCAATCGGATGTGTTGGACGGCATGTTCCAACATGACGAATCGATTCTGATTTCAGGACAATTGACTCGAGTCAAAGAAAACCGAGTGCAAAATGTAGTTTGTTATCATCTGAATACGGAATGGTGGGTGCACAATGCGTACGGCATGAAAACCGATACGGTTCACATTGAAGGCAAATCGAACTGGGCCTTGTACAATTTTTCCAACCCCGGGTTTGACCGGGATTTGATTTCAGAAGCATTGACCGAATCGATGTTCTTGGCCTTAGAGCATCCGCTGCTCAACGAAAGCATGCGCAAACTAGAGAATCTAGAAGAACGATGGAAATCTGATTGGACTCCGATTTCTTTGCGCCCGGCCACGGCTCCCGCTGGGAAGATCTCAAAAGCATTGGCTTCTGTCGTTACGATTGATGCCGCAGATGGTCACGGAAGTGGATGCATTCTTTCGTCCGACGGGTACATCGTGACCAACCACCATGTGGTATCCGATCCGACCTTGGATTACACTGTTTATTTTGACAATGGACAGGCTTTGCCCGCATCCATCGTCCGTTTCCATCCCATCTATGATTTGGCACTGCTCCACGTGGACACGGTTGGACTCCAGCCTTTCTTTATCAGTTTGGATGAATCCATTGATGTCGGTGAAGAGACTTTTGCCATGGGAACACCTTACGACATTGACTTGGGCGCTTCGGTCACGAAAGGCATTATTTCAGGTAAGCGGAAAGACGGTGAACGGACTCTGATTCAAACAGATGTCAGCATCAGCCCGGGAAATAGTGGCGGAGCTCTTGTCCATACAGACGGAACATTGATTGGAATTGTCAATGAAAAAGTGCTCGGTATGGGGGTGGAAGGCATTGGATTTGCCATACCCGTACATCTGATTCAAGAAGCGCTCATGATTCAGCTCACACCGGAAAACGACTGACTGTTTCAGTCTTTTTGGGCCACTACCATGCGCGGAGCTCCTTGCAGGTCAGTGACGATTTGAATGGTTCGCCAACCGCTTTGAGCAGACAATAACGAAGCCACTCCATCCGCATGGTCGCGATGGCATTCAAAGCCCAGCCAGCCAGCGGCATGCAGCCACTGCCCACTCATGCATCCTAACGCGATGGCGCTGTAAAAACACAGCGGATCGTTGTCAGCAACGAATAACGCGTCGGCAGGCTCGTGTGAAACCACACGATTTTCCATGGTCTCCTTCTCCGAAACCGGGATATAGGGTGGATTGGACATGATCACGTTCCAGCCTCCATTGGGAACGCTGTGCCCTGTGAATGGATCTTGATCTCGTACGTCACATTCAAGCCAATATACATCACCATATCCGAGCCTCACCGCATTTTCTCGAGCCAGCTCGAGTGCCTTTGAGGAGACATCCGCTCCGGTCACATGATCTTGTGGACGTTGGGACTTCCAGCCCAATGCCATGCATCCCGATCCCGTTCCGATGTCCAAGACATGCCGGGGCTCTTTGCCTGACTGATGGTCCAATAAAGCGCGAACCAACTCCTCCGTTTCAGGACGAGGAATCAACGCACGCGCATCAATGGTCAATGTCAGACCTAGAAAATGCGATTCTCCCAAAATGTATTGCAACGGCTCACCGTTCTTGAAACGATCGCACCATCGTGCCAATGTATCCAAGGCCGATTCATTGGGCTTCCAATCGTTTACGATCCGTTGACCACGATCCAGCGAACTGACCGCATCCAGCAAGACACGAACCACCGATTGAATCTCTCGATCCTCGTAGCCTCCACCTAGCCGAAGGGCAATCCATCGCTGAACCGTATGAAGTTGATTGTTGACAGGCCAAGGCCCTTTTCCACGTTCAATGAAACTCACAATGGATTGCTTCCAAAGCCATGACTTCCAACCATCAAGTGAGCTGTAGAGGTGTTTGTTGCCAATGGAATACTGTGCACGTCACATTGCCGCAACAGCATGTTGATATCCGGTTCGTGAGGATGCTTTCCCATGGGGTCTCGAAAGAAAATCACCGCATGAACAAGCCCTTCCGTAATGCGCGCTGCAATTTGCGCATCCCCACCCAAAGGACCACTTGCCAAGCACTCCACGGTCAACCCTAACGCTGCGATTCGACCTCCCGTTGTTCCTGTTCCGACGAGGTTGAATTGTTCAAACCACTTGCGATGAGAGTCAACAAATGATACCAAGGCTGTCTTTTTGCCATCGTGGGCAATTAACGCAATGGTCTTCTTAGCTGGGGAGTCGTTCATGTTCAAGGCTTCTTTTTCCATACTAACGTTTGATGGGCAGGCACTTCCACCTGACCCGCAGGCTCTATGTCTCCCCAAGCTATGGCATACGTCGTATCAATACCAACAGCAACCACTCGATTTTCGTTGCCGAAATTTGAAGCAACGACCACCTCACTCACGCCCTTTGTTCGCTTCCATGCCACCACTTCATCGCTGAAGTCCGTTGGGATCAGCTCCGGCCACCCCCCAAAAGGGCCATTCCAAAGCGCCTCTTCATCATGGTGCAACGCATTGATCGTTTGATACAAGTTGGTCTTAGAATAATCACCCCAAATAACCGTGTCTTTTTCAAAAAACCGGAGCCGCTTGGATATTCCAGCCTCCTGACCGGAGTACACCAAAGGCATGCCAAATAACGTTCCCGCAAGCATCGCCATGGCATCACCATTGGCCCCCATGCGCTCTGCAATGGTGCCGTTCCACGAGTTTTCATCGTGGTTGGTGACAAACATCATGCGGTATGCATCTTCACCAAACCGCATGGAATCCATGGCAAGCGCCGATCGAATGGAATCTACTGACCATTCCATACGTGCCACTTGATTCATTACATGGTGCATGTGCCACGCGTAAGACATGTCAAATGCACGGTCGTGATGGTCTGGCACCTCTGCTTCCGCGAGCATAAAAACTTCCGGTTTGACCCGCTCAAGTTGCCGCCGGGCTTTGTTCCAAAATGCTGTCGGCACCTTTCCAGCGACATCGCATCGAAATCCATCAATGTCGGCCTCTGCAACCCAGAATTCCATGGCGTCTGCCATCGCATCATACAACCCGTTTTCCTGCCCGTGTTCCCAATCCAACTGGGTCACATCCCACCAGTCCGTTCCTGTTGGAGGCTGAAGATTTCCAGCTTCGTCCAACAAGAAAAACGACCGGTTTGTCTCCGTCCAATCACTATCGAAAGCGGTATGATTCGCGACCCAATCTAAAATGACTTTCATGCCCAATTCATGCGCTGCAGCAACCAGATTTCTTAAATCGTTTATCGTCCCAAAGGCTGGGTTGACCTTTACATAACTCTGCGCACTGTAAGGCGAACCCAAGCTTGAAGAACCGGGTTGAACCATATAATTATTGGCGTTCTCACCGCCTTTTCGATTCAGCTCTCCAATGGGGTGGACAGGCATCAGCCATAGGATATCCGTTCCCAAGGCCTGGATCCGAGGCAAGTCAGATTGAAACGCAAGGAAGGTGCCTTCCGGGGTATGTTGTCGAACATTCACCTCGTAAATCGTGGCGTTTTTGGACCACTCTGGATGAATCAACCGATCTCCAGAGGTGCCTTGACCCAGTGATTCAGTCGAACTGGTTGGGTCATTGGCCCCGGGATTGTCGCACGATGGTAGCACCATCAACACGGTCAATACAAGACTGAAAGCAAAGCAAAATCTCATGGCACAATGGGTTGAAGACAGTTAAAATAACGTCGGATGCGTGAAGTCTTCCCCTTCTGATTTATTGGAGGGCTTGTCGCTTTTATCTTTGGAATCTGTTGAAGGGTTTTCTCCTTCCGGTTTAGCGTCTTCTGACGTCGACTGTCCACTTGGTGGCGCAGCGATAGGCTTCAAAAGCGCTTCAGATTCACTTTCCAATGCTTCGTTTTCAGGCTCGAGAATAACCTCTGTGATGGGCAACGAATTCAATCGATTGCCCAATGCACGCAATCCCTTGACAGCGATAAATTTACGCAGGTCAACAATTTCATCCTCACGGTCTCTTGTTTCTTTAAAGCGTCGATTGAAACGAATCCGAACTTGGGGATGATGCAGACTCGTGACAACACCCAATCGGGACTGCTCATGGTCTCCAATGAATCGGAATGGTTTCTGAACGAGTTCAGGCAAGAAGCGCTTCACGTACCATTCTTGTTTTTCTCCCTCGAAGTAAACAACAGAGACCGGGCGATCGGCATTCCACTTTTCCAAATGAATCATTTTGTCGTCGAATCGGGTATTCAAATCAAACCCTGACAACAAATACTCACCGTTCGATAAAAACACAACAATGCGGTCATCTGCCATGAACTCTCCCAAGAGACGACCACGACTATCCGAGTTGAGCGTCCGAACAGTTTCGTCGTACCACACCTTCATTTTCCCTAACGTGGAAACACCCGCTTCTCCCAACTCAATTTTTCGAATGGCATGCTTGGTGACCAAGTTCCCTCCTGCCGAACGACCGCGAACCGCGTGTTCAGAAAAATCCAAATCCAACTTGAGTTTCTTCAAACGCGGACTTTGCCGCAGCGTTATCGATACTGTTTCCGCCTCACCGTTGGGGTTGGCCGTGAAATACAGAATTCGAGATTTCGGAGTCCCCTTGGTGATGTGGTACTCCCGGTCACGCGTGATGGAAGGGACATTGAAGCGTTTTACCATACTCCTTCCTGAATCGCCATCGAAATAGATGCAGTTGTAGACCGTACGATCTTCACCGCGCTTCCAGACTCCCACATGGATCAGATCTTTCCCGAAGAACGCCTTCTGGCTGACTTTACTCACCTGCATCACTCCATCTCTTCGGATCGCAATGATGTCATCGATATCACTGCAATCTGCGATGAACACCCCTTCGCCGCGCTTCATTCCTGTGCCTACGAAGCCCTCTTCCATTTGCGCGTACAACTTCTCATTGGCGACAGCCACTTCAGCACGCGTAATGGACTCAAAAGATCGCAACTCTGTTTTTCGCTCTCGGCCTGCGCCATACTTTTTCTTCAGCATACGGAACCATTCGATGGCGTAATCCGTCAAATGTTCCAGGTGATGTTTGACTTGCGCGATGTCACCTTCTAAGCCTTCGATGAGCCGGTCTGCTTTGAACGCGTCAAACTTTGAAATCCGTTTGATTCGAATTTCTGTTAAACGGGTGACATCATCATCGGTCACCGCACGCAGCAGATGACCAATGTGCGGCTTTAGCCCCACGTGGATGCTAGACAAAATATCCTCCCACGTTTCACACTCCTCGATATCGCGGTAGACCCGGTTTTCGATGAATATTTTTTCCAACGAGGCAAAATGCCATTTTTCTTGCAGCTCCCCAAGCTCAATCTCCAACTCCATTTGAAGCAAGTCGCGCGTCCGGTGGGTCGAGATCTTGAGCAATTCAGTCACTCCCAAAAAATGAGGCTTGTCATCCAAGATGACCGTTGAGTTGGGCGAGATACTCACTTCACAATCCGTAAAGGCAAACAACGCACCGATGGTTTTATCAGGACTGACATTGCTCGCTAAATGCACCACCACCTCAACATCTTTAGCTGTATTATCCTCTACGCGTTTGATTTTGATTTTGCCCTTGTCATTGGCCTTTAAAATGCTATCAATCAGCGAACCGGTTGTCACACCAAACGGAAGCTCCCGAATGACCAAGGTTTTGTTGTCTTCTTTTTCAATGCGACCACGAACCCGAATCCGACCTCCACGAAGACCGTTGTTGTATTGTTCAACGTCAGCCGTTCCTGCTGTCGGGAAATCGGGGTACAACGTGAAGCTCTTCCCTTGCAATACCGCAATGCTTGAATCCAACAGCTCGATAAAATTGTGAGGGAGTGTTTTGCAGGCCAAACCAACCGCAATCCCTTCCACACCCTGAGCGAGCAACAAGGGAAACTTGACCGGGAGCGTATCGGGCTCGCGGTTTCTTCCATCGTACGATAGCAACCAGCGGGTCGTTTTCGCGTTGAAAACCACCTCCTTTCCAAACTTACTGAGCCGAACCTCTATGTATCGAGGAGCGGCTGCACGGTCACCCGTGAGAATGTTGCCCCAGTTTCCTTGGCAATCAAGAAGCAACTCACGTTGACCAATCTGCACCATCGCATCTCCAATGGAAGCATCCCCGTGTGGATGAAACTTCATGGTATTTCCAATGACGTTGGCTACTTTATGAAAACGACCATCATCCAGCTCATTCAAGCTGTGTAAAATCCGACGTTGTACCGGCTTCAATCCGTCATTTTGGTGCGGAACAGCCCGTTCCAAAATAACATACGAAGCATAGTCTAAAAAGTAGTTATTGTACATCCCAGCGACCTGGATGACCCGCTCCATGCCTTCGCTTGGTGGGACATCCTCACTCGGAGTCAAGTCCATGCCCTCCTTTATTGGCTCCTCTTCAGAATGCTGATTCTCTTCATTCATTGTCAACGGCATCTTTTTCCACACGCAAATTATCAATGATGAATTGCTGTCGATTTGGTGTGTTTTTCCCCATGAAAAAGGACATCATTTCTTGAATCCTGCTTTCCTTTCCAATGACAACAGGATCCAAACGGATATCATCGCCAATGAAATGGCTGAATTCATCGGGACTGATTTCACCCAATCCCTTGAATCGGGTGATTTCGGCCTTTGCACCGAGTACATTCAAGGCCTCTTGCTTTTCCGTTTCACTATAGCAGTAGCGTGTCTCCTTTTTGTTCCTGACCCGGAATAAGGGCGTTTGAAGAACATACAAATGACCGCGCTTTACCAAATCTGGAAAAAACTGAAGGAAAAATGTAATGAGAAGCAGCCGGATGTGCATGCCATCAACATCGGCATCTGTTGCGATAACAACATTGCTATAGCGCAAGTTATCCAAGCCGTCTTCGATGTTCAAAGCAGCTTGCAGGAGATTGAATTCTTCATTCTCGTAGACCACTTTTTTCGTCAAGCCGTAACTGTTCAATGGCTTTCCTTTCAGGCTGAAAACCGCTTGAGTTTGCACATCGCGGGCCTTGGTGATAGATCCCGATGCGGAATCTCCCTCGGTAATAAACAATGTAGACTCTTCATTGCGCGGTTTTTTATCGCCGAGGTGCAATCGGCAATCCCGTAATTTCTTGTTGTGAACAGACGATTTCTTCGCACGTTCGCGCGCCAGCTTTTTGATTCCCGCCAGATCCTTTCGCTCCCGCTCGCTCTGTAAAATTCGAGACTGAAGCAACTGAGCAATTTCTGGATTGCGGTGCAAGTAGTTGTCCAGTTCACGTTTCAAGAAATCATAAATGAAACTCTTGAGCGTTGGACGGTCCGGTCCCATTTCAGCAGAACCCAACTTCGTCTTGGTCTGAGACTCAAAAACAGGTTCTTCTACTTTAACTGAAACAGCAGCCAATATGCCTCCTCGAATATCCGAAGCGTCATAATCCTTTCCGAAAAAATCGCGAAGCACACGAACATAAGCCTCTCGAAATGCAGCTTGGTGCGTACCACCTTGCGGAGTGAATTGTCCATTGACAAAGCTTTGGTAATCCTCTCCGTATGTATCCGTATGTGTGATAGCAACCTCGATGTCTTCACCTGTCAAATGAATGATGGAATAGCGTGGATCGCGGTCCAAATCATTTTCTAGCAGGTCCTTGAGACCGTGTTCACTTTTGAATTTCTCACCGTTCAAATACAGCGCCAGCGATGTATTCAGGTACGCAAAATTCCATAGGAGTTTCTCCACATGCTCCATGCGGTAGCTGAATGCTTTGAAAATCTCCTTGTCTGGGCGAAACACAATAGACGTCCCGTTCCGTTCATCCGTTTTTTCCAGCTTGGATTCGTCCAAAAGTTCACCGCGTTCAAAGCGAGCCAGTTTGCCCTCCCCTTCACGGTAACTTTCTACAGCAAATTCCATGGACAAGGCATTCACGGCCTTGCAACCTACCCCGTTCAGTCCAACTGATTTTTTGAAGGCCCTCGAGTCATACTTGCCTCCCGTATTGATTTTGGAAACGACATCAACCACTTTTCCGAGTGGTATACCGCGCCCATAATCTCTTACGCGAACCTCTCCATCCCGTATGACCACCTTCACGCTCTTACCATGCCCCATCGCATGTTCATCGATGCAGTTATCGATGATCTCTTTGAGGAGAACGTAAATTCCATCGTCCGCAGACTGGCCGTCACCGAGTTTACCGATGTACATACCAGGACGCATCCGAATGTGCTCTTTCCAATCGAGCGAACGGATATTATCCTCTGTATACGAGACTTGCGCTGGGCTATCAGACATGACCAACGAAATTAGGACGTACAGGCAAACTCCCCATGCTTTTTAAAGCAGGTTTTATTCACAGAATTGACATTCCGCAAACAATGAGGAGCTTGCCCGTCCTATTTATGGACAGGTTGACCCGAGGTTTCCTAAGAAATCAAGCAAGTCAGCTGTTCCTACATAGCC
>ERZ887942.191-NODE-191-length-51166-cov-19.394768_pt1 | contig 51166 bp, 43 predicted proteins | sample MGYA00521099_ERZ887942 | MGnify/ENA primary metagenome ERZ887942 (study PRJEB32303, sample SAMEA104408605) | aquatic metagenome | biome: Brackish water; feature: Pelagic; material: water | place: Baltic Sea | collected 2014-06-07T06:48:00 | depth 16,251 m ... | reverse complement strand
CCGGGAACGGTTCGAAATCGACCGCCCCGCCCAGAGCCCCGTCGAAGAATACTAGCGGGGTGGAAAGATCCCGGTTGGATCAAAAAGTCACTGTCTTTCCAAGTTCCGCAACAGACACTTCACCGTCGTGAATCTCCTTGAGCGCTTCACAAAGAGCCTCCGAGCGCCCCGTCTCACCATGGACCAGCCAAACCTTCTTTTTGGACCCTTTGATCTTCTCAAAGTATTCAAGCAACTCCGAATGATCGGCATGCCCGGAAAAGGAGTCCATGATCTCCACATTGGCCCGGACCTTGTATTCTGATCCAAAAATCTTCACCTTTTTGTGCCCCTCCCGGAGCTTCCAACCCAGCGTATTTTGCGCGCAATACCCCACGAAGAGAACAGTATTGCGTGAGTCCTCAATATTATTTTTAAGGTGGTGCAAAATCCTGCCCGCTTCACACATGCCCGATGCCGAAATCACAATCGACTGGCGCTTGTCATCGTTCAGCTCTTTTGATTTCGCCACGGACCGAATCAATGTCAGTCCCTCAAAGCCAAACGGATTACTCTTTTCAAAAAGCACCTGGTAGACCTCCTCGTTGAAACACTCCGGATGCAGACGGAAAATCTCCGTCGCATTCACCGCCAACGGGCTGTCGACGTAAACCGGAGTATCAGGGATTGCTCCGCTTCGGAAAAGTTCGTGCAAAACGTAGAGCAACTGTTGTGTCCGCTCGACCGCAAACGACGGGATGATCACCTTTCCCCCTTTCTTGAGAGCTTGCTGCAGAATCTCGGCAACCTTCTCATCGGCTCCCGCTCCCAGTTCATGCTCGCGACCTCCGTAGGTGCTCTCCATCAAAACAAAGTCCACATCTTCACTCGCCACCGGATCACGAAGGAGATCATTATTTCCTCTTCCGACATCGCCCGAGAAAAGAAGACGCTTCTTCTTCCCGTCTTCCTCATCTTCGATATCCAAAATCACCTGGGCACTTCCCAGAATGTGTCCCGCATCGATAAAGGTCAGCTCCACACCCTTGGTGATCATCATCTTGCGGTTGTAGCCCACATTCACAAACTGGCGCAGACAAAGCTCCGCATCAATCGGGGTATAAAGTGGCTCGATCAAAGGCTTCCCCTCTTTTTCGCGATGTTTGTTCATCCACTCCGCATCCGATTTCTGAATCCGCGCCGAGTCCGCCAACATCACCTGACAAAGATCACGCGTTGCAAAGGTCGCATAAATGTTCCCTTCAAATCCCTTGCTCGATAAATTTGGGAGGTTTCCGCTGTGGTCGATATGCGCGTGCGAAAGAACAACGTGATCAACCGACTTCGGATCAAAGTGCGGAAAACAGCAATTCACCTCATGGGCATCGTCCCGCCGACCCTGGTACAAACCGCAATCCAAAAGAATTTGCTGCCCGTTCACCTCCAAAAGATGCTGTGACCCGGTCGTCGTCCCTGCTGCTCCGCAAAACTTTAATTTCATTGGTTCCGTTGATCATAGCCGTGGCGAGGCGACCTTGCCATCGAAAAGTCCGGTATCCCGACCTTCTCATTTAACCACTGGCAACAAGCAGACTATCCCTGATTCCACTTTAGCAACTCTTTGTAGGAAACCCCGGTTCCGCCAAACAAATCGAGGGCGCTCCCTACGGTTGCATCAAGTCGGCCGCCACTGGCATCATTGATCAATTTCAAATCCTCCAAGCCTCTCACCCCACCTGCATAGGTGATGGCGCACCCCTCCCACAACCCGAGAAGATTTACCAGGGGCACATCCACCCCGCCGCATTTGCCCTCCACATCCGCCGCATGGATCAAAAACTCCCCGCAGAACTGCGAGAGATGATCAATCGTCTCCAAATCCACCTCCAATTCCGTAATCGTCTGCCAACGGTTCATCGCCACCTTCCACCCCTCGCCGACCTGTCGACAACTCAAATCAATGACCACCTTTTTTGCTCCGATTTCCCTGGCCAGAGCCTCCGCCCGATCTGCAAGAAATCTCCCCTCCCCATCAAAAAACCACGATGTCACAATCACCTCGCTCGCTCCCGCTTCCAGCCAGCTTGTCGCATTCTCCAGGGTAATTCCTCCTCCGATTTGCAAGCCTCCCCGCCAAGCTCCCAACGCCTCGCGGGCGGCGGAATCATTTCCCGGCCCCAATTGAATCACGTGCCCTCCGCCCAGATCATCACCGGCAAACTTTTCAGCATACCAGGAGGGCGACTTTTCCGAGACAAAGTTCTCAACGGCACCATCGTCATTCAGGGTTCCACCCACGATCTGCTTCACCTTTCCTTCGTGCAGATCGATACATGGGCGAAACTTCGTAGTGGCCATGCCCGTAATTTAGGTGTCCCTTCCCAGAAACCAAGCCTCATGAAACGACTCTTTCTCTTTCTTCCCCTCATCCCGCTGCTTTACGCCGATTCCAAAGACACTCCGCCCACAGGCATGGTCTGGGTGGAGGGTGCCACCTACACCCGCGGCACCAAGGAGAACCCCAAACTTCCATTCAACGAAGAAGAACGCCCCGTTCACAAAGTCACCGTCGGCGGATTCTATCTGGATGTCCACGAGATCACCAATGCCCAATTCCGTAAATTCGTCGAAGCCACCGGCTACAAAACCCAGGCCGAACGAGGCTGGTCGGACAAGGACTTCCCGAAAGCCCCGCCCGAAGCACTGAAACCCGGAGCCCTCGTCTTTTCCGGTCCACCTGCCCCCGTCAAGCTACAGGGCGAAGGCGCCGAGTGGCAATGGTGGCGCTTTGAAGAAGGAGCCTCATGGCAACACCCAACAGGCAAGGGCTCTGACATCAAGGGAAAGGACAGCCACCCCGTCGTCTGTGTCACCTGGGAAGACGCCGGCGCTTACGCCAAATGGGCTGGCAAACGCCTCCCCACCGAAGCGGAATGGGAGCTTGCCGCACGAGGTGGCAAGGAAGGACTCGACTACATCTGGGGCACTGAATCCAAGCCCGGCGACAAATGGCTCGCCAACGTTTTCACGGGAGAATTCCCCCACAACGATACCGGTAACGACGGCTTTGTCGGCTCCGCTCCCATCAAATCATTCCCGCCAAACGACTTCGGTCTCTACGACATGGCCGGCAACGTTTGGGAGCACTGCTCCGACCTTTACCGTCCCGACGCTTACACCCTTTTCCAAAAGGACCCCAAAAAGAACCCCACCGGCCCCACAAACGGAGTTAGCCAACCTGAAGTAAACTGGTTCCTGCAGCGTGGTTCATGGCCCACACCCATCGTCTTTGGAAAACCGCATCCCTTGAGCCTCCTCCACGTCACCAAAGGCGGCTCATTCCTCTGCCACACCTCCTACTGCCTCCGCTATCGTCCCGGAGCACGACACTACTCCGAGTCCCTCGCACCCGCAAACCACACCGGCTTCCGCTGCGCAAAATCGAAGTAAAGAGCCGTGGCTATATCTCCTTTCGGCAGAATATCCAGGCCGACAAAGCGAGCATCACAACTGAGAACGCGACCGATGTTCCTATGGCATAGGTCTTGGAATGACGGTCCGCCGATTCTTCGCCCACCCTCACAAACTCTTCGCTCATCCCTTGATCATGCTCTTCCATTTCCATTCCCATCATGATGGTCATGAAGGTTCCCTTACTTGATCCCTTCTCGCCGTTCACGACCAAAAGACGGTCTGCGATCTCCATCGTCCGACCTGTTTTGGGGAAGAGGGCATAGGCTGCCACAATCCGTTGGTGCCAGGTTTTCATCGAATTGGCGTCGGAGGATGACCGATATTCCTCTTGTTCCAGCTTCATTTCAGGCTCTTCCGACGGGAGAGCTTCCTCACCTTCGGCCTCTTCCGTTTGCGCGGATCTTGCTTCCACATCCATCCGCTTGCCTGAGTCCTCCATCCTCTCGGTCATTTTAATTGCCGAGTAAATTTGCCCCTCAATAAAGCCGACGAAACTGGAAACCGCCCATAGCACCAAGGTCAAAATAAGCGCCGTCATGACTGACTTGGTTTTCACCGCGATCACCACCATGAAGGAATAAAGGTAAGTAAAGACCAACAAAATCAGAGGGACATACCAGAAGATCGACGGATTCCATGATCCGACCCGCCAGCGCAAAGCAACGAAAACGATCACGACAAAGAGAGTGACCTGAAGTGTCACAAAAAGCAGACTCCCCACAAACTTGGCTACAAAGACCTGAAATCTGGAAAGCTTCTTCGTCAGGACCACCCCGGAGGCTCCTTCCTGCAGGGCCTCGGGAAAAATGGCGGCACAAGAAACCAGAGCCAACAACACCGCGATCCATGACAACCAGTATTCCGCAATCAGCTTGGTGAAAATGGCGACATAGAGGGTTTCGGATTGAGGAGTCCCCCTCCTGAACATGTCGCTCTCGAAATGACTCAATCCAAAAAACAGACTCATCCCTTTCTCATCAAATCCGATGGAAAGGTAAATGAGGGCAACCAGCAGGGAAATCCCGAGAGTCACCCAAAAAATGGTCCGGGCCTTCAGCATCCGGAATGAGTCGAGTAATATGGTAAGATAAGGCTTCATGACCGGGGAATGGCTGGAGGATTAACAGGAGTTCCGGGAATGGGCGGAGGTGCCGCCACGTTCGATTGATCAACAAATCCCATAAAGAGTTCTTCAAGTGACTGGGTTTTCAGTTCCACCCGTGAAAGGGTCAAACCCTCGCGACGAAGTTGGTCAATGACGGGCTGAATATCGGCCGCCCGACTCGTTAAGGCGGTGATGAGTCCTGAGTTTAGAATCAATCCCGTCTTCTCCATCGATTCGACGGTGGCAGGAGAAAGGGCCCCCTCAAACTCAATATGAAACTCGGGCTTTTCGGAACGCAAGTCATCCAAAATCCCTTCACCGAGTAGTTCACCCTGCGAAATGATCGCAACCCGATCCACGATGGGCTCGAGTTCGGACAGAATGTGGGTGTTGATAAAGATCGTCCGACCTTCCTCGCGGAGGCGTTTCATCAACAGCCGAAAATCACGCCGACCGGCTGGATCGACTCCGTCGGTCGGCTCATCTAAAAAGACAATCTCAGGATCATTCACCAGAGCCTGGGCAATCCCGATCCGCTGCTTCATTCCCTTGGAATACCCCCTCATCTTTCGTCCCTGCGCCTCGGTCATATCGACCAGTTCCAACAGGGAATCAGCCCGTTGCCGGGTTTCGGAGGTCGGCACATCCTGTAAACCGGCGGTAAACTCTATCACCTGCCGACCTGTCAAATAATCAGGAAACTGGGCATGCTCGGGCAACAAACCCACCTTTTGAAGGGCACTGCGATCGCCAATCGGTTTTCCCAGCATCGTTCCTTCACCGCCGGATCTGCGGATCAAGGTTGTTAAAATTTTCACCATCGTGCTTTTCCCGGCGCCATTCGGCCCCAAAAGACCGTAGATGCAACCTCGCGGCACCTGCAAATTGATCCCCTTCAGCGCCTCGACGCCTCCCCGGTAGGTTTTGCGGATCCCGGTTAGATCCAGTACGTAGTCACTCATGATTCTTTGCCTGTCATTGGAACGAGAGCGGTTTTAGCATTTGTCTCGTGAAAGACCGCTATAATCTCGTTTTCGTTTGTATGGGCAACATCTGCCGATCCCCTGCGGGCGACAACATCTTCCGCCATGTCGTCAAAGAAGCAGGGCTTTCCGACCGAATCCAATGCGACTCCGCCGGCACCATCGGCTTTCACACGGGAAAGAAGCCGGATTCCCGCATGTCCGAAACCCTCCGAAGGCGCGGTTACAAGGTCACCGGCTATGCCCGACAGTTTGGCTTCCATGATTTTGAGGCTTTCGATCTCATCCTCACCATGGACGACGAAAACCACCACAACGTCCTCAAGCTCGCCAAAACCGACGTCGACCGCGCAAGAGTCCGTAAGTTCACCGACTTTTGCCGCAACCACGAGCACACCGAAGTCCCCGACCCCTACTACGGTGGCGAAGCTGGCTTTCAGCTCGTCGCTGATCTCATCGAAGACGGAGCCGTAGGCCTCCTCGACTACGTCAAAGGCGAGCTTGGCATCACCACTGACTGACTCGACTTGCGACCATCGATTTGATCAGTCCGTATAGGATCGTGAGATTGGGAACCTCCACTCCCGCCTCCCGGGCCTTGCGCCACGGCTCACCCCAAATTGCTTCAATCTCAACCGGATTCCCGTTCACAAAATCCAACATACTCGAGGGCTTGTAGTCCTCCATCGGATAGGTCCGCTCGATTTGGAAGTCGATGTATTCGTCTTCAATTTCGTAACCCAAAGCCCACGCGATTTGGGTGACTTCCTTCATGAGATCACGCACCCGCTTCTCACCATCCGGCATCGCCAGGAGCACCCCTGTATCGATTCCACCTTCGGTGATACAAAGCCCGTTAAAGGGAACATTCCACACCAGCTTCCGCCACTGGGCTTCGCCAAAATCCTCCACTGCGCTGCACTTCACCTTGGCGGATTCAAAGATTTCCACCATTTCCTCCAGTCTCGGAGTGATCCCCGGCTTTGCCTCCCCCATCACGATGTTGCCGCAGGCAGTGTGACGGATCAGACCCGGTTCAATCCGATTGATGCACACAAAGCACATCCCTCCCAGAACCCGGTGAATCCCAAATAGATTTCCCAAGGCCTCAATGTTCCCCAGTCCGTTTTGCAGGGTCAGGATGATCGTATCACCGTGAAGCAATGGCGTGATCACCTTTTCAAAATGCTCATTCGACGTCGCCTTCCAAGCCACGATGACAACATCGACCTTTCCCAATTCTTCGCTGGTTCGGGCACAATTCACCTCCGGAAGAAAAAAATCCCCATCGGAACTCTCAACCTTGAGACCGGTCTTTTTGACCATCTCGCAGGCTGTTCGCATCAAAAACCGAACATCATGCCCGGCTTCGGCCAGACGGCCACCATAGTAGCTACCCACCGCGCCCGAACCTACGATTGCAAAACTCTTCATCTCCCCAATTCTCTCGCAACCTTGGCAGCTGTTGCAATGGTGTTGCGATGAATCTTGGCGGTGTATTCGGCCTGGCGATTATAACCGCCTCCGTAAAGAATAGCCACGGGGATCCGGTTTCCCAAAAAGGCGCGTAAAATCACTTCATCCCGCCGCATGAAATCCTTCAAGTCGAGCAACATTTGCCCCATGCGGTCATTACGATGGTTGTCCGCACCCGCTATCCAAATCACCAGGTCCGGCGAAAAGACGTCCAGCGCTGCCGCCAAGGTCGTGAAAAGTTGCTTGAGATACATCTCTCCCTCCACATACCGCACCGTCTCAACATCCATCGACCCATTCACCTTTCGCGTCGGGAAGTTCCGCCCGACATGGATCGAGTAGGTGAAGACATTCGGATCATCTCCCAGGATGCTGTTTGTTCCGTCCCCCTGGTGCGCATCGGTATCCACCACCATGACCCTGATGCCCGGTCGTTGAACCTGCAGATCACGAATCGCAATCGCGATGTCATTGAAGACACAATATCCCTCTCCCCGGTTTTGAAACGAGTGATGGGTGCCACCCGCCAGCACTGCCGCCACGCCATCCTGCAAGGCCGCGTAACATGCCTGCCTCGTCGCCTCAACCTCCGTGGCACTGCGTTGATACAGCTTCGGAGTCAATGGCAAGCCAAGCTGGATCTGCTCCTTTCGGTCGAGTTGGCCGTAGTAAATCTTCGATAGATAGTCTTGATCATGAACGCGTCGCAGCACGTGATTCCCGGCGGCCTTCACTTCGACAATATCCTCCCCTTTCACAATCCCACTGCCCACCAGCATATCCTTGGACACCTCGAATTTATCCATCGGGAAAGGGTGCCCGTCTGGCAGTTCCATGTAGAATTCTGACGAATAAAAACAGCGCATTTCGATCTGCCCCCACTCTCGCGCCCCGACGCTCCGCCTGCAAGCACAGACCTTGTCGCAGTCCTCGCTGGAAATTTTGAAAAGTTCCGCTAACCTACCTCTATCTTGATCAAACGCATTGTCATCCAACTGATTTGTGCCAGCTCCCTCGCTTCAGCCCAAAGTGGCGCGAGCATCACGGTGGTGCCCGCTCCCAAGGATCCCTTTAAGGTCCAAAAGACCACGGTTTATCCCTGGAAAAAAAACATCACCGCGACTGTTTTCTGGATCGGAGAGAAACCAACCTCCAACAATCCCACTCCCAACAACAAATCTTCCTGGGACCAAAACTGGCAAAAAAACTTTGGCGGATACGATAATCCCGACCCCAAGGCCCGCACCGGATATCTTCCCACCGGTGTCGTCCCCGGGCAAAACCCTTTCTACATCGCCCTTCCCTACAACGATTGCCTCAACCACAAGACGCACAAGCCGGAGGCTGCCCGCGCCATTCCCTGGTGGAACCGTGTCGCGCGAACTCCCGGCACATCTGTTTGCAAAGGGCGCTGGATCCAGATTTACAGCCCCTACACGCAAAAGGTTTGTTACGGCCAGTGGGAGGATTGCGGACCATTCGTGACCAACGACTGGGAATACGTCTTTGGCCAAAAGCGCCCAAAGAACACCAATAATCAGGGCGCGGGAATCGACATCTCGCCGGGAATCCGCGACTATCTCGGCATTGGAAACAAGGCCACCGTGCACTGGCGCTTTGTCGAATTTTCCAGAGTCCCGAAAGGTGGCCCGTGGTCAAAATTCGGAGAAAATAATCCCTTCGTCAATCCCAGGGTCGATGTCGATATCGCCGAGCGATCCCGCTACATGGATCATCTCAGGAAGTTGAGGGACCAAAACCTTAAGAAAAATCGCTAGCCGTTCCGCTTCCCTGGTTCGGCTCGATCCAATCAAACACTTTGGACGCATCTCCCGCCGGAGCTGGAAAGCTGCATGTGCTGTTGTATTCGATGGTCCGGTTGTTGGCGGTCCCGCGACAGGCTCAGTGGCACCTCGGCAGGCCTCAACCACCATTCTTCAAGACTTTGATTTGAAACGAATGATCACTTTCCCATCTCCAATATGCATCCATAATGATTCCATGCTTCGAATTTCCCTCCTCCTGTCCTGCTTGACACAGACTGTTTTCGCAGCTCTCACCACTCCCTCCCGGGACGAAACACGTTCACCGCTCACCGCCACTCCCGCCAGATTCGGGTTTCTCTACGGAAACGGAGCCAGCAGCGATAAAACCGGCAGCGATTTCTCATGGGAGCAAATGACCTTGCAAGGTGGCTTTGGGCTCAACACCAAAATCTCCGATGAAATGACGCTCTTCTACGGACTGGGATATCGGCTCACCCGGATCGACCAGGGCGCCTCCCCCCGGCGTGAGGAACTTGATGATCTTCACAACCTCTCCCTCCCGATCTCAGCAATCTATCACCGGGAAAACTCTCCCTGGACTTTCTTCGCACAGCTTTCCGGTGAACTTGCTAGCGATTTCAAACATCTCGGCAGCGACGACTATGACTTCACGGCAAAGCTGGCCGCCCAATACGAATTTTCCGACTCCTTCACCCTCAACTTCGGCCTCTCCCGCAGCCGAAACTTTGGAGAGGCCAGGGTCATTCCCGGCCTTGGCTTCACCTGGATTCCCGCTGACGAATGGGCCCTGACACTGATCGGTCCCCGAATCACCCTTTCCCATCGGTTCAACGAAAACCTTGTCGTCCGGGCCGGAGGTTTTCCCATGGGCGGACTTTGGAATGTCGAAGAAGACTCAGGGGAATCGGTCGATTACGGCTTTAGAAGCTACAATGCCGGCATCGGACTCGACTACAAACTTCGCCATGGAGTCTGGCTCACGGTCTGGGCGGGTGCCACCTTTGCCAACGAACTGCAGGCCGAACTGAGAAATGATCGCCTTTTCAAGGATGAGCTGGATAGTGGGTTTTTTGGTTACGTTGGAATCAATCTCTACGAATGGTAAGGTGACAATTGTAAAGGGCGGATCCGAAGACCCGCCCTTTATTTTCACACAATCGACAATGACTCCGGGGCAACAAACTCAACCCCACAGAACCGGGTCAAAACAATGCATCTCCCATGCCACCCTTGATTCTTCTGAATTACCGGGAATCATGAATCTCATTCCCGGTGACAAATCCACCTGCCTCCTTCGCTAATCAATCACATGAAATTCCTCTTCCTTGCCTTCACCCTGACTCTCCCGATCCATGCCCAGGCCCCCGGAGTGACAATCTTCGAACAGTCACGCACCGGCCTCCGATCCGAAGACCTTACCATTTCCAAACAAGTGGAAGTGCTCCTCGAAGAAGGCAAACTCATGAGTCTCGAAAAAATCAAAATCTCCTTAAAGTCCCCCACTTCGGCACCGCTCAACCTCGTTACCGCGAAAACGCAAAGTCTTTCACCCACCAGGATCGCCCGGCTTGCCAAGGAGAGCGGCTATCGGATCGGCTGGGCCTACCTCTGCAATAATTGTGACAACTGGCACGTCGATCTCGCCGGCGGCTACGCCTTGACGGCCGATGGAGTTCTGGGGACTTGCTCGCACGTCATCGAGATGGATGGCGAAAAAATCCGCAAGGGTGGACTAATCGCAGTCGATCACTGCGGAAAAGTCTTTCCAGTCACCGGGATTATTGCCAACGATCAAAACATTGATGGGGCCCTCGTCAGAATTGACGCAAAAACCAAGCCCCTCGCCCTCAATGACCAGATCCACCCCGGGAATGCCGCTTTCTGCCTGAGCCGCCCCCTCAACCAGGGACAATATTTCTCACAAGGGATCGTCAATCGCTTCTTTTGGAACGACACAAAACGCGGAGACGACGACTCCTCTCTCAAGGCCATGGGTGCCCTTAAGCTCAATGTCAGCAGCCGTTGGGCTCCAGGCTCCAGCGGATCCGCCGTCCTCGACCACTGCGGGAATGTCATCGGTCACGTTGCCCTCATCAAAAACATGGGCAACCGCAAGCCCAAGAAAGACCAGGATCAGGAAACCATGATCACCCTCCATACCGCCACGCCTGCACGGGCCATGATCACCCTGGCGAAGGAAGCGAAATGAGGTTCTGCTTTCCAGCAAGATTGCCATATGGTTAAAAGAATTTCTTGTTCGTTGCGAGACCAACACGTTTTCTGGCGTAGTGAGGCTCGTAGGAAGCAAACTCAGTAATGAACGATTGGTCCGATATTGGAGAGCAACTGCAGGAAGCACGCGAAAAGCGGGATCTTTCTCTTCAGGACGTCGCCCACGAGACCCGCATTCCCCTCGCCACCCTGCGGGCTCTTGAGGAGAACGACTACTCCACCTTCTCGAGCCCCGCCTATACAAAAAGCTTCCTTCAACAGTATTCGGATTACCTCCAAATCGACGCTCACGACCTGCTCGAGAATTTTCAAACGGGCAATGTCCTCGTCCAATCTGATGGCATCGAATATTTGGATCAGAACAAGCCCTCTCCCTCACCCCGAGGTGCCCCGGTTCGCCGCAGTGCTTCGCAGCCGATTGAAAGCTCGATCAATCTGACCCAGCCACTCCTCATTCTACTCATCACAGGCGGCCTTATTGCGAGCGGCATCTGGGGGTTTTTCGCGGTCGAAAAACAAGTCAAGTCCGATCCGGCACCTGTCACCCAAACCAAGACGGAAAAGGAAAACGAAGAACCTGATCCCAAAGTCACCAATCCCCCCGAAGTAACGCCACTTCCCGCGGATGGCATACGGCCTCCAAAGGACGTCTTGGGCGGAAACACCGGAACGATTGCTTCCACCGATCCCAACAACGGCCAAATCGAGACTACTCCGCCTGTTTATATTTTCCCGGAGGACGACCTGCCTCCCCGGGCCATCATCGTTGAAGAAGACGAGGAATAACGATCTACCCATGCCGTCCCCGCTGGTCATTACCCAGGGCGATCCTGCCGGAGTGGGGCCTGAGCTCGCCCTCAAAATCCTCGCCTGCCCTCCCTGCGATCACCTCAAGGTCATCGCTTGCCACCGCCTCCTCTCCCGGGTCGCGGGAGAACTCAATCTTCCCTTCCGCCCTGATCAAATTATCGATCTTCCCCTCGCTCATCAGATCGAAACCGGCCAAATCTCGGCAGCCTCAGGTGCCCATTCCTTCGATTGCCTCGAAGCAGCGGTCGAAGGAGCCATCAACGGCATCTACTCGGGCGTCGTCACCAACCCAATTCACAAGGAAGCCTGGCACCTTGCCGGCAAACCTTACCCCGGTCACACCGAGTATCTCGTCCAGAAAACGACCTCGCCGAGTCACGCCATGATGCTCACCTCGGACGAAATCACCTGCTCGCTCGTCACCACCCACGTTTCACTCGCCAGCGTTCCCGGTCTTCTCGAAGAAGGTCGGATGCTGGAAGTCATCACCCTGACCCATCAGGCCATGACCGCCATCCGCGGTCGACCCGCACGCCTCGCCATGCCCGGACTCAATCCCCACGCTGGCGAAGGAGGGCTTTTTGGCCGGGAAGAGATCGAGCTTATCATTCCCGTTCTCGAAAAAGCCCGCTCCATGGGCATCGATATCATCGGCCCCCTCTCACCTGACACCGCCTTTCTCCCTGCCATCCGGAAAGAAATCGACGCCTACGTCTGCCTTTACCATGACCAGGGCCTCATCCCCCTCAAAACCCTCTCCTTCGACCTCGGCGTCAATGTCACCCTCGGCCTCCCCATCGTCCGCACTTCCGTCGATCACGGAACCGCGTTCGACATCGCGGGAAAAGGCATTGCCAGCGTGACGTCCCTCATCGAGGCCACGCGCCTCGCGCTGAAACTCACCGCGTCATAACGACGTGTCAAAATGACCTCACCTGCGTCATTTTGTGCTATTTTCTCTCTATGACCCCATCGCCGGGATTATCTTTTCCATTGTAGATTCGACATTCAAAGCGATTTCGAGCCATTTGGTCCACATCCTGCCATAGAGGAAAGACGTTAACCAAAACTCAAATCACTCAAATGAATCTGACACACTACTCACCTAATCGTCTTCTTGGAAATCTCGACGAATTCCTGAGCCAAACTCTCCGCAACTTCGGGCCCATCCCCGCCACCCGCGCACCCGGAGCCTATCGTTACGAGGAAAAGGAGGCCTACCGCCTCCGGATAGATCTTCCCGGCTTCACTCGCGAAGAAACCTCCCTTTCCCTCGAAAAGCATGACCTCACCGTCACCGCCAAAACCGAACGCGAGGACCCCTTCCATGAGGAATTCGAACGAACCTATACCCTCCCCGAAGATGTCGATCCCGAGGGCATCGAAGCCAAACTCGAAAACGGCGTTCTCGATCTGACCTTCAAAAAGGTTTCCTCTGAAGACACCGGAGTCCGCACCATCGAAATTTCCTAAACCAAGCCTCCTTCAAACACTACCCCCAAAGACAATGAACAATAAAATCACATCCGAAAGACCCCGCTTCAAAACCCGCATCCTTGACAAAGGACTCGAATTCTCAATCGCCCTCCCCGGCGTCGCCAAGGAAGGCCTTGAGGTCACTCTTGAAAAATTCCTCCTCACCATCGGAGGCGAACGGAAGAGCTTGGCCGGCGAATTCCAGGACCGCGATCTGGAAGCCCTCCGCTACGAACTCAAAGTCGAGCTTCACGAAGACTTCGACGTGAACAACATCAAGGCCACCCATCAGGATGGCATCCTCACCCTCCGTCTCGAAAAGCGGCAGGAACTCGCTCCCCGCAAGATCGACATCCTCGCCAACTAACCTTTTTCATGGTGTATTAGCGATAGAATAGGAAATGACGCCTCCATGCATCAGCATGGGGGCGTTGTTTTTTTCCCCTTTAACCAAGCCCCAAAAGAAGCCCTGCGCCAAAAGTGCCCGGAATGGGTATCTGCGGGAGACTCCCCCCCCAACCAAGCATTCAAAAATTCAAAATCCGACGCTCAACATTCGACGTTCCTCCCATTCTCCCCCACCTTCCTCCGCATGAAACTCATCTCCTGGAACGTCAACGGCCTCCGCGCAGTGCTGAAAAAGAACTTCACCGATTTCGTCCTCGAACACGACCCCGACATCCTCTGCCTCCAGGAAACCAAAGCCAAACCCGAGCAAGTCGATCTCCCGCTCAAACTCGCAGGCTATCGCGTTTACTGGAACTCTGCCGAGAAGCCCGGCTACTCCGGCACCGCCGTTTTCACCAAAACCGAACCACTCGGTGTCCGACTTGGCATCGGCTGCGAACGAAGCGCCGAGGGAGACAGGGAAGGCCGCGTCATCACGCTCGAATACCCCGACTTCTTCCTCGTCACCGTTTACACCCCGAACGCCAAGAACGAACTCCTCCGTCTCCCCTACCGTATGGAATGGGACATCGCTTTCCGCGAGTATCTCAAAGCCCTCGAAGCCGAAGGCAAGCCCGTCCTCGCCTCCGGTGATCTTAATGTTGCACACGAGGAAATCGATCTCGCCCGCCCGAAAACCAACCACAAGAGCGCCGGCTTTTCCCCCGAGGAACGAGCCGGATTCACCCAGCTTTTAAATGTCGGCTTTGTCGACTCCTTCCGCCACTTTCACCCCGAAACAACCGAGGCTTATTCATGGTGGAGCTATCGCGGCGGTGCCCGGGCCAAAAACGTCGGCTGGCGCATCGACTACTGGTGCGTCTCGGAGGAACTGACTCCAAAACTCGCCTCCGCCGCCATCAACAATGATGTCCTTGGCTCCGACCACTGTCCCGTCACCCTCGAAATCGATCTCTAATTCCTTGTCACTTGCCGATATTTACTCGCCCTTCTTTCTTTGAGCTCCGCTTCTTGGGATGTCGTTGCTCATCTTGCTGGAATTTTTGTCACTTCATCCACGCCAAAAACTCGACGTTGCCATCCGTCCCCGTGATCGGCGAGGTCATCACTCCCGCCCACTCGCGTCCCAAATCTTCGGTGATGAAAGTGCGGATCTTCTCAACTGCTTTTTGATGGAGCTCCGGATCACGGACGATGCCGCCCTTTCCCACTTCCCCCCTGGAAAGCTCGAACTGCGGCTTGATCAGCGGAATCACCGAGCCTCCTTCTTCCAGGATGGAAAACGCCGCCGGTAAAACCTTGGTCAGCGAGATGAAGGAAAGATCCATCACCACCAGATTCACTTTCTCACCAATGTCATCGACGGTGAGATTACGGGCATTGAAGCGCTCTTTGGAAACAACCCGTTCATCACTCCGTAGCTTCCAAACGAGTTGATTCGTGCCCACATCAATCGCGTGCACTTTTTTAGCACCCTGTTGTAAAAGACAATCAGTGAATCCACCGGTGGAAGCGCCAAGATCGGCACAAATCCATCCCGTCGGGTCGATCCCAAATTCACGCAACGCTCCCTCAATCTTGAAGCCCCCCCGACCGACAAACTTCGGCCTTTCCTTCACCGAAAGATCGGAGTCTTCCGCAACCTTCTGGCTTGGCTTGGAAATCCGTTCCGTCCCCGTCATCACCTCACCCGCCATGATCAGCCGCTTGGCTTGCTCGCGGGAATCACACAGCCCCCGCGAAACGAGAAGGGAATCGACTCTTAGCTTGCCCATCAGCTCTCGACTTCCGCTTCATTGAGCGCGTTGATAAATTCACGGAGCATTCCAAAATCACGACGGCGGTGGCGCAGAATTATCCTCGGAAGCTCAGCCAATTCGGGCTCATTGGCCTCCTCTTTGAGGGCGGCTCCCTGTTCGATGTCTCCGGACTTCACCATCGCTGAAAAATTTTGCTTCAAACCCTTCACCGACTCCGCTGAAAGAGCAGTTTGCAATCGAATCACAAGGCGGTCTCCGACATAACGATAGGAATGGAAGTTCCGGTAAAAGCCGGTGATTTCGGCAATCGCTTCATCGACATCATCGGTCACTTTGAAAAGAGAGAAGTCGGACTCGGAGATCATCCCGAGCCGAAAGAGATGCTCTTCCACAAACTGCTTCCACGCCTTCCAGTATGTTCCTCCCGGCGCATCAAGACAGACGATGGGGTAAAGTTTTGCCTTTCCGGTTTGAATCAGAGTTAAAGCCTCGAAAACTTCATCCTGCGTTCCAACTCCCCCGGGCATTCCCACCCCGGCATCGGCTTCTTTCACAAACGCCAGCTTGCGGGTGAAGAAGTAGTTGTAGTCGATCAGTTTGGGATCACCAGCAATGAACTCATTGGCCGAAGCCTCGAATGGCAGGGTGATATTCAGTCCGAAACTATGTTCGGCGGTCGCTCCTTCATTTCCAGCGGCCATGATTCCCGGTCCCGCTCCCGTAATGGTCATGAATCCTTCCTCCACCATCCGCCGGGAAAACTCGACCGCTGTCTGGTATTCCTTTTCTTCAGGTTTGGTTCGGGCCGAGCCAAACAAAGCGACCTTGCGATTCCCCCGAAAAGGATGGAAGACCTCGCTTGATTTCTTCAGCTCTTTCAGCGCCCGGTTGGCCAGCTTGAAGTCGGCATGATCGGATGTTCCGCGAGCCATCCCCACGGCGGTGGAAATCATCTCGGCAAGAAGGCAGTAGTCCTCCACTCCTCCCACGGATTTGGCAAGCTCGAGGATACGATCATCCAGCTCTTTATCCCCGGTGGATTCGATGAAATTGCAGACCAGATCCGACACCATCCCGGCGGTCAGATCCCGATGCAGAGGTGGCTGTTTTCTTCTCTTATCGGACATATTGGTGAATCTGCCCCGATTCTCTCAATCTGACAAACCTCCACTCTTGAATTTCTCAAAAAACCTTAAAGACTCCCGCGTGGCCACGACCAATACAGACGACCTTCGCATTGCCCGCATCGACCCGCTCATCTCGCCGGCAGTCCTTTCGTATCAGCTTCCGCTGACCGAATCGGCCGCTCAACTTGTTTCATCTGCCCGGCAGGGCGCCGAAGCTATCTTGAGCGGTCAGGATGACCGTCTCCTGGTCGTCGTCGGTCCCTGCTCCATCCACGATCCCTCGGCCGCCATCGAGTATGCCAAGCTCCTCAAGGAAACCGCGGCCCGTCACGCCGACGATCTCCTCGTCATCATGCGGGTCTACTTTGAAAAGCCCCGCACCACCGTGGGCTGGAAAGGTCTCATCAATGATCCCGACCTCAACGACTCTTTCGATATCAACCGCGGTCTTCGCACCGCCCGCGAGCTCCTCCTCCAACTCGCCGAAATGGGCGTCCCATCGGGGACAGAATTCCTCGATGCCATTTCACCTCAATACGTGGCCGACCTCATCGCCTGGGGTGCCATCGGAGCGAGGACCACAGAGTCACAAGTCCACCGCGAGCTGGCGTCGGGTCTCTCAATGCCGGTTGGTTTCAAGAATGGCACCGGAGGATCAATTCAGATTGCCCTCGATGCCATCGGAGCTTCCTCCAAGCCCCATCACTTCCTCTCCGTCACCAAACAAGGTGTTTCCGCCATCGTGACCACCACCGGAAATGAAGCCTGCCACCTCATCCTTCGCGGTGGCAAGAGCGGCCCCAACTACTCCCGTGAGGAAATCGAGCCCGTCACGGCCAAGCTTCGTGAGATCGGACTCCCCGAACAGATCATGATCGACTGCTCCCATGGCAACTCGAACAAAGACTATCGCAACCAACCCACCGTTGCCGGAGATCTCTGCGAACAGATGGCAAACGGAGCGAAGGACATTGCGGCTGTCATGGTCGAATCAAACATCGTGGAAGGAAACCAGAAGATTTCCGACGACATGGTTTACGGACAATCCGTCACCGATGCCTGCATCAACTGGCAAAACACCGAAGAGGTCCTCGAGGCTTTCGCAAAAGCAGTGCAAGCGCGGCGGGCGAAAAACGGCTAAGGTTCACTCATGACCAAATCCGACGTCATCGGGGCTCTCCGCTCCCAACTGGAGAGCAAGATCGCCATCATGAGGTCCGCCCTCGCTGAAACCAGCGAGAGCGCCAGTGGCGACGAGACCAAGTCAGAGGGCAAATACGACACCCGGGCCATCGAGGCGGCCTACCTTGCCGAAGCACAAGCCGAACAACTGGCTCTTGCCGAAGAATCACTGGTCGAGTTCAAACGTTTCGATCCCGTCTCATACAACATCAACGATGAAATCGGCCCCGGCACCTTGGTCGAAGTCGATCAGGAGGGCGAAATCTGTTTCTACCTCCTCGCTCCCACCGCAGGCGGTTTAATGACCGACTACCTTGGCTGCGAAGTCACCGTCATCACGCCCGATTCCCGGCTCTATCAGGAGATCAACAAAAAAAAAATGGGCTACGTATTGGAAAGCCCCGCTCTCACGGTGACAGGACTGGAATAGACTAGCCGAGAGCTTTGCTCACTCTCGCCAGCACTTCCTCGTATCCCGCCATGACGCCGCCCAGATCTTCGCGGAAGCGATCCTTGTCCATCTTTTCACCGGTCGTGGCATCCCAAAGACGGCAGGTGTCGGGGCTCACTTCATCTGCGAGAACAATCTTCCCGTCACTCCCTTTGCCAAACTCGATCTTAAAATCGACGAGCTTCATCCCGCATTCGAGGAAAAAGTCGGTCATCACCTCGTTGATCACAAGAGCTTGTTTCTTGAGGAACGCGCATTCTTCCGGAGTCGCAAGTTTCATTTCACGAGCGTAATCGTCGTTGATCAAAGGGTCTCCCAAGGCGTCGGACTTATAAGAGAATTCCACGATGGGGATTTCAAATTCAGATCCCGCCTCCACGCCCATGCGTTTGGAAAAGCTCCCTGCAGCCAGATTCCGCACGATGACCTCGACTTGAAGAATCTCGACTCTCTTCACGAGAAGATTCACCTCATCAAGATCTGCGACCAGGTGGGTCGGAACCCCCTTTTTCTCCAGCATCTGATACATCAGGAGAGTGATCGCCTTGTTGAGTTTCCCCTTGTTTTCGAACTGGGCCTTTTTCTGCGCATTAAAAGCAGTGGCATCATCCTTGTACTCCATGCGGAGCACCTCGGGATCATCAGTCGTATAAAGTTTCTTGGCCTTGCCTTCGTAGATGGGCTCCATGGGGAAAGGTCATAGGGCCACACCCCCTCCTTGCCAACCCTTGAGTGTCATCCTTCAAAAATCCCTACAACCTTGGGAGAAACAGCCCGTTTTTCACCTTGGCAAGGCAGAACTCCAGCCATAGCCTGACGGCTCATCCAAATTTCCGTTCATCACAACCGCTTTATGAGGTCTCCCGCCATTTTACGCAATTTCCTCCTATTTCTCATTCTGGCCATTCTCCCGGCCGGAGCCAAGCAGGTTGAGTGGAAAATCAAGGAACATCGGGGGAATAAGTATGTCCCGCTCAGTCAGGTGAAGGAGTTCTACAATCTGACCAGCATGACCCGGTCCGGGAGCAATATTGTCCTCAAGAACTCTGCTTTGACCCTGAAATTCCGAACCGGGGGACAGGAAGTGCTGATGAATGAAGTGAAGTTCATTTTCAGTCACGCCATCGTAGCACTGGGTGAATACCATATGTCGGTCACCGATCTTTTGAAAGTCGTCGATCCGGTTCTTCGTCCACACAAAATTGAAGGGGCCAAAGCCTTCGATACCGTCATTGTCGATCCCGGACACGGCGGACGGGATGCGGGAGCGGTGAACTCTCTTGGCACCGAGGCCGGTTATAACCTGATTGTGGCCCGCCAGGTTCGCGACCGCCTTCAAAAGCGGGGGTTTAAAGTCGTCATGACACGGAATTCCGACGTTTTCCTCACGCTCCAACAGCGGGTGACTCTCGCAAACAAGTATAAGAATGCCATTTTCGTAAGCATTCATTTTAATTCGGCGGGCTCCACCGGTCGCTCCCGGGCACGGGGAATCGAAACTTTCACCCTCTCCCCGGTCGGAGTGGCTCACTACGGCCGCTCGCTCAAGAGCTCCGACCTTGTCCCCCGAAGAGGCAATTCCCAGGACTCCGCCAATATCGCTCTCGCCACCGCAGTCCACTGGACCAGCCTGCTACGACTCAACGAAAATGCTAAGATGAACATTCCAGATCGCGGGGTTCGCCGCGCCCGTTATAGTGTTCTCACCGGGGTGAAGCACCCTGCCATCCTTTTCGAGGGGGGATTCCTGAGCCACCCGAAAGAAAAATATCTCATCCACACCAAAACCTATCAGACGACTCTCGCCAACGCCATTGGCGATGCCATCTACACCTATCGTCAGGCAACCTTGGGCAAAAACAAGACCGCGCAGAAGAAGTAGTCTTAAAATCATTAATCATTCTTAACTGAAAAAAGGAGCCTTGGGACTCCTTTTTTGTTTATCCAGATTTCAGCTGGAGTAGATTTGGAATTGTCATACTTCTTCCATGCGCCACTCACTCCTCTTTAAAATCCTGTTCGCCCTCGCAATCGTCTCCCAGTCTAGCGCATCGATCATCATCAATGAATTCCTGACCGGGAATGATACAATCCCCGTACCCAATGCGGTCCCCGGTCGTTTCGACGACTGGATTGAACTCCGGAACCCCGTCGGAACAGCGCAAGATCTCGGTGGATGGCATTTGACAGATGATCCGGATGACCTCACCGCGTGGACTTTCCCCGCCGGAGCGATCATCGACGACAACGGCTACCTGATCGTCTTTGCTTCCGGTGACGGCATGCCGGACCCGAACGGAAATCTCCACACCAACTTCAAGCTCTCGAAGAGCGGAGAATACATCGCCCTTGTTCGCCCGGATGGGACAATCGCTTCCGAGTTCGGGCCAACGGGCTCTCCCTACCCCGATCAATCGGACGATATCTCTTACGGACTTCATCCCGCAACCGGCACCTCGGTTTACTTTAGCACCCCGACTCCCGGCTCCATCAACGACGCCAATGGCATCGCAAGAGTTGCCAATCTGGAAGTGATTCCAAAACGAGGGCTCTACCAAACAGCACAACAAGTGACTCTCGCCACCTCCACTGCCGGAGCAACGATCTACTACACCACCGACGGCTCACCTCCACTCAATCCCACCGGCACCCCCACTGCCACCGCTTCCGCTTACACCTCCCCGATTCCACTCAATCAAACCACTGTGATTCGTTCAGCGGCAAAAGCCGCCGGTTTGTCCGCCAGTGAGATGGAAGCCCACACCTACATCCTTCTCGATATCGACAATGCCAACGCCAATGGAACCGATGCCGCCGGCCTGAATACCCCCTTCCTTCAGCAAACCCAACCAGCCGACTACGGAAATCTGGCTTCGGGTGACTACAATATGGACACCGATATCAGCCGTTCCACTGCTTTATCTGAGGGACACGGAGGACCGACAGTTGCCCAAGCCATGCTTCAGGGAATGAAAGACATCCCGACAATCTCGATCTCGCTTCCCAAAAATGATTTCACCGGCATCTACGCCAACCCGCGATCGGAAGGAATCAACTTTGAGAAATTATGCTCCGCCGAGTTCATCCCGGGCGAAAACGATACCCGGTCTGACTTTCAAGAGCATTGCGGCCTTCGTGTCCAGGGTGGAGCCAGCCGGGAGCCCAACAAGTCACCCAAGCACTCGCTTTCATTCCGTTTCCGGGAGAAATATGGTGCCGGACGCTTAAAAGAAGAAATCTTCCCTGGCGTCGATGTTGAAAACTTCAACTCCATCGCCCTGCGTGCCGGATACAACAACTCATGGATTCATTCCAGCAGCACACAGCGCAACTATGCCTCCATGATTCGTGATCAATGGATGCGCGAAAGTATTCGTGACATGGGAAACGAGGATGCCGGAGCCGGATTTCTGGCCCACGTCTTTATCAATGGCCTCTACTGGGGGCTGCACAATGTCGCCGAGCGGCAGGACAACGTCCACTATGCCAATTACAATGGCGGAGACAGTGATTTGATTGATGCCCGGAACGGAGCCACTTTTGTGGAAGGAAACTCAACCGCCTGGAATGCCATGCGCTCGACCGTAGCGACCCGAAACTGGGAAAACATCCAGCAAGTCCTCGATGTCGATTCCTACATCGACTTCCAGCTTCTTCAGCGCTTTGGAGCAAACCAGGATATGAAGACCAACGGAAACTGGCGGGCTGCCGGAGGTGGCCCCTTCTCGACGCCAACCGACATGCGCCCATGGAAACTTTATTCCTGGGATGGTGAGCGCGTCCTGGAAGCCCCCACCGCAAGTAATGTTCCGCTCGATCCCATGAATATTCGAGGTAGTCTGGAAGCAATTCCGGAGTATCGCCGGCGATTCGCCGACCGTGCCTACATGCATCTGAATGGGAACGGAGCTTTGACACCCGAGAAATGTCGCGCGCGTTGGGAGAAATACGCCTCGGCCATCGACAAAGCCATCATCGCCGAATCAGCCCGCTGGGGAGATCATCGTCGGTCCACTCCTTATGATCGGGACGACTGGCTTGTGGAACAAAACCGTCTCTACAACTCCTACTTCCCCGTCCGCACAAACAACGTCATCAACACGCTGAGAACCGCCGGTCTCTACCCGGCAGTCAACACACCCTCCTTCGCAATCAACGGTCAGCCTGCCGAAGGTGGCTTTATCGGAGATGGGGCCACACTCACCGTCAATGGTGACAACGGAGTGATTTATTACACTCTCGATGGAAGCGATCCCCTCCTCCCTGACGGATCCATCAATCCCGCCGCACTCAGTATTTCCTCCGGTTTCACGACCGCACCCGTCTTTCCGTTTGAGTCAAGCGGATGGCGTTACCTGACCGGTGGAATCGCCCAATCCTCAAGTGATGTCGTTGTTGGCAACGCTTCCTATGATACGAGCGACTGGAAGCACCCCGGGTTTTCGGACGAATCATGGACGACCGGCCAAGGCCTCCTCGGTGGCCGCACTCCCACCTCTGTAGGCACAGTGGATGCCAATACAACCATCGATATCGGCCCCCTGGGTGCGGGCTACCCCACTTTGTATTTCCGCAAAGCGTTCAACGTCACCAATGCTTCCGAAGTGACCTCACTGGATCTCTCCATCGTCCGCGATGACGGAGTGATCGTCTATCTCAACGGACATGAAATTTACCGGGAAAACATGAAGTCCGGCACGGTCGTTTACGGTGACTTCGCAGAAAGCCATGCCAATGAAAACGTGACCCTCATGCCCACTCATACCCTCGCTCCGGGACAGCTCCTCGAGGGCACCAATGTCCTTTCAGTTGAGGTTCATAACCGCTCCGTCGGCAGTAGCGACCTGGGACTTGATGTCGCCCTTGACCTCACCCGCCCCGCCGGAGAGACCAGCATCGATCTTGCCGAATCTGCCGCGATCACAGCCCGTCTCAAAACCGGAGATTCCTGGTCAGCGCCCAACACCGGCACTTTCCTCCTCGAAAGAGCCGCCAATGAAAGCAACCTCGCCATCGCGGAAATCAATTACCATCCACGCGAGGCGACTTTGATTGAAAAAAACACGGCGTCACCGCTGACGATCGAAAACCGGGATCAGTTCGAATTCGTCGAACTCCTCAACATCGGAAACGATCCCATCAATCTCGCAAATGCCTCCTTCTCTGATGGCATCACCTTCACGCTCGGACTTTTTGTCCTTGAACCAGGAGAGCGCGCTCTTCTTGTCAGAGATGAGTCTGCCTTCCTGAGTCGTTATGGGAGTAGCCTCGCTGATTCCATCGCCGGAACATTTACCGGAGGGCTCGACAATGATGGCGAGTCTCTCACCCTGATTGATAGCGGAGGCACGCTCATAAGATCCATCACATACAACGACAGCGGACCCTGGCCTTCACGCCCCGATGGCGCAGGTTCATCCCTCGAAATCATCGATCCGCCGGGGAACGCAAATACCCCGGCAAACTGGGCACCCAGCGTTTCTTTCCACGGTTCACCCGGAACCGCCGGCCTCATCTCCGACAAACGAGTCGTCATCAACGAAGTCTCCAGCAACTCGACCAGTGACTTCATTGAAATCTACAACACCACCTCCTCTCCGATAGAAATTGGAGGATGGCTCTTAACGGATTCCAAGAGCATCTATCGCTCCTTCACTCTCCCCGAAACGACTCTCGGCGGATTGGAATACCATACCATTCAAGCCAGCGATTACGATGCCCCACTGACCATTCCGGTCACGAATTACACGGGAGCTTCCGGAGCATCGCCCACCGTGGTCACTAGTAGCAACCACGGACTTGCCACCGGTGATCTCGTAACCATCAATGGTTACGGCGGCTTCTCTGATTTCAATGCGAGCATTGAAGTCACCGTCATCAATGCTGACAGCTTTGCGATTGATGTCCTCTTTCTCGACAATCATCCCAGCAAGGGCATGTGGCAAAAGGGCCGTTCATTCGGTATCAGCGGGAGCAACGGAGATGATCTCTGGCTCCTCGAGACCGATGCCGAAGGAAACCCGGTGGCATTTGTCGATCATGTCGAATTCGCCGCGTCCGCACCAGACACCACCCTGGGTCGTTGGCTCGATGGCATGGGCTACGACACTCTTGTCACCATGACGCACCCGACACTTGGATCCACAAACAGCGGTCCTGTTTTGGGCCCTGTTTTCGTCTCCGAAGTCCACTATGCTCCTGCGGGTTCGACGAACCACGAATTTGTGGAACTCACCAATCAGGGAGGCTCTGCAATCGCTCTCGAAAAATGGAAGCTGCGCGGGGGTCTCGATTTTGACTTCACCATCGATCACGCCATTCCCGCCAATGGATCAGTCGTGATCGTAAACTTTAATCCCGCGACCGAGACCGCTCTTGCCACTGATTTCCGAAACCACTTTGGAATCGATGGAACCGTCACTTTGATCGGCCCGGCCGTCGACGGCCCGCTTGATGATACAAGTGGCACGGTCAGACTCCAAATGGCCGGGCCTGCTCCCGAGTTTGGACAAATCACGGTCGATGAAGTTCGATACCTTGTCGAAGCCCCGTGGCCGTCCGCAGCTGGTGGCTCTTCCCTGAATCGTAATACCTCCCTCGCCTTCGGAAACTTTGCCAACTCGTGGAATGCCGCCGCGCCAACCCCGGGGAGTCTCCCCACGACCGAAACCTACGCCGCATGGGCCTCTGCAAACGGAGTCGGCACGGGCGAATTGGATCCTGATGGAGACAACTTCTCCAACCTTCTCGAATTCGCAATGGGAACCGATCCCAATTCAAGGGATGAACTTCCGCCTCTTCAAGTCTCCGGAACAACAGGCACCATCACCTTCCCTTCCCATCTCGGTCGATCAGGCTTCACTCTTGAGTTCCAGACCTCGGATGACCTTGATAACTGGACCACCCAACCGACAAGTCCCGGCGATGTCTCGGGTTCCATTCAGACCAACGAGTTCGTCATCGACCTCTCGACCGACCCCAAAGTCTTTTGGAGGCTTCGCGCACTCGCACTTTAATCTCACGAAACAGCATTGATGAAATATCTTCTCCCCGTTCTTTCCCTCATCGCCGTGCTCAACGGCCAGACGATCATCGACTCGGATAGCGATGGTCTCGATGACTCCTGGGAACTCACCTACTTCGCAACTTTGGCAATCACCACCGGGACAGAAAATTCTGATACCGACGGCCTCAACAACCTCGCCGAACAAGCAGCAGGCACGAGCCCTATCAAAGCCGACACCGACGGGGACGAGCTTCAAGACCACGTCGAAACCGGAGATGGCACCTTCAACTCTCCTTTAGATACCGGAACCGACCCTCTCAACCCGGACAGCGATGCCGACGGCCTGCTCGATGGTGAGGAAGTCACCGCAACAAACGGAGCGATCACCGACCCGAACGACGAAGACAGTGATAACGATAACTTCAATGACCGGGTGGAACTGGAGAAGGAAAGCAATCCAAACAGCGGAGCTGAAAAACCGATCGGGCTCCTCCCGCTGGAAATTAGTGAAATCTCTGCCAGCAACGAAACCGGGTTCGAAGACGGGAACGGCAGACGGGCTGATTGGATCGAAATTCACAATCCAAATTCAACTACGCTCACCCTGACGGGATTTCATCTGACTGATGACGTGGAGGACCTCACAAAGTGGACCTTTCCCGCCGTCAGCATCGGAGCGGGAGGTTACCGGGTCATCTTTGCATCGGGCGATGACTTCACCGATCCTGCCGGCAACCCGCACACCAACTTCCGTCTTTCAGGCACCGGAGAATATCTCGCCCTGGTCAATCCCGACGGACTATTTATCGAAGATGTCATTCGTCCCGTCTACCCCGAGCAGTTCACCGACATTTCCTATGGGCGCCCGACAAGTGGCGGCGGACGAAAGTATTTTTCAGCACCCAGCCCGGGAATTGCCAATGTTGGAGCAGGATCTCCCGGAGTGGTCAAAGACACCAACTTCAGCATCAATCGAGGCTTTTACGACGCTCCCTTTGATCTCTCGATTATCTCTCAATCCAGGGAAGCCACCATCCGATACACCCTCGACGGATCGCTCCCTTCTCTCACCAACGGGATGACTTACTCGGGCCCCATCAACATCACTACCACCACGAATGTCCGCGCCATCGCATATCTCGAATCGCGAAACTTTATTCCGACCAATGTCGACACCCACACCTTCATTTTTCTCGATGACGTCGAGACCCAAAACTCAGCAGGCCTGATCGCCAAAGGCTGGGCGGAGGATTGGGGATATGACAGCCAGGTGCGACGCGTGATTCCAGCTGACTACGACATGGATCCACGGGTCGTCAATGACACCTTGAATCTGCGCGCCCCGGGTTACTCCGTTCGCGATGCCCTCCTCGATATTCCAAGTGTTTCCCTGACCATGAAACAGGAGGATTTTGTGACCACCCGCGATGGAACCTCGACTTCACCCAAGAGTCTTTATGGCACGCCACGGGACCGCTTCGAAAAAATCTGCTCGATCGAGTATATTCTTCCGGATGGCAGCAGAGGATTCCAGGAGGATTGTAAAATCGAAACCCACGGAAACTCCTCCCGGACTCCAACCCGAATGCAAAAACATTCCCTTCGTCTCACCTTTTCCTCATCGGTCGGAATTGGAAAACTGAGATACAACCTTTTCCCGGATTCTCCGGTTGATGAATTCAACAAGCTCGTCCTCCGGGCCTGCTTTACCGACTCCTGGGCCCTCGCTTCGTGGAGTTCCGCCCGTTACCGCCCCAACGACTCGCTCTACACCCGTGACTTTTGGATGAAGGAACTCTTTCGTGATATGGGGCAGCCATCATCATACGGGAACTTCGTCCACCTCTATGTGAACGGAGCCTACTTTGGTCTTCATAATCTCGCCGAGCGGATTGAGGACGACTTCTACGCCGATCATCAGGGAGGAAACAAAGAAGACTGGGAAGTCAATGCCGACCTCGGCACGCCCGGACCACTTTGGAACGCCATGATTTCCAGCTTAAGCGGCGTTTCCGATCCCGCGAGATACGAAACAGCCAAGACCAAGATCGACGTCGAGAACTATGCCGATTGGGTCATCCTCCACCTCTTTGGGGATTCCGAAGATTGGCCGGCTAAAAACGCGTATGCCGCGGCCAATGCTCTCAGCGGTGACGGACGCTATCGCTTCAACGTCTGGGACCAGGAAATCGCTTTCGATAAATATTCCTGGAACCGCTACAACGATTCCCGAACCGGCATGCTTCCTTTCCAACGTCTTCGTCGGAATGACGATTTCAAAATGCTCTTCGCAGACCGGGTCTACAAACATCTTCACGATGATGGCGCCCTCACCGTGGCAAACACCGTCCAGAGCTTTCTCGAAATCAACAGCCAGATCGACAAGGCCATCGTTGCCGAATCAGCCCGCTGGGGAGATGTTCAGGCTTCCACCCCATATGGAAACACCGCTTCAAGCAGCACAAATATCGATAGCGATCACTACCCGCCCACCATCAACTCCCCCATCTACTTCACGCGGGAACAGCACTGGGTCAAGGAACTGGAGAATGTCACCGACAATTATCTCCCAACGCTTCACGATCTCGACGACTCACGTTCATTCATTCGGGAACTACGGGGCCAAAACCTCTACCCCTCCATTGATCCCCCCCAATATTCGCAATTTGGTGGGGTCGTCCCAGCGAACTTCCCGCTTCAACTCACCTCGCCCGAAGGCGCCGTCTACTTCACCACCGACGGCTCCGATCCTCGCCTGGATGGCGGAAGCGCAAACCCAACGGCAGGCACCTTTGGCGGATTTATAGAAAGCCCGCTCATCGGAATCAACGATTTCGGTTGGACCTACCTTGCCAGCGCCACCGCGCTTTCCCCAAGCAATATCGTCGTCGGAAACCCCTCCTACAACACCAACGACTGGAAACACCCCGCGTTCGACAACAGCGCCTGGGCCCCCGATCCGGCCACAAATCCGAATGGAGCACAGGGCCCTCTCGTGGGAAGACTTGCCAACGCCGTCAGCGGAATCACTTCGCCAAATACCACCATCATCATCGGGCCCTTCGGCGGAGCATACCCTACAATTTACTTCAGAAAAGAAGTCCAAATGAGCAACGCCAGTGAAATTAGCGAACTCATCTTCAGCACGATCCGTGACGATGCCATGATCATTTATTTAAACGGTCGTGAAATCTATCGGGACGGATTTCCAAATTCGATTGTCAACTACTCCGATTTCGGCCCCGCAACTCCCTCGGAAACCGAACCCGTCGTCTTTTCCTTCACCCCCGCACCGGGAGACCTTCTCGAGGGATCAAACACGATTGCCGTGGAGCTTCATAACTTTTCAGCAGGAAACTCCGATCTCGGCATCCAAATGTCAGTCACCCAAAAGAGAGCCGCTGCCGGAGGAAACACCGTCAATCTGGCGCAAACCGGCACTGTAAGGTCCCGAACTTTGTTGAATGGAGAGTGGTCGGCCCTTCGTGAAGCTGACTTCATTGTTGGCACCCCTGCCACTTCCGGAAACATTGTTGTCTCCGAGATCATGTATAATCCGCAGGGACCTTATGAAAATCTCGAGTTCATCGAGATCCTCAACATCAACCCCGAACTGACTCTTGACCTCACCAACGTCAGCTTCACCGACGGAATCCTTTACACCTTCCCGGCGGGCTTCGTTCTGCCCCCCCTCCAACGGGTCGTGATCGCCACGGACCGAGAGACCTTCATCGCAGCCTATGGAGAAAGCGGCTTCCTGCTGGCTCCCGGGAACTTCGAAAGCAGCCTCTCAAACGGAGGCGAAACGATCATCCTCATCGCGAACGATGGCAGCTTGATTCAAAGCTTCGATTACGATGACGACGCGGGCTTGGGCTGGCCTCCCGGTGCCGATGGCCTTGGCTCCTCCCTGGTCCTCGTCGATCCCCTTTCCAATCCCAATCACGGAGTTCCCACCAGTTGGAAAGCTTCGGATCAGGCCGGAGGAAATCCCGGATATCCTGATGTCCTCTACCCCGCCGATCCCAATGGTGATGATGACGAAGATGGACTCACCAATCTTGCCGAGTATTTCTTTGGCACCGACCCGGCGTCCACCAATACAAATCCGGTATCGATCAGTTCCCCGGGAAGCGCATTATCTCTGACCTTCACTCGTAACGCCTTTCCTGTTGGAGTCACGTGGGAGATTCAAAACTCTGATGATCTGATCACCTGGAGTAACGTCAATCTTACCCAAAGCCCAATCACGATCGCAGGCAGCGGACGAGTTCGGGAGTCACTCTCCATCACGCCGGACGGAAGCCATAAATTCTATCGCGTGCGGATCGTTCCGGCACCATAGGCTTCATTCCGATTAAGGGAGACTCAACACAAAGCTCGCGCCGCCTTCCCGGGGGCTGCCGAGTTTCAAGTCACCACCGAGAGCCCGCGCCAACCTACGGCACAAGGCGAGCCCGAGTCCGACGCCCGGCTTATCGTGGGCAGCATCATGGGCACTCTTGTGAAAGGCTCTGAAAAGCCGCTTCTTTTCTGATCTCTCGATTCCCCGGCCTTCGTCGCTGACTTCAAAAACAATCCCCTTCCCTCCCTTGCGGACGTCCAGCGTAACATGCCCTTGCTGCCCCTCGGGCAGGCCATACTTGCAGGCATTATCGATCAGATTAAACAGGATCTGTTCCACCGCCGTGACGTCGGTCTCCACTTTACCGAGGTCATCGGCAAGTTCGATCGAAAGCGCGGCATCCTCTTGATCAACACGACGCTGCAGCACAGGTCGCATCCGTTCGATCAAATCGGCCACACCGAGTTTTTCAAAGTTTGAACGGCCATTCCCCCTCTCGATTCTTGAGTAGGAAAGGACATTCTCAACAAGGTGATTGAGTCGCTCGGATTCACTCAGCATGGTGCGGAGATAGTCCTGCTTTTTCTCTTCATCGGTGACCATCCCTTCGACAAGCATTTCCGAGTAGAGCCGAAAAGTGGTTAGCGGCGTGCGAAGTTCGTGGGTCACCGATGAAACGAAAGCGGCACGTCGCTCACTCAATTTCATCACTCCTGCCAGAAGCAGATAAAGCGCAAACAATGCCAGCACGGCTGCAACCCACCCTGCGATGAGCGTTTTACGAAGAGGGGTGAACGCCGGCATTTCGATCGCAGGTGCCGGACCCGTCAACAATGCCCAGGGCAGGGAAACAAGTCGACCGGCATCCTCGGGAGATTGATCACTTCGAATCAAGGAAGCCTTCCCCAGATCAAGGGGAACCTCCGTCATCAGAGCTCTCTTCAGTTCCACTTTCGCGACCCAAAGCCCCTGATAGGTCCGGCTTCTCACCCTCGTGACCTCCCTCACAAAAAACAACTCATCACCATGCCAGAGAGGCATAAACGGCGACACGCTGAGAATTCCGTCGGGATCCAGCTTCGAAGGAGTTTTGAAAGATTTCGTGTTCCCCCAATCAGCGGATTTCTTGGCCGCCTTTTCAATTTTATCAACGTACGCCTTCGAGCGGGAAGCCTGCTCCCGTTGGACAAGTTTCTCTTGATACTCTTCCTTCACCGCTGGTTTCTGGGGCGCAATTTGGGAAGCGTTCTCACTCAACCATTTGTTGGCCTGCTGCGTCTCGGGTTCATTGATTTCCACCTTGTGTCCAAAAACCGCAGCCATGGCACCCCGACCGGGAAGTACTTTCTGAAGAGCTTCAAAGCGGGCATCCATCACATCCAAACGACTTTGATCCAATCCCGATCCAAGGGCGCGTTCGCGTTGATTCCCTCTCGGCACCTGCGGAGAACTCACTTCGCCCCGTGAGCTCACTTCGAAGTGAAGATTGATAAAATCCACCTCTTCAATCAGCAAGGGAGACGGTTGCAGCACGATTCCCGGCTCCACATCCTGAAACTGATTCGTGACAATGTTCGCCGGCGAAAAATACGAGCGGAAAAACATCGGTGCCCGGAGATTTTCGGCCACGAGGAGGTCGGATCCAATTCCATCCATTCGGGAAAGGGAAAGCCGCACCCGCTCACCCAGCAAAGAGGCTGCTTCCGCTTCGGCACGTTCTTTTTCCGAAGTCAGGGCACGTTCCGTGATCCAGGCAAACATTCCAAGGATGAGTGCCGCGCATCCCACCATGACCAACCAAATGAGCCAGGTTCGATTCATGGTTTCAGGGCGAGTCGGTAACCGCGGCCACGAACGGTTTCGAGGATTTCCTGGGATTGATCACCCAGCTTCTTACGGAGGTGGGCAATGTGCATGTCCACCGTACGCGTTTCGATTCGATTGGGGTCGAGTCCCCAGACATGGCGCAAAAGTTCATCCCGTGGAACGGGACGCTCGGGATTTGCGATGAGGTATCGCAAGACACCCACCTCCCGTTCGGAGAGCTCCTGGCGAACTCCATCGCGGACAATCTCGGCACAGGTCAAATCAATCACCCGCCCCGCCACTTCGTGTTTCTCGCCGAGCGCCTGTCGTTCGGTCGTTCGACGCAACACCGCATCGACACGCGCAAGAAGTTCGCGCGCGCTGAACGGTTTCATCACGTAATCATCCGCCCCCATTTTCAGGCCTTTCACACGGTCATTTTCCTCACCTTTCGCAGAAAGAATAATCACCGCCTGGCCTGCCCGGTTTCCCTGCAATGCCTCGAGAATCTCAAACCCCGTATAGTGGGGTAGAATGAGGTCCAAAAGAAGAAGATCGTAGCGGGCGGTCAAGGCAGCCTCCCTTCCTGCCCGACCGTCAGCCGCGGAGAGGACCTCATATCCCGCGAAAGTCAGGGCATCAACGACACCCTGACGCACGGCAGGATCATCTTCGACTACAAGAATAGTTGGGCTCAACATCGTTTACTTTTTAAACTGATACCCTTTTTTAGCAGCCTGGTCGCGCACTGTTTTGGTGACCGCGACATCGAGGGTCTCTTCCCCGTCTTCAGCAGTCTCCCGCCTCTTCTCTGCGACAAACTTCTTACGGGCATCATTGAGGGTCTGGATCTGCTTTTGAACTTCCCCGCGCTCGGCTTCTTTTTTCGCGACGAACTTCTTCCGTTCTTCGAGATTGAGCTTCTTCATTTCTTCAGGCAGGTCCTCTTCCTTCACCTTGGCCCAGTCAAAGCCCTTCTCTTTCGTGGCATCCACCAGATCCCAGCTGGCATTCCAGTAATTCTTGCTGGCTTTGGTGACCGCACGACCGACGGCGGCCCCGGATTTCTCCTTTTGAAGGGCATTTCCATCCTGGGCGGTTTGGGACGCCAGCTTCCTCGCTCCCGTCTTCCCATAGGCGATGTAGGTTTTATTAAGCTTTTCGTTAAAATCGACGATCTCGGCATCCTGGGGAGCTTCGATATGAACGATCGCGGCATTGTGGTTAATCACGAGAAAATTTCCGTCTGCAAGTAAGGCTCCGGACTTCCATCCACCCTTGATTCCTTCCTGCTCATCACCACAGTGAATGGTGTTCACGATGATTCCATTCGCAATCGCGTCCTGACACGCTTTCGTCGGATCAACCGATCCCTGGGTAAAAGACTCGTTGCCGGCAATAAAGATCGCCTTGTAAACATCCGGCGAGGCGTCCCACTTGAGTATTTTGGTTGCCTCTGCGATCACCGCTCCACAGTATTCCTGGCTGCCCGAAGTTTTGAGGGCAAAGAGATCTTCACTAATTTGATCAAGATCACGGGTGAGAGGCTGGATCGCGCGGATGTAGTTGGGGTTCGAATTTCCGGCCCCGTATTCATAAAGTGCCACTTCAACAAAAGGAATCTGTCCGTTTTGTTTGGCACCGATGAAGGTATTCACAACCTTCCAGAGCTGGGTTTTGGTCTGTTCAATGAGCCCGCTCATGCTCCCGCTGGTATCGAGAAGGATTGCGAGCTGAACTTTGGACTGCCCCTCATTGGGTTTGATCTCTTCTTGGGCAGAGACGTTGTTTAGGAAGAGGGCACTACAAAGTACGAGAAATGTTTTGGGATTTCGTTTCATGGTGGTTTTTGAGTTTGAGTTTAGCGAAGTTGGTAAAGTTTTCCATCCACCACGAGGTGGGTATTTGGTCCGAGAGCAAGAGCACTCTGTTGATTCAGAACGACCAATCGGTCCACAAGCTTGAAGAATTCAGGGGTGCCGATTTCGACTGCTGTGATTTCACGGGCCGGAGTGTTGGTTGCCTCCGAGTCGACCCATTCCCTGCCACGGGCATAGAATGTCTTGCGGCCCACCTGCTGAACCTTGGTCACGCCCTCCTCCTCAAGATCTTCGTTTACCCATCGATTGAATTGATCCACCGTTTTGGAGGCCTTTGATTTCTTCAAATTCATCTCCTGGTTCACACCGGCATTTCCACTCCTCTCCCTGATCGCACGCCCCACAAAGTTATCGGAGGCGATTTGATTCTGGGCAGCACGCGTATTAAACACCTCGCCCTCTCTGACGAGGAATGCGGTGTACTCGGTCAGAATTCCATGCTCTGTTGATAGCCGCACAATTTCATCCACCAGCTCCCTGACTTTGGGGTCATTCGAAGAAGGACTATTTCCGGTGAGTCCCATCATGGAGGAATCAGCACCCAGATCGCGGAGGGCTTCGGTAAGAATGGCAATCTTACGAGTCGCCCAAAGACGGGGAACGAAATCCGAATTTCGCTTCGCCGTGGGTTGGAATGAAAACCCATATGTTTTCTCTTCCCGGCCATCGCTGCCTTTCAGAACAAAATCCAACTGCTCTTTCCCATGGTATCGTCCGACCAGGACAATCTGGTCCTGCGCAAAGAAATCAGGCAGTTCCGACGGCAGTAAATCGGTCATCCGTCCGGGCGCTCCCTTCACCCTGAGTTTGGGGGAACCGAGAACGGGGCCGGCCAGTCGGCGAAAGACCTTTGCAACCTTCACTTCCACATCCTCTCCCGGGAGCACAAATGTCGGCACCGCCCGGCTATCATCGGAGAGACGGGACAAAAGCGGAGTGTTCACATCGACACCCACTCCAAAGGTAAAGATGCGACGCTTCCCTTGATTGACCTTTGCAATCGATTCACGGATTTTCACTTCGGAAGTCTCCCCGATTGTCGGAAGACCATCGGTGAGAAAGAGCACCATGGGAAGAAACCCCTCCCTGGTCCCTTGTGAGAGTGCCGTGGTCAAAGCGCCATGAATATTGGTTCCACCGCTCACCCTTAGGCGATCGAGAAATTGATGCGCATGTTGACGATTTTGCTCATTCAACTCGACGGGTTCTTCGGAAAAGCACTCCACCGCTTCATTGTAAGTGATGAGGTTGAAACGCTCACCGTCTTCCAATCCTCCAATGACCTGTCGGGCCGCGGCGCGCGCTTGCTTGAGTTTCAGACCCGCCATACTTCCAGACCGATCCATTACCACCGTGACTTCACGTTTGAGCTTCGGAGCGTCATTATCCCGCTCGGGGGGAGACAGCAGCATGAGAAAATATCCCTCATCATCTTTCTCGGGATGGGACATAAAACTCGCGACGGCCTGCTTGGACCGGCGCTTCAAAATGGAAACCTGAAGTGGGCCGGGATTGATCTTTCCGCTGAGTTTGAATGACACTCGTTTTCGAGAGTCACGTTTCAGAGAAACTTCATGAGAAGGTGAATAGAGAGTCCGGATTCCGGCGTTCTCCTTCCAATCAAGCGAAATGGTCCAAGGCGGAGCGTCGGCAGTCATCGCCTGGGTCCGGGGCAAAACATAATCAACCCGGTCACCATCGATTTCGAGGAGCTCCTCGTAAACCAGGCGAAGTCGGATTGTCTTTCCCGCAGGCACCGGAAAGACGCCCGTCTGCACCGCCCCCATTCCGGCAAATTCCAGAATGGCGGGATCTTTCAAACGGCTCACAATCTCATCGTAAATTCGTCTCGCTTCCCGACGCGGGAGTAATTTGGCCTCAATCTTTCCACTTGGACCCTCCATCGCGAATGACTTCAAGGTCGCTTTACCCGGAACCGGAAGAAGAGCACGTCCTTCCTTGGCCCTTCCATCCGGATTCCGGAACCCCAGCAGCAACTCTGTCGTGGCAATCTGCCCCTTGATGGAAACTTTGGCCCCGATGTTTGTCACGGCAAGGGTTGCCGGATTCTGCGGACGCGGGCGGACATGTGGCAACGTCCAGTGATGATGGTGGGGGGGATGAACGACGCGCCCGTTTAGGGGCATCCAAATCATCGCTCCACCTCCTGCAATGATCGCACGTTTCGCAAATTCTCCTCGAGTCATGGATACATCGTAACCCCAATTCCCGACCCGTGTGTAAATGGAACGTAAAGGCTTCCTTGCCAGACCCGCGGCGATGGTTTCAACTCCACGCACTACATTATGAAATTCGGAATCATCGGAGCCGGAATGATCGGCCACTTCCACGCCAAAGCCATCACCGCCATGACCGGCGGGACCCTGCACTCGGTTTTCGACCTTCGCCAGGAGGCCGCCGATAAACTCGCCGACGAGTATGGAGCGAAGGCCTTCTCGGACATGGCCGATTTCATGGCGGACGATGAACTCGAAATCGTCACCGTTGGCACCCCGAGTGGCGCACATCTGGATCCCACCCTCGCCGCGCTCAATGCAGGGAAACATGCCATCGTTGAAAAGCCCCTTGAAATCACCATCGAGCGGATCGACCAGCTCATGGCGGCAGCCAGGGACAAGGGAAAAACCCTCGCCGCCGTGCTCAACCGCCGCTTTCACCCTGGTATGGATGCCTTCAAAAAAGCAGCCGACGAAGGCCGCTTCGGAACACTCGCCTCCGCATCCGCTTATATTAAATGGTATCGCGACCAAGCCTACTATGACTCGGCCGGTTGGCGTGGCACCTGGGCCCTCGATGGCGGCGGATCCCTGATGAACCAGTCCATCCACACCGTCGATGCCCTCATCTATCTCGCCGGCCCGGTTAAGAGCGTCCAAGCAAACACCGTCTGCCTCGCTCACGAGCGCATCGAAGTCGAGGACCACTGCGTCGCGATCGTGGAGTTCGAAAACGGAGCCCGTGGAGTCATCGAAGCCTCCACCTGCACCTGGTCAAAAGACGGTCATCCTGCCCGCGTCCAACTCGCCGGAACAGATGGCTCGGTATTCCTCGCCGACGAAGCATTCGAAATGTGGGACTTCCGCAAAGAAAAGCCCGAAGATGCCGAAATTCAAAACACTCTCATGAAGGGACAGGAAGCCGGACTCGGAGCAAACGATCCCACCGCGATCAATTTCTACCAGCACCAGCGAAACTTCGAAGAAGTTGTTTCCGCCATCAAGGAAGGCCGCGATCCCTCGACCTGTGCCACCGAAGCGCGCAAATCCGTGGAAGTCATCACCGCGATTTACGAGAGTGCGAAGAATGGCGGGAAGAAGATCTTTCTCTAACGGATTCATGGAAAGAAGCGGCGGCGTCCTTCCCGGCCCCGAATTCGCAACTCCGGGCTTTTAACAGACAGGACCACAAGCGATAGTGCCCTGTCATGGCGCCGACTGATCGTTCGTCCCGTCCAAAGCACTCCCTATCCATGAAAACTCCCGCCCTGCTCCTCGCCTTTGCTCTCATCGGTTCCTCCCTGGCCAAGGCCGAAGAATGGGACCTCTACACGAACTTACGATTCGGGTTCTCCCTCTCCTTTCCCGGCAATTCGACAGGAACCCATCCTCCCGACGAGCGTTCAGGCCGAAAATTCGTCTCGGCGAGCAAGAAGTTCGTCCTGGAGGTGGAAGGTGGCCTGCTGGGGACGGCAAGCCTGGAGCGATTCTGGAGAAACTCCCTCGCACACTACGGAGAGGCCATCACCTACAAGGTCCGAAAAAAGGACTGGTTCGTGGTCTCGGGCGTCCGCAACGGGGAGGAATTCTACAACAAGGTCTCCGTCCGTGACGGAAACTGGGTTGGGTTCCAAATCTCCTACCCGCACGCCGAGAACAAATTATATGATCCCTACGTCGCGAAAATCGCCAAGAGCTTCCAGCCCTTCCTCAAAGGAAAGTTCGAGCGCGCCAAAAAGTAGGAAGAGATCATCCTCCCTCGCTCCGGAATTCAGGGGCAGGCGCATCAGGAAGACAGGCCGGTCAGGAATGACCCCGGAAGCCCGATGAGTAACCCTGCCCGGAATGCTCCCCCGGGGAGAGATTGCCCAATTTGCTATTTTGCGAACTTCAGGGAGAATTCCAGTTCTTTCGAGCCCAGCTCCACCCCGCCATCCTTCCGGACTAATTGGAAAGGCTGACCGACCATGTCTTTCTCGCTGATCTCAGGCCCGAGATCCAATGCGGATTCCAACATTGCCCGGGCCATCTCAGTCTGATCCTCGGCGCGGACCATTTTGTGAAGTGTCGGCATCAGCAAACTCACAAATAAATTTTCAGGCCGGTCCTTATTGGCTGCGATCCCCTTCTCGAATTCAGCGACGGCAAGGCGTCGCGCTTCGCCCTCCAGCTTGAGTGCGGCCACACCACCCGCATGCCTTTTCCGATAAATTGCGATCATCTCCCCAATGACCCCGGGGCTCTTGAATGGGTCACTTTTCTTGCCGCGGAGCCCTAATTTCTTGAGCGCCTCTTCAAGATCCCCTTCGACCTCCTTTTTAAACCAGTCGATCCAAACCAGTTCCGTCAAAAAGGCGCGGTGCAGAGGACCGAGGTCTGGCAACTCAGCCAGGCGCCGGGTGTAGTTCTCCCGCTCGACCGCATCCCACCCCATGCAGTGGCGTGCCGCCGTGGCGATCGTCCTCCTTTCCAGGAAATTCTGGATGACATTGCTGATGAGCGAGGGGGCCGCATCTGAATCGCGTGCGATGTGATGGGCGATCAAAAGAAGATCGATTCCCGCAGCCGTTTCTCCCTTGGAAAATTTCGCCTCAGCAAGGACCAAAGTCATGACCGAAAACTCGCGCATCTTGGCCAGGTGAGGGGTCCGCATTTCGAGACTATCTTCCCAGACAAGACCCCACTCGCAGGGAGCCTCGGATGCGACGGCCTTACGAAGAAAATTCACCGTCCGCTCGAAGTTCAACTCTTCGATATGCTCAGCCTTGAAGTCGGCCTTGCCATCAACGATTTCGCGCAACTGTTTGGCTTGAGCATCACTCAAGGCTGGAAGCTCCGCAGCCGCCTGCCAATAGAGGAGAGCCGGGTTCGTATTTCGCGAACTCCGGACATCGCCAGCTGGTGCCAGAGAGGACACACAACAGAAGATGGCGAGGAGAATTGATTTGATTTTGAATTTCATTGGAGTGGTTTAAAAAATGTGTCTCCGGGTTAATGATCGGATTGAAAGGCGTCGACCGACCTCGGAAGGATGGAGCGGCCATCCCGGTCTAACATCGCCAGCAGAGCGTCTTCTCCCTCTGCAAGCGCCTGCCGATAGGCGAGCGAAGAACCGGGAGCCGGGTCTACGACGAGGGCGATCTCCGGCCCGGGGTGAGCCCCGGGTTGAGCGGGCGGCTGACCCGGTCGCAGAACCCATACGCAAGCCATTACGGCCATGGCCGCAGTCACGGACACATTCAGCGGAGACCAGGTGAACCACCGCTCACGATTGACACCCGCCTCGCCCAGGCTGATCTCCCGCATCGTGTCTTGGTGCAGTCTGGAGTCAAAGGCCTCAAGCTCACGGACACTCTTCGCATCGTTGTGGAGCAGCCTGGCCAGGTCTTGATTGTCGTCTTTCATCCTTGTGTCTGTGAGTTAATGATCTTCGGACCGCAAGAGGTTCAGTTTTTCTCTCATCCCTTGCAGTTTTTTCAGAGCGTGGTGCAACCGGCTCTTCACCGTGCCGACCGAAATGCCCAACGCACTGGCCGTTTCCGCTTCACTCGCGTCGGCGTAAAATCGAAGTCGAATCACCTCCCGGTGCTTGGGCGGGAGAGCCGAGACGATGGCTCGAAGGAGCTCGGACTCGTCGGCACCGAAGTCGGAATTCTCAGTGGCCGCAGTTGTCTCGCGCCGGGATCCTGCCAGAATCTGCTCCGCTGTTGGTGATGGGAGCCGCCGTGCAAACCATCCTCTCGCTCTCCCGTGCTGCCGCTGCAAGATGACATACAGCCAGGTGAATAATTGGCAGGTTCCGTCGAAACGCTTGAGGCTCTTCCACGCCGCGATCATCGTTTCCTGCACCAGATCCCGTGCAAGTTCCGCATCGCGGCAAAACACGATCGCCTGAGCCAGCAGCCGTGGCTGGAACCCTTCCATCAAAATGGAAAAAGCGTCCACATCGCCATTCTGCGCGCGGCCGATCAGTTCTCGCTCGGGGGTCTCTGGCTGTTCAACGGGCTGCATGGATTTCAGAGCTGTATGGGGCGATCGGAATTCAAGGTTCACTTTTTCTGACAAACCCACGATCTCGAATGCAATTGGCGCAATTCAAGATGATCCTCCACCCTGCCACTCAGCGGGCTCTCTCGCTTTCTTTCGCCGTGATTCGGGCAAAGCCCGCGACCCGGTCTAATGCATCTCCACCGCGCAGGATCCCAGTCCACCGCGGAAGTAATTGAACCGCACGTTGGGGTGATCGGCGAGGAGTGACATAGGGACGGCGGAGTCGGCGATGCCTTTCGCGATCATGAGGGCGGTGAGGCGTTGGCCAAGCGGATTGTCGTGAACGCCGGCCTGCCAAATGGAAACCTTCTCGGCCTGCCATGTTTCGATCGGCCCGACGGTGACAGCCCGGTTGGGGACCATCGTGATATTCCCTCCACCCGAGGTGCGGGCATTCTGCGCCAGGGTCACCGGGTGCAGCTCGACCACGCGCGTGGTGAGCTGGCGATACTCCTCCGGCGAAGGGGGGGCGTCGGCATACCGTCCCTCGCGACGGAGCGGATCATTAAAAGCCCAGTGCTTGATATCCCCCTGCCCTCCCTGCATCACCGCACAACGGACCCCGGCATTCCAGGAGTCGATAAAGGCTTTTGTGTCGGCTTTCGGAAAATGCAGGTTCTCTTCGGGAATAGGATTCTTGAGATGATTGAAGCAGAGTTCCCGGTCGGCGCGCTCGAAAGAAAGCGGATGACCAAGGGGCACTTCCCGGCCATCTTCACCGATCCATTCATCCATCCCCCAGAAATGAGCCTGGGAAAGATCGAGATCGAGTTCATTGCAGAGACGGGCCACCAAAGGCAATTGCTCGGTCGGGCCGATGGGCCCGCAGATCCCGACCGGGTTATCGGCGGTGGCCTGCTTCCAGGCATTAATATACTCGAGCGCCTCACACAGGTAGAATTCCTCGAGGGTGTCGTAGAAGACCACTTCGAATCCCGGGCGGGAGAGTTGCTGGAGATCGTGCGGAGTCAGGCGGGCGGCGTCCTGAATCAGGTCGTCATCGAGGGTGGTGTAGTCCCACCAGTCGGGGGAAATTTTGGAATGTTTACGCATCGTTAAGAGGTGTTTGTGAAAGCGGTGGATAGTCCGGATTGATCAAGTAGCGGTCGCCGAGAATCTCGACAAGAGGGTCCTCATCCTTCGCGGAGTAGCCGAGGTGCAAGTGACGCCGCCACCCTTCGGCTTTCTCGAATCGTCCGGAGAGCGCGCCGACCTGCTCTGCCAGCGAGTCGAGAACCTGCAGGTAGGAATTGGCGCCCTGGGAATGATCGAGCCAGTTCTGTTGGGAAGCGTGGGCCGCGAGAGCCTTCCGCTGCCGATCAATGACCATGGTGGTGTTGGCAAAGGATCCCGCCGTCACCGGAACGCGGAGTTGATCACAGAGACCGTGCGGCATGGAATGGTAAACGAAGACATCCTCCGGATAGGTTTTGCGGGAGGGCGGGTCGGTCACGAAGTTGGGCATGCCGCTGGTGAAGGCGGCGGTCACCGCCAGCCGACAGGCGTTGGTGTGGTCCTCCATGTAATCCTGCGGTGGGTGGGTGAGAACAATGGACGGCTTCACCTTCCGCACCACCCCCGCGACTTTTCGGAGGGTGTCAATGTTGTAGAAGATTTCCAGATCATCACAAATCGGCGGGTGGAAGGTGGCCCCCAGAATGGCGGCGGCATTTTGGGCCTCCTCCAGGCGGACCCGTCGCGTCTCTTCCGCATCCATCTCAACCGATCCGCAGCTCCCGGAGGAAAGGTTGAAGTAGTGGATATCAAACCCCGCCTCACGGAGGAGGAGCAAGGTTCCGGCTCCGAAGTATTCGATGTCGTCGGGATGGGCAAAAATGGCGAGGGCAGTGGTGCGCATAATGATCGATTTAAAGACGAATGCTGCGCCCCTCGGCGGCACTTTGATCGGCGGCGAAAAGCACTCGGAAAGTCTTAAAAGCTTCCTCGTAGCTGGTGAGCGGCATCGCTTCGTCCTTGTCGAGGGCATCGAAGAAGGCCTGAAACTGGTCCTGGTATGGGTGGTCGGCGACATCCCCCGAGTCGGCGAGAGCCACGGGCAATTCCGTCCAGGTCTTGTCACGAAGATGAAGCTTCGAAGAGTAGAGTTTGTTATCGAGAATGCTCCCCTCGCTGCCACATAGGTGAGTGTGGAAGTAGTAGGGCTGCATGCAGTCGATCACGCTGGCGCACTTCCCTACCGCTCCGTTCTTAAACTTAATCAGCGTGGTGGTTGTGGTCGGGTATTCATACTCGGTGAAGACCGGATTCTTGGACCGGGCGTTGTAAGCGGTGACCTCCTCCACCTCCGACCCCATGCACAGGAGGAGCGCATCAAGGGCGTGACAACCGGCCGAGAGCAGCGAGCTGCCACCGTTCTCCCGGGTGGTGTTCCAACGATACTGGCCATACCAGGGACCGATACCGTGATAGTAGTCAACCTCCCCATAGTGGATGTCGCCAATCATGCCATCGTCGAGGAGCCCCTTGATCGTGGTGAGTTGGGAAATGAAGCGCAGCTCGAAGCAGACGCAGGATTTCGTGCCGTGCTCGTCAAAGGCCGTCTTAATCGCTTCAGCGTCGGCCAGATTCAGAGTGATCGGCTTCTCCAGAATGACCTGTTTGCCGACCTCCGCAGCGGCGATCGCTTGCTCCTTGTGCTGCGTCGGGTAGGAGGTGATGTCAACCACGTCGATGGAGTCATCGGCGAGGAGATCCTCGACCTTGTTGTAGACCTTGATCTCACCTCCATGGGCGGCGGAAAGGGTGGCGGGATCGAGGGCTCGGGACGAATAAACGGCGGTGACCCGACCCTGGCTGGTCTTGTTAATGGCCTCGATATGGGCCGTTGCGGCCCAGCCGTAACCGATCACGCCGACATTATAGGTTTTGCTCATGGATTAAGATCTACGACCTGTGACCTCGAATTGAAGCAAATTTTTCATTTGAAACCGCCACCTTCTGGCCTGCCCCCTGCCGGTGGAGCACGACACAATTTTCTTCGTTTCCGGGAAGACTTCCAATAGCGTGAGCCATGCGCCGTCGACATTTCATGTCCACCACCATTGGTCTGTCCGCAGGCTCGATGCTTCCACCCAGTTCGCATGGTAAGTCGTTGCCAACTGCCGGTTCGATGCCCCGTTCGTTTTCCCTCACCCACAACACGGTGAAGATCCACTGTGCGGCCATTGATGAATCGGTGAACATCACCATGATGTCAGACACGCACCTCCACTTGCATGATGCACGGGAGGAGCCATTCCGTCAGTATAGCAAGCGCATGGCAGATGCCTACAATACGACACGCCACGCATCGACACGAAAGCCCACCACGCCGCAAGAATGCTTCGTGGAAGGCATCCTCGCCGCGCAAAAGTCCAAGGCAGATTTGCTCGCCCTCCCCGGTGATCTCCTCAGCTTCCCTTCCGAGGCAAACATGGAGTGGGTTTTGGCACGCCTCAAGGAGGCCGACCTTCCTTATCTCTACACCTCGGGCAACCACGACTGGCATTACGAGGGCATGGAGGGCACCAGTCGGGAACTGCGCGATGCCTGGATTCAAAAACGGCTACTACCCCTTTATCAAGGCGAGAATCCGCTCATCACCTCACGGGACATCAAGGGGGTGCGGATCCTTTTTCTCGACAACTCGACCTACGAGATTCTACCGGAACAGCTCGCCGCTTTCCGCAAATTGATGGCGGTTGAGATGCCGGTTCTCCTTTTCGTCCATATTCCGCTTTATATGCCCGGCCGGCCGTTGGGCTTCGGCTGCGGACACCCGGAATGGGGCGCCAAATCGGACAAGGGATTCAAGCTGGAGCGTCGCCTCCCATGGCGGGATGCCGGACACACCCAAACGACCCTGAATTTTCATCGTGAGGTCTTCGCTGCTTCCAATCTCCTCGCCGTCTTCGCCGGACACACCCATCAACCCTCGCTGGACATATTGCAGGGCATCCCCCAGGTCGTCTCGGATGACAACGCCTCCGGTGGACGGCTCGACATTGAGTTACGCCCCCTTGCAAAAGTCTGAATCGGAAATCGATCCTGCGCCGGACTCGCCGGGTTGGATCACGTGGGTTGAAATGAATCACCCGGTTTTTTAACCAACTGCCAGGAGATTCCTTTTCCCTCCCGGGTTTCCTTGAGGCTGATGTTCAGGGAAAGATTGAAGGTCAACATGTGATTGGCGCAGCCCGCAGCCCCGCTCAAGCGGCCAGTTGTCAGAACGGAAAAGATACTCCAGACGCAGATGAACTGCTGGCTTTTCTGTAAATCCACGTCTGAGAAGATGATTGAACTCCGGTCATCTTCACGTTTACTTCACACGCATGGAAACGGAGAGTCTCGACGCCTTGAAACACGTCATCACGAGGCGTCAATTGTTGGGGTCAGGCACTGCAGGGATCGGATCACTGGCTCTTGGTTCCCTCCTGTCCCCGGAGGCCTTTGCTGCGGATATCGCCAAACGAGGCAGCCAATTCGCACCCAAGGCGAAACGCATCATCTTTCTCTTCATGAACGGGGCACCCTCGCAGCAGGACCTCTTCGACTACAAACCAAAGCTCGACGAACACCACGGAAAGGAACTCTTCAAGAGCTTCGATCCTCAAACTAAAAAATGGAGCAAGGAAGGCTTTATTGAGAAGACCCAACGCCTCACCGGCATGACCTCGGGGCAGAGTTCATTCCCGGTCGCCCGATCAAAGTGGAACTTTGCCCAACATGGCGAAAGCCGCGCCTGGATCAGCGAACTCCTCCCCCACACCGCGAAGGTGGCCGACGAGCTTTGCTTCGTGAAATCAATGCACACCGAGGCCATCAATCACGACCCCGGAGTGACCTTCTTCCAAACCGGAAACCAACAGCCCGGTCGTCCCAGCATGGGCTCATGGATGAGCTACGGGCTGGGCTCCGAAAATAGCAACCTCCCCACTTTTTGTGTCCTGATTTCCAACGGCACCGGACGACCGGGCAGCCAACCGGTCTACACCAAACTCTGGAGCAGCGGATTCCTTCCAAGCATCCATCAAGGCGTGCAGTTTCGCGGCGGCAAAACCCCGGTCCTCTACCTAAACAGCCAACCCGGCGAAACCGTCGAAGGTCGACGGAGAATGATCCATCGCATGGAACAGCTCAACCGCATGCAGCTCGAGGCCTTCGGCGACCCCGAAATCGCCACGCGCATCGCCCAATACGAAATGTCCTTCCGCATGCAGATGTCCGTCCCCGAGGCCACCGACATCAGCAACGAACCGCAATCAATTCTCGATCTTTACGGACCCGAGTGCCAGATGCCGGGCAAGTTTGCCGCCAACTGCCTCCTCGCCCGGCGCCTCGCCGAACGGGGAGTGCGCTTCGTCCAACTCTACCACCGCGGCTGGGATCAACACAACGGACTCATCGGAGCCCTGCCCAAACAATGCCACGACACCGATCAGGCCAGCGCGGCTCTCGTCGCGGACCTCAAACAACGGGGCATGCTCGACGACACCCTCGTGGTGTGGGGCGGTGAATTCGGACGCACCACCTACTCACAGGGTGGTGCCGGAGAGGCCGCCAACGGACGCGACCACCACCCTCGCTGCTTCACCTACTGGATGGCGGGCGGCGGCATCAAAGCCGGAATGACCCACGGCGAGACCGACAACTTTGGCTACAATATCCTCAAGGACCCCGTCCACGTGCACGATTGGCAAGCCACCACCATGCACCTCATGGGAATCAACCACGAGAACCTCACCTTCAAACACCAGGGCCGTCGATTTCGACTCACCGACGTCCACGGAAAATTGGTCACCCCAATCCTCGCCTGATGAACCTCCGACGTCTCATCCTTACCGCCATCCTGCTCCTTACTGCCGCAGCAAATGCCGCAGAAGTTTCCTTCAACGGCGAGATCCGCCCCATCCTCGCAGACCGTTGCTTCTCCTGCCATGGCCCGGACTCTGCCGCCCGTAAGGCGGATCTCCGCCTCGATCAGGAAGATGCCGCGAAAGTAAAGACCGGGGACGGACTGATCCCCATCGTGCCCGGAAAGCCCGGGGAAAGTGAAATCCTCCGCCGCCTTCTGAGCCACGATCCGGATGAGATCATGCCCCCACCGGATTCCAATCTCACCGTCTCCCCGAATGAGATTGCCCTCATCCGCCGGTGGATCGTCGAAGGGGCCAAGTGGGAACGTCATTGGGCCTTCCTCCCACCAAAAAAGACAGCCACCCCCGCCCACCCCGGAGATCCATGGCCCCGCAACGAGATTGATCATTACATTCTGCAAACGCTCAACCAGGAAGGACTGACGTATTCGCCCCAACTTGATCGCGCCCGCCTTCTTCGCCGACTCTCTTTCGACTTGACCGGCATTCCGCCCACCATCGCGGCCCTTGACGCCTTCCTCGCCGATCAGTCCGCAGACGCCTACGAACGTGTCGTCGACACCCTGCTCGCCTCACCCGCATACGGTGAACGCTTCGCGCTCAAATGGCTCGATGTCGCCCGCTACGGAGACACCGACGGCCTCTTTGAAGACCATCCCCGCAAAATCCATCCCTGGCGCGATTGGGTGGTCCGGGCCTTCAATGCCAACCTCCCCTACCGCGACTTCATCACCTGGCAACTGGCCGGAGACCTCCTTCCGAACCCCACTCAAGACCAGCTGATCGCGACCGGATTCCTGCGCAACAATCCCACCTCCAACGAAGGTGGCATCATCGATGAAGACTACCGCATCAAGTATCTCATCGACCGCGTCAACACGACCTCCACCGCCTTCCTCGGACTCACCATGGAGTGCGCCCAATGTCACGATCACAAGTTCGATCCCATCACTCAAAAGGAATACTACGAGTTTGCCGGATTCTTCAATAACCTCGTGGGCAAGGGAAATACCAAGGGTGCCACCGACCCCGTCCTGAAGATGCTTCCCCCGGAAAAAGAAAAACGCCTCGCCGACCTCACCTTCCAACTCACAAGCCTCGATCGATCCCTCACGCAATCTCCTCCCCAACTCACCGCGGACTTCACGCAATGGCTGGCTCGGTTTGACAAGCCCCTCCCATGGCTCCAGCCCACGATCATTTCAAATAGCCTGGAGCAAAAACCATCTCCATCCTACGAACTGATTCTCGATCTCGCCGAGACCGGTCAAGTCATCACCGGCCTGCAAATCAGCAGTGACACTCCGGGCGAGGTGAAGTCCATCAAGGCCCACCTCATCGGCAAAAAAACCCGCGAGCTCAAACTCAATCATCACACCAACCTCAAGCTCGGCCCCGACCACCAACCTGGCCTCGTCGGACTTGCCAAAGCGGAACCGGTCCATCCTGGCGAGCAACTCAAACTCACCATCACCGGTGATCCGGTTCAGGTCCACCTGACCAATCACACCCTCGCAATCGAATTGGCCCAAATCCCCATTGGACGGGACAAGCAACTCGCCCACTACCGGGCGATCTGGCCGGGATTCGTCGAGACCCGGGCCATGCGGGAGACGCTGACCAAGGAACGCACCGAAATCGAAAAGTCCGCCGTGGTCACCATGATCGCGGCAGATGAAAAAACGAAGCGCCCCACCCACATTCTGATGCGGGGCGAGTATGACAAACCCGGTGAAGAGGTCGAAGCAAGCGCCCCCGCCGGCATCCTCGAGTTCTCCGATGAACTCCCGGGAAACCGCCTTGGCCTCGCGCACTGGATCGTGGATCCAGCCAACCCCCTCCCCGCCCGCGTCGCTGTCAACCGCTACTGGCAGATGCTCTTTGGCGCAGGCATCGTCCCGACCTCCGAGGACTTTGGCACCCAGGGGACACGGCCCAGCCATCGCGCCCTTCTCGATCACCTCACCGTCGACTTTGTGGCCTCCGGATGGGACGTAAAACTCCTCCTGAAAACAATGGTGATGTCGGCAAGCTACCGCCAAACCAGCGCGCAATCGACCTCTCTCAATGAACGGGATCCCTCCAACCGCTACCTCTCGCGGGCTCCCCGCCAACGCCTCGCTGCCGAGGTCCTCCGCGACCACGCCCTCTCCGTCAGCGGACTCCTCGTCGACAAACCCGGGGGCCCGGGCGTCCACCCCTACCAACCGGCCTCCCTCTTCGGGCGTAATGCCATCGGTGCCCAAAATACCAGTTTCAAACAATCAACCGGAGAGAATCTCTATCGCCGCAGCCTCTACACCTACTTGATGAGACAGATCCCTGCTGCCAACATGCGCATTCTCGGCGCGGACGGACGCACCACCTGTCGAACACGCCGCGAACGGACCAACACTCCCCTCCAGGCCCTCGTCCTGCTCAACGACCCTCAATTTGTCGAAGCGGCCCGGGCCCTCGCAGAACGGGCACTCAAGGAGGGAGGTTCCACTCCGCGCGAACGCATCGCCTACGCCTTTCGGCTCGCAACCTCCCGCAAAATCAAAGCAGAGGAAGTAAGCATCCTTCTCGACGAACTCGCCGACCGCTCCAAGCAATTCAAAGCAGATCCGGATTCAGCCAAGGCCTATCTTGCTGGCGGAGGCGAACACAAACCCGACCCCGCTCTCGACCCCATCGAACTCGCCGCCTACGCCGCCGTCTCCTCCCTCATTCTTAATCTCGACGAAGCCATTTCGAAGAATTAGGAGGGCACCCCAAATAGCGACAGGGGCTCCGATCCGGATGACGGAGTCATTGGCGATGGAGGGCGAGACCCCGACCAGAGAGTTTGACCTGTCCGAAATTCCAGATTTGGTCGGCGAGACCAAGGTCTTCTTCCGTGTCGAAGAGTTATAGCAGAACCGGCTGACACGTCCCCCCTTGGAAAACAGGGGGTAATTGTTAGAGGCTTAATTCCCCGGGTTCACCAGAAGCTCGTCGACAAAGAGCCAGGCCTTGCGACCCTTGGCCGGGTGCCAGTCGGGGATGGTCCCGAGATTCTTGGCATGGACCCGAATGTAGCGCGCTTGCATGGGCTGAATTTTGCTCGATAAGGTGATCTTTTCCGTGGACTGTTTGACCGGAATTTCATGCTTGATGGTTGCGACCGACTGGAAGGCCTTGCCGTCGCTTGAAGCGAGAAATTCGACCGTCGACGGCAGGAAGACCCCGGAAGCGGTCACCTGACAGGAAGAAAGCCCAAGTTCGTAAACCGGCATCGTTGCGCCAAGGTCGATCGTTGCGATGAGATCATCGCCCTCAAAGCCAAGCCAATCGGTTTTGAGATCGCTGGCCTCTCCCATGATGCCATCGACCAACTCGGCGGGGCCTGTCCCGGGATAGTTTGGGCTGGCCGGAGTTGCGAGGGCGACGGGACGCTTGTTGGCGGAGTGCTTGGCAAGCTTGAGCGCTAAAATTGCGTCCACCATCTGCTCAATCTGGTCAGTCTTCAAGTAGGGGTGGGGCGGCATTTGGAGGGTCTCCCCCCACACTCCCTTGCTGCCTTTAAGAATCTGCTCCTTCAGGTAGTCTTTCCGGGTCGCCAGGTCTGCGTATCTTTCGGTGATTGTTTGGAACGATGGTCCAATCAACGCGCCCTCGGTCTGGTGGCAGGCCGCACAGTTGTTTTGTCGCATCAGTGCGGTTCCTGGATGCTTGGCGGGAAACCCTCTGAGGGGACGCATTGCCACCACTTGATTCCCCGCCAGCCCTCCATCAATGCGATGGCTGATTCGTAGCAAGCTTCCCCCGTTGTCCGGATCCCATCCGCCCTTGCCATACTGCAGGACAAACAGTTGCCCCTTCCGATTGAACTTCACGTTGGTGGGAGTCTGGAATCGATGGTCCGTGGGAAAGGGTTTGATCGCAACCATGTCTTCATGCTCGTCCAACTCCACCATCTTGATCCAACCTCGTGCGTAATCGGCAATGAACCAGTGATGATCGAATGACTTCGGCAACCCGCCCGCATCAGCTTGACGAGTTTCATCGTAGTAATACACCGGACCGCCGATTGCCGAGGCCCCCCCCCGGCCCAGTGACGGAAAATCCGGCGACGGAGGATGACTGTACCAAATCATCGGCTTCCGCGCCGGAGGCAACTCGTTGACACCCGTGTTTTCCTTCAGATCATTGATGGGCTTCTTTGGATCGAAAGCACCCGTGACCGACTTTGTATCGGACGCGTAGGTTGGGTAGCTTTCGTTGGGCCCAATGAAGAAGGGCCAACCAAAGAATCCTGCCTTCCGGGCCTGGTTGAATTCGTCGTAACCCAGCGGCAGGATCTTTTGGTCGACGTTCTTCAGGTTCCCGCAATAGTAATCAGCCGGACCGTTTTCGCCCCAGTAGAGATGGCTCGTTTTTTGATCAATCGAGATCCGAAACGGGTTGCGGAGACCCATGACGTAGATCTCCGGGCGGGTGTTTGGCGTGCCGGGCGGAAAGAGATTGCCGGGAGGAATGGTGTAGCCCCCGTTTTTTCCGGGACGCACGCGTAGAATCTTTCCGTTCAAGACCGCGCTGTTGGTCGACGTCCGTGCCGCATACAGATATTGGGTGTGATCCTGATTATCGCCGCTGCTGATATAAAGATTCCCCCTGGGATCAAAAGCGAGAGAGCCGGCCTCATGAATCCGGTCCTGATCCCGGAGGGACGGGATCTTCAGAATGACCTGCTCGGTCCCCTTGTTCAAGAGACCGTTTTCGTAGCGAAACCGTGACACCACGTGATCGTGCGTTACGGACTCGCCACCCGGTCGAGTGTAACAAACGTAGACCCATTTGTTTGTGGCGAAATCGGGATCTACCGCGATCCCAAGGACACCGGATTCGACGTCCCAACTCCATCTTGGACCTGGCTTGCGATAATCCACCTCCAGATGGACGGCGACGCGGGTGATTCCAGTCGTGAGGTCGACGACCTTGATGTTGCCGTGGAGCTCGGCAATGAAAACGAGGTCGCCGGCGATCGACATTTCCATGGGGTTCGACAGGTCCATCGCGACCGTCTCCACCGCGAAATCTTTGGACGGAGGAAGAGGGCTCGTTTCACGTCGGGACTGCGCTCCGGCGAATGGAACGAGAAGGACAAAGAGAGTCGGAATCAGAAGTCGTAAGTGGTTCATCAACCACCAAGGGATAGCATCTCTGCCAACCGGGGGCGATGACCAAGACACGATGAATACGGAGATCACCAAAGGCCAAAAATCGGCGATTCCCTCTCTAATATCCCCCCCCCAAACCGGCGTCATCATTCCCGAGCGTCCCGGTCAAAACCTGGGTCTTGAATTTTTCTCCTTCGAGATGAGAAAGCTCCACCGTCAGAGATCCCTCCGCAGAGCGGAAAATCCGTCTGACATCCCGTAAGGCGAAAAGACAATCATCCCACAAGGCACCACTTGAAAAAGTCACCTGACTCCCAGAGACCTTGATCGACCAATCACAAACCTGCTGCGCCAGTAGATCATCCACATCCCCCCCGATGATGAGAGGCTCAGCTTATCCTTGATGCGAAGCATCTTTTCCATGACCCCAAAATCCCCAGAAGAATATAACTTCAGAGGAATCCCTTGAGATGTTCCTGAAATCATGACCGCATCACCACAGCGCTCCGACAAAATCCCACTGTTCTGTGGTGGAGACTAAATTGAGCTTTCAAGATTGTTCATACACGGCTATT
>ERZ887942.190-NODE-190-length-51279-cov-52.697954_pt1 | contig 51279 bp, 37 predicted proteins | sample MGYA00521099_ERZ887942 | MGnify/ENA primary metagenome ERZ887942 (study PRJEB32303, sample SAMEA104408605) | aquatic metagenome | biome: Brackish water; feature: Pelagic; material: water | place: Baltic Sea | collected 2014-06-07T06:48:00 | depth 16,251 m ... | reverse complement strand
CAGATAATCTCGCACGTGCATGGAGTCGCGTCAAACGGAATCGGGGAGCCCCCGGTCCTGATGGCATGACGATCAAACAGTTCGAGAGCTGGTGTCCTGAACACTGGCCGGCGATTCAACAACAGCTTCTGGATGGAACGTATCGCCCCGCTCCGGTGCGACGCAAAACCATCCCGAAAGACGGTGGCGGTGAACGACAGCTCGGTATTCCAAACGTGCTCGATCGTCTCATACAACAAGCCATCTGTCAGGTTCTGACGCCGATCTTCGATCCGGGTTTCTCCGAATCGAGCTTCGGCTTTCGCCCCAACCGATCCGCTCATGGAGCCACCAAGCGGGTTCAGCAGATCATTCGGCAACGACACGCACATTGCATCGACGTTGATCTCTCGAAATTTTTCGACCGAGTTCAACATGACGTGCTGATGTCTCGCGTGAGCCGCAAGGTTCACGACGTGCGTTTGCTGAAACTGATCGGCTGCTTTCTGCGAGCGGGCGTGATGGTCGAGGGCGTCATTCAACCGACGGACGAAGGGTCGCCGCAAGGTGGCCCGTTGTCGCCTTTGTTGAGTAACATCCTGCTGGATGACCTCGACAAAGAATTGGAACGACGCAGGCTGAAGTTCGTGCGCTATGCGGATGACTTTGTCATTTTCGTGCGTACAGAGCGTTCGGCCCAGCGCGTGTTCACGTCGGTGCAGCGTTATCTGACGCGTGTTCTGAAACTCGTTGTGAACGAAGAGAAGAGCAGCGTGAGATTATCCCGAGACTGCGAGTATCTCGGGTTTGCATTTACAGGCAAGCGTGTGACGATCACAGTCGCACCGAAGAAACTGAAAGCCTTCAAGCGGCGGATTAAGAAGCTCAGCGGTCGCAGCCGCGGAGTTTCGATGCAACGTCGTTTGACCGACCTCAATCGTTATGTGCGAGGCTGGATAGGTTACTTCGGGTTGGCTCAACAGTTTGATTTATTCGACAAACTGGACGGGTGGGTTCGCCGCCGGATTCGGATGTGCTTCTGGAAACAGTGGCGACGTCCACGCACGAAGGTGAAGAACCTTGTGCGACTGGGGGTGAGTCTTGACTTCGCGATCAAGCACGCGGTGAGTCGCAAAAGTTACTGGCGTCTCTCGAGAACGCCAGCAATGCGAATCGCAATGCCTAACAAATGGCTGCAAGAGGAATTAGGACTACTTTCGCTCAAACAACTCTGGTGCGACCGTGCTCCGCTTCGAGGAACCGCCTAGTGCGGATCCGCATGCTAGGTGGTGTGGGGAGGGTCATCCGCAAGGATGGCCCTTACCCGATTTCGCCGCTATTCCTTGTTTGCGTTTCGCGGCAGCAATTTGTCGAGCGATTGAATAGTATTGCTGCTGTAGACAACCGGCGGAGAGAAATCGCGAGTGCGAAGTGCAAACTTCCCAGCAGGCGTATTTGTTGCATTTACAATCTGCAAATCCTCGTTCAAGAGGAGAAGCAGAGGTAGTCTATCGACACTAACGGTTTCTTCAATTTTGCCCTGCGCATCAACCACAACGTTCCACGGAATCTTGTGCTTTTCGATAATGGTGTTGGCAGTTTTGGGGCCATCCCAGACGTTCACACATACAACGCGAAGTCCTCGATCTCGAAATTTTACATAATAGGCTTTTTCTAGTGGCAGTTCTGAGAGACAAGCTCCGCAGGTTGACGACAGAAACAGGACGAGTGTCCCACGTGCCTTTTCGTCCCTCTCCAGCGTATATGGTTTCCCGTCTGCAAGGACACCGATGAGCTGGAACTGATCGCCAATCTTCAGGCGAGTTTCGCCAATCGGGGTACCTGTGTCAGGAAAGGTGAATTTCGGGTTGGGTATACCTTCCGTTTCTTTGCCATCGACTTGCACCGTTTCTTGCTCGTGTAGTAAATCATCGGCTTCTTTAAGCGTTGGAAGCCAGTCAGATTGTTCCGCTGTTGGCCCATCATCTGCGTAAGTGCGTAAAGATGGACAGAAGAGTAAAACCAGAAGAATGACGGGAAGACATTTGAACGGTGACATGAATTACTCTTTGGTGGCGAACAATATTGTACCTGGAGATTTTGCCGGGTATGACGTCATACCTGAGTTTTATCCCCACGTACTTCAACTTTATCACCACTTAGTGCTGCTTGCAAGCAGTGATGGGGATGGCGTGATAGTGTTCGTATTCCGTTTTTATCAGGGGATATCGCAATGAGTCTAAGCAAGTCTCAGAATGCTGTTTCCAGATCTTCGTTCGGAGAAAACGACAAAGAGTGGTTTCCGGCATGGGTGAAGTGCTATTCGGAGTTTTTGCAATTGGGGGCGAATGAGACCTTAACTCTGGGGTGCATCCACTGATATCTGTCATCATTCTTGATGGATGCAATCGTTGATTGCCAAACTGAAATTCGTTTTGCAGTTTTGCAAACTGCTGTGAACGGTGGATGAACTAATTGCCTGCTGCAACATCATGAAAAAAGGCGTTCTCAGTTGCCTGAGAACGCCTTTTGAATTTTACTGCTGCACCGGAACGTTGCTTACGCGAACAGTTCTGGAATCACTTTGCCATCGCGAACAATCATCACCGGGCGACCAGTGGTTGTTTTGTATTCTTTTTCATGGTTGATACCCAACGCGTGATAGAACGATGCGGCGACGTCGTCGGGGCTGAAGCCTTCGTGCTTGGGCATCGCGCCTTTTTCATCGCTTTCGCCAATGACCTGTCCGCCCTTAACTCCACCACCGGCCATCAACATAAACATGTTGCGAGGATAGTGGTCGCGACCGTTGCGTTCTTTGTTGATTTTGGGTGTGCGACCAAATTCACCCGTGACATAGACCACGGTGGAATCCAGCAGACCACGCATTTCCAATCCGGCAAACAAGGCTGACAGTGCTTCATCCAATGGAGGCAACTGTTTGCCGGACAACGCGTCCCAGTTTTCTCGATGAGTGTCCCAGCCGCCGTTGCTGATAGTTGTGAAACGCACGCCAGCTTCAACAAGTCGCAGAGCCAACAGACAGCTGGCACCCAGACCCGACTTGCCGAATGGTGCTGAAAATTCGCTGGATTCCTTTGAGATGTCGAAGGCTTCTCGAGACTTCGCACTGGTGATCATGGCGTGAGCCTGTTGGCCAAACTGGCCGAGTCCGTCCAGCAGCTGGTTTTCGGCTTCGAATTCGCCAAACGTTCGATCCAGCTTTGTCAGCAGGTTGTTACGCTTTTCGACGTCTTCCACCGTTAAGCCGCTACCCAATGACATGCCTCGCACCCGAAACGGCGTTCCGATTGTTGGGGTGGCACTTGTGTCCATCGGAGCATAGCGAACGCCAAGATAACCTGGGCGTTGAGCACTTTTCGGAATCGCGACAAACTTTGGCAGTTCCGGATCGCCGGACAATTCTTTGCTGACGACGGCACCGTAGCCCGGAAATTCCAGCGATGGCAGCGGACGGTTGCCGCTGTTGACGTATTCTGTACCCAAAGCGTGAGCCGCAACGCTGTGCGAAACGCCTCGCAGAATACAAAACTTATCCATCACCTTGGCCAGCTTTGGCAGGTGTTCTGAAATGTAGATGCCAGGAACATTGGTCTGAATCGGATTGAACTCGCCACGGTATTCGTCGGGAGCGTCCGGTTTCAGGTCAAAGGTGTCCATGTGAGATGGGCCACCATTAAGATTGATGAAGATTGCCGACTTCGCCTTAGCACCTTTGGCAAGCTGATCGGCACTGGCCATCTGCATATAGTTAGCCAGAGTCAATCCGGCTCCACCAGCAACGCCGGCACGCAGAAAATCACGTCGACCGACTCCATCACATGTTCGAAAAAATGCCATATCGATGATCCTTTTTGAAATGATGCCCCGAAGTGCATTCGGGAGTGTTCTGGATTCAGGTGGGAAATTGGAAGTTGTAAAAGTTTTGTGCAATTTTCAGGTAGTGGATCCTGTTAAAGATCCTGCGACTCGGGGATCTTTAACAGGATCCACTAACGCAAATTCTGATTCTTGGCGGTCACGCAGCACTGGCTCCGGTTTGCCGATCAGAACTTGTTCACATTGACTCAAGACCCGAAGCGACAACGGAGCGCCTCGGCGGATCGAACGTTCCACGTCTTTCCGCCCGCCACGCCACCGGGTCAAGGGCAAAGCCCTTGTTAGTGATTAACGATGAATTCCTTGGTGTTCAGCAAAGCCCACATCACACCACGCAGGCCGTCCAGTTGATCTTCTGCTTCTGCAATGAATGTTGTCGCGGTTTCCGTTTCGGATTCCGTCGGCATTCGGCTTAACGTTCTTAGATAGGCGTCCTGAATAGCTTTGGCGACATCAATCGATCCGCCACCAGACGCTTGTTCAGCAACAGCAGGTTCCGCCATGCTTTTCAAGCGAGCTTTCACGCTTTTGATCTGTGATTCACGTTTAGCAATTTGTCTGGCATTTGCCGTCGGGTCTTTCTGAAGTTTAGCCAAATCAGCTTGAGCCGCTTTGATTTGGGAACGCAGTTTACCCATGGCCGAATCCATAGCCGCCTTCTTTCGAGCGTCGGTGGCTCGATCAGCCTGAGTGGGCGACTTCGACTGGAAGGCGATGTTGTTTTCTTTGGCAACCTGTGCCAGCCAGCCATCTTTGCTGTCCAGCATAGACAGCACCTGACCGTCGTTTCGCAGAAAGATGGTTTGCAGCAGGCTTGGTTCCTGAGAACGGTCGCAGTCGCAGTTGCTTTCGCGAATTGAACGTCCAAAAATGGTCAACGCATAGCCGGACGCAGAATTGTTGCCTCGACTTCGCAAACCCGCACCAGGAATCGCGACAGCTCGGTCTTCCATGTCGGTGGCGAACGCCGCGTACTTTTCGTCGTTGCTGACTGCCTGAGAAACCATGTCCCATGCAATTTCGGCAGGCAGGCGGCGAGGCACGGCTCGGGCAAAGTTGCGTTCGTCCAGGCGATTGGTGGCGTTCGGGTGCCAATCAAGCTGGTAAGACCGGCTGTTTAGAATTTCCCGGTGCAGCCACTTCATGTCAAACTTGTTGGCGATAAAGCCTTCCGCCAGATAGTCCAGCAATGGAGCGTTGCTGGGTGGATTGGCCAGGTTCATATCGTCCGGGGGATCCACAATCCCCACGTTGAAGTAGTTCGCCCAAACTCGATTCACGAAGGCCTTGGCAAACAGCGGATTGTCGGGCGAACGCAGCCATGCCATCAATGGTTCTCGCACGTCTTCGTATTCCGACAGGTCCATGGGATCGTGTCCCAGCAGTCGAGCTTCCGAAGCAGTGCGTGAATTGCCTTTCTTCACCTTGCGTTCCTTGCCGTTCTTCTTTTCAACGACAATTTTGGCTGGCGGAGTAGTATACACTTCGCCAAACGGAATCACTTTGCCCTTGGTCACCTGCTTGCCCAATTCGTTTCGCAGCTGATTTCCGGCAAGTCCTTCGGTTTCGAACGTTGCCAGCAAGGCGTTGTATTCTTTAACGCTGTCTGGTCGAGCTCTCTGGTTACGTCCGGTCACACCGGTAAAGAAACCCTGGAAGCCTTTGAAGTCGTCCTGAGTCCATTGGTCGAACGGATGCTTGTGGCATTGAGCACACTGAATGCGGACGCCCAAAAACGTATAGGCGAACCCGATCACTCGATCTTCCATCTGCTGAAAGTTCGTGCGTGACCAATAGTGAGGCATTGAGGTTCGGTCAGCGAATTCATACTTACTATCTTTGTGATAAACGCTGCTCATGTTTTTGCAGTAGTCTTCAAACGATTCACCCGGATCGCGGCTGACCGCCATCACAAGGCCTTCTACGATATTGTCGTATGGCTCGTTGCGAGCAACTCTGGCATGAATCCATTCGTACCACTGCTTGGAAGCTTCCGTACGAACGGGAGTCACGTTGTTCAGCTGATCATCGCTGTTGCCGGTAAAGTCGCACAGCTTGGTTGTCCACCATGCTGTGTAGCCGGGACGTTCCAGCAATTCGTCAATCTTCGTCGCTCGCTTGTTGGCATCTGTGCTGGCCACAAAGGCTCGCACTTCTTCAACGGAAGGCAATGCACCGGTCACGTCCAAAGTCACTCGACGAAGAAACGCTTCATCAGAACACAGTTCCGATTGAACAACGCCCAGCTTCTTAAGTTTGTTGACAACCAGTTCATCAACTTTGGTGGGAGTTGGAGTGACGGGGTATTGATCGCCGGTTTTGTCTGAAATCGGGCGAATGACGGAAACTGGAACAACCGCACTGTCGTAGGAAATAACAACGTGAGTGTCACCGGGAGCTCCCGCATTGACCAAGCCGTCGTTGGAAACGTCTGCAATCTGATCGTCGTTGGTTTGAAAGCGGCACAGGTCGGTCACGTCTTCCTGAGTGCCATCCGCCCAAACAGCGACGGCCTTCAGTTGAGTTGTCTGGCCATCTGCTGTAAAGCTGACTTCTGCAGGAGTCACTTCAAGGCGAGTCAGCTTGGCAGCGTTTTCAGGTCGCTTGGGCGCATCCGCTTTGATCCAGTTCAGCATCACATGATGCTGCCACGAACCGGGTTTGAGTCGCTGTCCGCCTTCGTGAGGAATTTCCATCAACGGCTTGGCCAGAACCAGACTTTCTGCCGGAGTTTCCGGATCGATGCGTCCGTACATTTCACCGTGGTCAGCTTCGAAGTCGTAGCCGAACAAAGACAGCCGAAAATCGCCTCGCCCCTGAAACGAACCATGACACGCTCGCCCGTTGCAACCCAGCTTGCCCAGCAATGGAACAACGTGGCGTTGAAAGTCCGGGGTTTCCGTGACGTCTGCGGGCGAGAATCGTTCCGCCGCAGTTTTGATGATCGCATCTTCGGCGAACACAGTACCGGCCAGCAGCAGCGTGGACAGCAGTATTCCAAAAGTCTTCATTCCGATTACCTTTATTGATCCTGAGGTTGGATGAATCTGTGTTATCAGTTCTGCCAACTGGCAGCCGGGGATGGCCGTCGAATGCTGGCTTGGGGAGTGTTTCAAAAATTCGGACTTGTGTGGTCCATGTTTAATCTACAGTTAACGTTCAATTCGAATCTGTTTTCGAACTGCCGTCTTTGGCAGCTTTCACCGCGGCATCCGCCCTGGCTTTGTTTTCTGTGATACGACTTTTTTGAGCCTTCGCAGTAGAAGCCGTTTTTTTTGCAAGGCGATTCCATTCTTCTGCAAGGTCAGCGTCCAGTTCTGTGGTGCTCATACCAATTTGCTGATCCAGCTGTTCCAGACGTTCAGCAACGCGACTGCGTTCCGTTTTCAATCGGTCGATTTTCTTTTGCTGACGTTGTCGAAGCAGTTCGCGAATCTGAGCTTCAATGGCGGGATCCTGAGACATCAACCACTTGGCTGTCAGCAGCCGAATTTCTGAATCAACTTTCCAGCTGGCAAGTTCTGCATCGAACCTGGCTGGTTGTTTTTCTTTGAAACGATCCAGACGCTGAATTCCCAGATGCACTTCGCGAATGCCTCGAGAAAATCCGGCGGGCGAACTCTTTCGCAAACGATTCAGCAATTCACCCAGTTCAGGATGATGTTCCGCTGCAAAGGCCAGAGCACTGTTTTCTTCGGCTTCGGTCAACGCAGTGGCGATTGGCTTGGTGGCTGGCAGCTTATCCGTTTTTTCCCGGGCTACGCTTTCTCGGGCTCCGTTCGCAGCGGCCTTCTGAGGGTCGTCTGTGGCGGACGCGATTGAATCACCTGCCGCTGAAAACACACAAGCGTGCAGCAAGGCTAACGCAAGCCAGCCTGGGGGTGAGAACGAAGATGTGCGGAACCAGCGAACAGTCACTTAGAATAGCTCCGTTTCGCGAGTGGCCGGTTGTTCGTCAGCAGAAATCGCGACAGCTGCTAACAACCATTCGGGCACTTCCAAATCATCCGTCGCCAATTCTGATTCGTCGAATTCGTGATCGACAACAACAACAACAACCGCTCCGTTCGCCCAAACGTCAACCAGCAGTTCAGCCGCCACAACATCAGCCGCAGGGATCTCAACGGCAGAATCTTCAAGCGAAGAGACGGCGAGTTCCGGACGATCCGTACTGTTTGGCAAGCTGGAAACAACGACCGCCAAAATCCCACAGCACACGACGGTGACCAGGCTGGCCAACATCATGCCGGTACCAGACTTGCGAGCCTTAACTTCGGTCGGCGTTACCACCGCCAAAGACACCTGCGTTGCTGTTGCCACCGTGTTAGCTGCCGTGTTATTTCCGACGGCACCAGTGTTGGCAGGCAACTGACGAACGGCAGAACAAACCGCCGTCATTTCGGCCACAGCTTCACACAGCGAAGCATCCGCCAACATGGCCAGTTCAAACGCTTCAACACCGTCGACCGACAATTCGCCGGAAACGTATTGAAACGCCAGCCAGGTGCGGCCTTCTGGAGTGTTTAATTCTGAATGATTCATGTTCACGTCTGAGACTCTTAATTGACTGCGATTCTGATTTGCCAGCGATTCTGATTGACCTGCTTCATTTGTCAAAATCCGACAAACGCCGCAGTTCATCCATTTCTTTCAGTTCCAGCAACGCTCGCCGCATCCACGTTAAAATTGTGCCCAGCGGTCGATTCAAATCTGCGGCGATTTCGGCAAACGTCTGCCCTTTTTGAATTCGTCGTAAAACAACGTCGCGATAATTTTCATCCAGCCTTTGCAAAGCCGCCTCAATAATCGCTTTCTCTTCTATCTTTGTCGCCGCCAGCAACGGCTGAGCGACTGATTCGCTTGACTGCAACCAACTGAAACTGTTCGCCGATTCCGAAACAGCTTGATTCAATCGACTTTGCCGTTTGGAAACCCGCTTCATCTCGCGAGCTTCGTTTAAGGCAATTTTAAACAGCCAACCTTTGATTGTGTCCTGATTGACGGCCGAGCACGCTTCAATCGCCTTAACAACCGTCTTTTGGTAAGCATCATCCGCCAGATGGCCGTCTTTCAGCACGCCCAGCAAAAACGCTCGCAATTCCCGTTCAAAATCAACACAAGCCTGCTCGACAAGGCTGCGAATTTCATCATCATGGGCCAAGACGAGCTCCGAAACTAAAGACCACCACTTAACAGGATGCTTCTGAAGCCGAGATTATTTCAGCATTTACACGCAATTCCAAACCACTTCAGTATTCAGATTCCACCAAAGTCCGCCTGTATCGACTGGTGAAACTTCGCCAGGTTACGAACCGTCCTGAAACAACCTCCGTAGGGCCGGTTCCCACCGGCCGACACCGCCAACAGTGGCCGGTAGGAACCGGCCCTACATTGGACGCAGATCGGCAAGTTAATTCCAGACAGTTCCTTAGTGCGGATCACCGAAAAACCGGGGCTAACGCCCTGCGGCTCATTGAGACTGGGCGCTGTGCAGCAAGCCCTCGGAAATCAACAGTAACGCATCCTTAACAAACTTAACAAACCAGCGATTCTCGCTGTAGAACAGCTTTCATTGTGATTGGTAAACTGGGTAAGTGGTTTTCATCCCCCGAACCTTCCAAAGACAAGGCCGAACCGCTGCCGAAAGCCGAATGGCGTTCCGAAACGGTTGACGGCCGCAGCGTTCAAGTGTTTCAGCCCAGTTCTGCTGAACCACCCACATCCGCCGTGTTGTTCATGCATGGCCACGGCAAAGTCATGCTGAACGACAACGCTGTATTTACGGAACTATTCCAGAAGCACAATCTGGTGGCGATCTGCCCCGACGGAGGCCAATCGTGGTGGATGGATCGCATTTGCGACGACTTTTCGCCAGACATCAGTCCTCAGGATTGGATTGTCGACCAGCTGCTGCCCTTTATCGAAGAACGCTGGAACATCGAACCACCCAAAATCGCACTGCTGGGCATCAGCATGGGCGGCCAGGGAGCTCTGCAGTTAAGCTTTCGCTATGCGGCACAGTTTCCGGTTGTCGCAGCGATTTCTCCCGCCGTCGACTTTCACCAATTGTACGGCCAGGGCCTGCCACTGGATCAAATGTTTGACAACGTGGAAGACGCTCGCCAGGCCACGGTTGTGCTGAACCTGCACCCACTTGCATGGCCCCGGCATCAGTGGTTTTGCTGCGACCCGGCTGATACCGATTGGCTGGACGGCTGCGTGCGACTTGGCATGAAGCTGTCATCATCCGGCATTCTGCACGAACGAGACCTGAACACCACCGGCGGCGGACATTCGTGGGACTACTTCAACCGGATGGCCCCACAGGCGTTTGAACACATCGTGAAAGGCCTTGCCGCGTATTAACAGTTCACCGGTCGTGCTTGGCGCTGATGATCGGCTTTGGCTTGATGAGAAGAAGTAGAGCACGTAGGGCCGGTTCCCACCGGCCGCGTGCCGACATTTGCACTACTCGTTTTCTTCAATGCCTTCGCCCTGAACTGTGATGTCCGGGTCTTCTTTCAGGAATTGAGCGACCATGGGATCGATGTCTTCCACAATCGCGTAGCGGCCTTCCGTCCAGCGAAACAGGTCGATCTGCCGACAGCGGCTGCTGCAAAACGGAAACTGAGCGGCACCTTCCGGTTCTGAAGCGGAAAAGGTCTTGTCACACACGGGGCACTGGTGGGGTTTGATCATCGGAAACGACTATTCCAGTTTGCAGAGATTTTCTTGGTTGTACAGCGCCATGTCTCAATCAGCCGCCGGACGTTAGCCCCGGTTTTCTTTCGTGATCTGCACTAACCGGGACTAACGCCCGGCGGCTGATGTGGTCAACAAAAATACTGACGCTTCATTTAACCCGGAAGCTGTCAAGCTATGTTGCAGTTTCAAACAACACGATTCAAGCGACATGATTCAGGCAATCGCATTAACGACTGTACTAAAGAACTGTCTGGAATTAACTTGCCGATCTGCGTCCAATGTAGGGCCGGTTCCAACCGGCCACTGTTCACGGTGTCGGCCGGTGGGAACCGGCCCTACGGAGGTTGTTTCAGGACTATTCCTCACCTGGTGAATTACCTGTCGACATATTGCCGCACAAAGTTGTCAGACACGCCGCTGTGGCCGATGCGACATTCAACGATGGAACTTTGCCAAGCGACGGCATCGATACCAGACTGTCGCACGTTTCTTTTGTCAGCCGTCTTAACCCATCGCCTTCGTTGCCCATCACCAGCAGCCAGTTTCTATCCAGCTTGACGTCGCGGATATTGTCTTTCGACCGTTCGCACGTGCCCAGCACCCACAGGTCCGACTTTTGAGCCTGCTGCATTGCCTGAGCAAGATTCGGAACAATAGAAAACGGAACATATTCGACTCCGCCTGTCGCGACGTCGCACACAGTGCCGTTAACAGGAGCACTTTTGTCTTTCGTCAGGATGATGCCTTTTACGTCAAAGAAGCCTGCCAGCCGAAAGATAGCTCCCAGATTCTGCGGGTCCTGAACATGATCCAACGCCAGCCAGATACCATAACCGTTTTGGCTTTGAGCGGGCTTCCACAGGTTGGCGATGGGCACCGGCGAAGGCGGTTCAATTTGTGCTGAGCCGGCTCCCACGCGTTCGGTTTCTCGCTTGCGTCCCTGCTTGGGCACGTCCGCTTTGCCGACCATGACCGGAATGCCGCGTTTGTGAGCCAACGCGGCCACATCGTCCCACGGGCTGCCGGAATTCTGCTGGCTGATTCGAATCGATCGAACAGCTTTCGGGCGAACGCTTAAAGTCGCCAACGCACTGTGTGGGTTTCGCAGTTCAATCATCGAATTCAGTTAAACAGGTTGAAAAAGAAGATACGTTGCGACGTCTTGAATAAGTCGCCAAGCGACGCAGGTGACAGCATCGGGCTTTCGTCCAGGGTCGCCTGTTGGCTGTGTGAAAAACGCGGAGCGACGAAATCAAAGCGACACACTGACGCGGTTCTACAGCGATTCCAGAATCTTCTGGCAAGCCTGCGACTTGTTCAACGCATAGAAGTGAATTCCAGGAACTCCGGCGTCGCGAAGTTGACGGCATTGTTCTATGGCGAATTCGACGCCGACTGCAAATTGAGCATCCGCGTCGTCTTTGACGGCTTCCAGTTTGGCGGACAGGTCTGCTGGAAAATCGGTTCCGCACATCGCGGTAATTCGCTGAATGCGAGCGAAATCGGTGATCGGCATGATACCGGGCACAATTGGAATCGTAATTCCCAGCTTGTCGCACTGGTCGCGGAAGCGGAAGAAGTGGTCGTTTACGAAGAACAGCTGAGTGAAAATGGCATCGCCACCGGCGTCCACCTTGCGTTTCAGGTTCTGCAAATCGGCTTCCATGCTGGACGCTTCCAGATGCTTTTCCGGATAGCCAGCTATTCCAATGCCAAACGACGACGAATGGTTGCGAATCAGTTCCACCAGTTCGTTAGCGTACTGCAAACCGCCATCGACAGCGGTAAACGTTTCCTGGCCTTTAGGCGGATCGCCTCGCAAAGCCATAATGTTCTGAATACCAGCCGCAGACGCCTGGTCCAGCCACTGGTTCAGTTCTTCTTTGGTGGAACCGACACACGTAAAATGCGCCATGGCCGGACGTTTGAAGTCGTTCTGAATTTCCTGACACCACGTGATGGTGCGATCGCGAGTTGACCCGCCGGCTCCGTAGGTGCACGACATAAAGGCCGGATTATGAGTTGCCAAAGCCTGCATATGGCTGCGCAACGCGTCGTCGCCTTCTTCCGTTTTGGGAGGAAAAATTTCGATGGAGACAGCAAATTTGGAAGACGAAAAAATTTCAGGAAGTCGCATTGAATCTACTCGGTCCGAAGTCTTGTGCCGAACCTGAGTGGTCCGACAAAGGCAGGCATATCGTGGGTTTGCCGCGGATGTTAGCGGGATTTGGACCGTTTCTGCCAGTCAGAATCAGGAACCGTTGCTGTTTCTCAACACCGGACGCCTCGAACGGGTTGTGAGATTCGATTATTCGTGCAAAATTGCCGACGACCGCAACCAGCTTTTTACGGAATCCCCAATGGCCATTGAGTTCAACTGTCCTTACTGCGCTGCAGCAATTCGGGTGCCCGACGCCTATTCTGGAAAGAAGGGCAGCTGCCCCAAATGCCAAAAAAAACTGCTGGTGCCCAACATTGTTCCGCCTGCACATACGGAAGCCGCGAACAGTCCGGAATTGGAAGCTCCCACCACAAACGTGCCTGCCAGTCAGCCAACCCCGACCAACCAGGCTGGCGCTCAGGCCATTCCCGCTGCCGTTCCCGTTCCCGTTCCCGCAGTGCCGGAACTTCCGATCTCGCCCGTACCTGAAACGGGGCTTCCCGTCTTCGCCGCGCCGGCCACCAACACAACGTCGATGTCGAAGCGTTTGAAAAAGAAAACCAAACGCAGCAAATCGCAGCGGCTGTATTCGATTGGCATTCCGGTGGTTTGCTTTCTGATGTTCTTCGGCGTCGTTGCAATAATCATGAACGTGCAGCAACCGGAATTGAAAGGAACTTTGCGAGCATCCAGAGCGATCAGGATGCAAATCCCCACGGCTTCATTTCCCTTGGCAGATCTGGGCTTTACGGGCGATCAGCAGGCAGCCGTTCAGGCCGCGTTTGAAACCGAAACGGAATCCTTCGTCAGCAGTCAAATGACGTGTCGCATCAACAGCGATGGAACCAACCTGGTGGTCGATGTTTCCATCGGTGACGGCTTTATGTGGTTTGCCGTGAATCCATCGAATGACCTGACGTTGTCTGACTGGATCCGTCAAAACAAAGTCTCGCTGAATTCCAGCCGCCTGCAGCACACCATCGAAGCCGGCAAAGAATTATGCAACGACAAGCTGCGAAAAGCGTCTGGAGAAACAGTGGTGTTTGATGCAGAACGTTATCGCGACGGCTTCGGCTTGAATGCTCACGTCAAAGCATTTGGCTATGCGGTGGAAGCCATCGCCGCACCACGTAAGTCTGTGTGCGTTCACGAAGACGCCAACGGCACCATGTACTTTGCGTTACCGGAAGACACAAAGTCGTTCAAGTTGCAAGGCCGAAGTTTCGGCGGAGCGGCTCTGTTTCCTGGAGAATACGAAGTTCAGGTATTGGGCGAAGACACACTACCAGCACCCGCAACCGAAGAAGAAATAGCGGAGCCGGAAGGGGACGCGATGGAGGGAGAAGTTATGGAGGGAGCCCCAATTGAAGGGGACTCCATGGAAGGGGACTCCATGGAAGGCAAAGAGATGCAATCTGAAGCAATGGGCAAGGACGCATCCGCTTAAGCAAAAAGTCTCTAGGGAGTAGAGTGGCGTGCCGCTGCTGCCAACCACCGTGCATGCGTTGCGCAACTATCGCACAATCACAACGTCTTCATAGCTGCGTTTGGTGATAACGGGCACCTGGCAATCGGTTGCTGGGTGTCCGGCGATCAGCAGCAGGTACGCTCGTTCGTTATCCGGACGCTGCAGAATATCGCTTAGAAACTTCATGGGGCTGGGAGTGTGCGTTAATGTTGCCAGGCCGGCGTGATGTAAGGCGGCAATCAGAAAGCCGGTCGCGATGCCAACCGATTCACTGACGTAATAGTTTTTCGCCTTTCTGCCACCGTTGTTCTTCCAGGCTTCTGCAAATACGGCGATCATTACGGGAGCGTCTTCCAGAAACGGCTTGTGATCGTCGGTTCCAAACTGAGCCAACGCGTCCAACCATTCAGTGGACGCTCGACCGGAATAAAATTCGCGTTCTTCAGCTTCTGCCGCGCCGCGAATCTTCTGGCGAACATCCGTAGACTTCACCCACACAAACGTCCACGGCTGCTGATTGGCTCCACTGGGAGCCGTCATGGCGGTTTTCAGACACGCTTCCACAATGCTGTCAGCGACAGGTGCCTTACTGAAGTCGCGAACGGTTCGCCGCAATTGCGAGTGCGAAAGATTCTCATCAGCACGCTGCAACATGACTTCTTCAGACCATGCAGGGTATCCAGACAGTGGCTGGAATTGTGCGTCGCTCACCATTCACCTCTGCCTTGCATTTTGCGGTTGCAGAATTCACAAGAAACGCAAAAGGACCGCGTCGCGAAAAACGCGAGCGGTCTTTAATGGCCTGAAGCCATGTTTTGAATTGGCGCGTGCAGCCATCGACACTGGCGGCTAACCAGAAATCGTGTGTGCATGCAGAAGCAGCGACCACGGACCGGCTCGGCGGTTCGAACGTTCCACGTCTTGCCGCGATCCACGCCACCGGGTCAAGGGCGAAGCCCTTGTTAGATAACGCCGCCGTGAACTCGGTACGGAGTCGCCAGGTCGGGTAGTTCCAGACCCCAAACGCGTTCCCAGATTTCAGGAATGTGTCGCATGCTTTCCGACGAGTAAATCAACTGTCGAGCGCGAATATCCGGCGACGGATGCCAGATCGGCAACGCACATCCAATGTTTACAGACGTGCAGGCCAGCAGCAGACAGGTAAGCATGCGTTTTCGCAGTTTCATCGTGATGTCCTTCCATGGACCCGACTCGCAGTCACAAGGTCTTACTAAACCTGTCAAAGCTGCGGTCGCTTCTGAATCAATCAGTTTCCGGTTGTGTTGGCGATCCTGAGGCACATGCCCCAATAAGACGCACTCGATGTACTTAACCTAAAAACATGATCTGACGCAGAAGTCATTCTTCTTGCTGAACTGGCTGCTAACGCAGTCACCCGTTTCCACCAACCGTCGTTGATTGCTTAGCTGCCGTGCCCCGTGGGAGACGGACCTGCCGGTGGGCGATAAACGGGATCTGGATTGAAGCCGCCGTAACCGGAAGAATTCCCGCCGGGACGACCGGGAACTCCATTGGAAGTTCCAAACTGATTCGACGTCGAATGACTGCCAAATCCAGGTTGCACGCCGTTGTTGGCAGGTTGTCCTGCCGCTGCCGCTTTGGCGGCCAGTTCTCTGGCGTGTTCTTCAGCTTCCATTTGCAGAACGCGAGCTTCCATTTCCTTGCCGGGCTTGAAAGTCACGACGAATTTGGCCGGTACTTCTACCTGACCACCCGTTCGGGGATTTCGTGCTTTTCTGGCCGCACGCTTCTTCACTTCGAATACACCGAAGTTGCGAAGTTCTATGCGACCGTCTGCGACCAGCGTTTCCACGATGGCATCAAACGTCTTTTGCACGATTTCTTTCGTCTTAAGCTGAGTTAACCCCAGCTCTTCTGAAATTGCTTTCACAATCTCTTTCTTGGTCACGACCAAAGTCTCCCGAGAAAGGTGCTTTAAGTTCATTCCGGCATTCGCTGGATCGACTCAAATGTATGCTCGCAATAGACTTACTGTCAAGACCCTTGATGAAAGACTGTCGTTGCAAGGCGGTTGAAAGCCCACAAAATGCAGTGTCTGCACCTGATCATGTATTTAGATTAAGTTGTCAAAGAACACCTGTTCGCACAGACAAAACCCGAGCGGACTTCATCCTTATCGGTTCCGTATGACCCGATTCTTAGTAAAAATCCTTACAACCGTTAGAGTTTATGTGCATTGCAGGCGTGAAGCTGAGCCCGATAATGGGCAATTTCACGTAACGTCTATGCAGTAATAGTGTTACGTCTACAACTGCACCTGACGATCGCGAGTGCCCGGGGTGAAACATCGATTCAATGAACTGTTCCGGTGGAGCTCTGAGCGCTTGGGGCGCGGCTTTGTCGCCAAATTCGCTGAAATTTCCGCCACGAGTCCAATGAGGCAGTGCCTCAGCCATTCGAGCTGCCGCTCGGAAACACGACTACGTCGCTCAGAAAACTTGACAAAACGTGAACAACTTCGCTGTTTTAAGAAGCCTAACAAGGGCTTCGCACTTGACCTGGTGGCGTGGTTGGCTGGAAGACATGGGACGTTCGAATCGCCGAGCCGCTCCACTGTCGCTACGACCAACACGCGTGCACCGTGATCGCATGATTTTGAGTAAGACTCTAATTCGACACTTGATTCGTTTGGTGAAATCACAATGAAAGCTTGTTTTCTAAAGCGTTTTGCGTTCGTTTCCGTGCTTCTGACTATGCTGGGGTTGGCCAGCGGTTGCAGCGAAATACGTTCGGTCGCCCCTATGGATGAGCCAGCTGCGGTGGACGCCGAATCCACAGAAACTGGTTCTGCCCCGACAGAAACAACAACCCAACAGCCATAAGCGTCAATCGATGCCAGGAAAATCGGGACAGTACCGAATGGGATCTCGCGGACGCTTGAAGATTCGATTGAAAGTCGCGATGCTTCGTGCTCAGGAGGGGCTCTGCGCTCATTTCGGACGGACGACCTGCCGAAGAAGATGTTTCCCCGTTTATACAAACTCAACTGCCGCGCATCGCGTGGTGATCAGAACGTTCCGCCCGCGCGGGTGTTGCTGATTTCGAAAAGGATCCGGAATGTCAATGTACATTGGTGAATCGCTGGTTGGTGAAGGTAACGAAGTCGCTCATATCGATCTGATGATCGGTGACAAGAATGGCCCAGTAGGCATCGCGTTCGCTAACGCTTTGTCCAGCCAGAAAATGGGTCACAGCAATCTGCTGGCCGTTATGGCTCCTAACGTCGCTGTTAAGCCATCCACCGTGATGATCACAAAAGTGACCATCAAAGGTGCTAAGCAGGCTGTACAGATGTTCGGCCCGGCTCAGAAGGCTGTTGCTGACGCTGTGGCTGACTGTGTTAAGTCTGGCGTGATCCCTAAAGATCAGGCTGAAAACCTTGTTATCGTTTGCGGTGTATTCATTCACTGGCAGGCTGAAGACGACAAGAAGATCTACGAATACAACTACGCTGCGACTAAAGAATCTATCGAACGAGCTATGAAGAACGAGCCATCAGCAGACGAAATGCTGAACCAGCGAGACACCGCGTCTCACCCGTTCTATCAGGGCTAGTCTGACTTCGGTCAGCAGCCATGTTGGAAATCATCAAAGCGACCGTGCCAAAAGCACGGTCGCTTTTTTAGTAGCCGTGACGCTCCGCCGTGACGAGCCGCGCTGATGGGGCTTGTTGCAACGGCCTAACGTTGTCCGGAACGGCTACGGTGATTGAGCGTTCGATGGGTGTTGAGTTGCGCCAAGTCTCATATCGCAGCGAACGCAATATACGTTGCGCGGTGGGAAATGATGTGTTTCCCGTTTAACCCGACTCTATTTTTGCCGCGAACGCAATCTTCAGGCACGTTGGTTACGCGATGCTTATCACGGCGGAGCGTGATGGCTACTTTGGGGGCGTGAATGTGGGTAATCTGCGGTTTCGACAGATGGTTGCTTTTCGGCTGAAAATTGCCGGACCGGACTTATCGGCAGACTCAACCAAGCGTAAATTGATTGTGGCCGGTTTCTTGCAACCGGCATGTTTCGCAGTTAAAACCCGGAAAATGGCGCTTCAGACAGCAGAAACGACACTTTGTTGCGGCACTGCAGAAGAATCTAAAGCGGTCTTCTCAAGCTGTTGGCTTTCCAAGTAAGGTTCAACAAGGCAATAATGTCATAAAGCCGATTGAACACTTAACTTAATGTGATCGCGGCGAATCCTGCCTGATGTCCTCACGCTTATCTTCATGCGACCCTGTTCGCGGAATATTGCTATGTTTCGAATCTCCACAGTTTTGCTGCTTTGCTGCCTGAGTTCCCTGAACCCAGCGTCTGCTCAGAATGGATTTCCCGACTTCTTAGGAAATGGTGGAGGTTTCGGCGGTGAATCAGAAAACACGGGCATTTCCATATCGGCGGTCTTAATCCCCGTTGATGCCTCATCTGTGGACGTGCAGGTAACAGTGGTGCTTCCGCCAAACCACTACATTTACTCGACCAATCCAGCCTTCGGTGCAGCCACAAAGATCGCTTTATCTGCCCCCAATGGCTTCGAAGCCGTTGGCGGAATTAAGGCGGATCGAGAACCCAAGAAGGTTAATGACCAGTATCTTGGGGCGATCGAGAAATTCTTTGGCAAGGCCACTTGGACTCAACGAATCAAGAATAACCTGGGGCCGGTTCAAGCTGACTTGAAGATTTCCGGTTCTTTGGAAGGGATGTACTGTTCTTCGGGAGAAGGTGGTTCGTGCTATCCGATTCAACCTCCGGAGAAGTTTACCGCGTCGATGCCCGCTGGTTATCAGCCAGGCAGCCTGCCTGCGGGAACGTCAGTCGCGGCTCAGCCGGAAATCGCAACTGCCACCGGTGCTCAAGTTGGGGCCACCCAGGTTGTTGTGCCAAAACTGGACCTGCCTGCCGACGTGAAGGAATCGCCGATTCGTTACACGGTGTCGCTGTCGCCCGCCGATGCAAAGGCTGGCGAATATGTGACTCTTTCGATCACAGCCGAGATCGCTCAACCATGGCACACGTATTCCATCACCATGGATCCGGAAACGCTGGGTGGAGTTCCCACAAAGATTACGTTGGCCGGAACAAAGGGACTGGAAGAATCGTGGAAGAACTTTGTCGCCACGCCTGAACCAAAAATTGAAACGCCGCTGCCAGACACAATTCTGGAATCGCATTACGACAAAGTTACCTGGAATCGGGAGTTCGTACTGACCGACGACGCCGTTTACGTTGAAGGTTCAATCTATTTTCAGGTGTGTACTCACAAGTCGTGCCTGAACCCCACAACCGTCAACTTTGCAGTGGGCCTGAACGGTTCTGACAACACAAACCTGATTGCAATTGCAGGAACTGCCACAGATCCTGAATCCGGGGATGCTGCGGATGATGGTTCAGGTACACCGCTGTCACTGGCTGGGTTGATGCCTTTCATCCTGTCTGCCGTCAGTGCTGGCTTTCTGTCGCTACTGACGCCATGCGTATTCCCAATGATCCCCGTTACCGTCAGCTACTTTTTGAAACAGGGCGAAGACCGCCCGGGTTCCACATTAAAGCTGGCGGTGATTTACTGCCTGGGCATCATCGGAGCATTCACGGTTCTGGGACTTTCAGTGGCCGTGCTTGTGGGGCCAACCGCTTTGCCGACGCTGGCGGGCAATCGCTGGCTGAACCTGGCGTTTGCCGCCATCTTTATTGTGTTTTCACTGATGCTGCTGGGAATGTTTGAAATCAGAATTCCCTCGTGGTTACTGACGTGGTCTTCCAAGAAGCAGGATTCCGGCGGAGTTGCCGGAGTGCTGTTTATGGCGTTGACATTCACTCTGGTTTCCTTCACCTGCACGTTCGCCTTTGTGGGCTCGCTGCTGGTAGTTGCCGCCGGGGGATCTTTCTTGAAGCCGATTATTGGCATGATCGCGTTTTCGACGGCATTTGCGTCGCCCTTTTTCCTGCTGGCTCTGTTTCCTTCCATGCTGAAGAAGCTGCCGAAAAGCGGTGGCTGGATGAACAGCGTTAAAGTGACTCTGGGACTGCTGGAACTGGCCATCGTTATGAAGTTTCTAAGCATCGCCGACATTGGATTCGGCGGTGTCGGGAAGCCGCAGCTTTTGGATTTTTCGCTGGTCGTTGGTGCCTGGATTGCGATTGCCGCGGTAACTGGAGCCTATCTTCTGGGATTGTTCCGCCTGCCCCATGATTCTCCGGGAGGAGTGATCGGACCGGTTCGCTGTTTGATGGCGATCTGTTTCTTCGGCCTGGCTTCCTACATGGGAATCGGGCTGTTGGGAGAAAAGGCACCTGAAGGAATTATCTGGAAACAGATCGCAGCCTTTGCTCCACAACGAGAACACGAAGGGTTGCCGTTTTCTCTGGACTTTGACGAAGCTGTTGTGTCTGCTTCTGAAGCGGATCGACCAATTTTTGTTGATGTCACGGGTGTGTTGTGCCACAACTGTCGCGTTATGGAACAGACGGTCATTTCAACGCCACGGATTCAGTCGCTGATCGAGGGGCTCGAACGAGTTCAGGTTTATACTGACTCTGTTCCTGTGGCTAACGTCGAAGAACGTAAACGCTTGCTGGCGCGTAACCTGGATCTACAACGCAACTGGTTGAAAAGTGTTGCCTTGCCCGCTTACGCCATTGTTTCGCCAGACGGCAAAGAAATTCTGGCGACCGTTGGTGGAGTACAAAGCGCCGACAACTTTGCCAGGTTCATTGAATCCGGCGTTGCCAAGTGGGAGCAGGGCCGAAAAGAAGCCAACAAGACAACGGCGACGGTTTCGCAAAACAACTTCCACACCAACTAGAATTTGCTTGCCTGAACGTAGGGCCGGTTCCTACCGGCCGTTGCTGAATGTTTGGCCGGTGGGAACCGGCCCTACGTGTTGGACGATTGGTGTCTGACATTCGTGATACATGCCGTCGCTAAGCGGCTAAACCAACAAGCCCCGATCTGATGCGAATGCTGGTAACTGGAGGAGGCGGGTTTCTGGGGCTGTACATCGTCGAACAGTTGCGTGGCAACGGGCACGATGTGCGAGTGTTCTGTCGAAGCAACTATCCAGCTTTAAAACAGCTTGATGTGGAAGTCCTCAACGGCGATTTAAGCGATTTTGCTGCGGTTAGCGGGGCGTGTGCAAACATCGATGCCGTCTTTCACGTCGCCGCCGTACCCGGCATCTGGGGGCCCTGGGAACGCTATCATTCCACCAACACGGTTGGCACTCAAAATGTTGTGGCCGCCTGTCAGCAGCAAAATGTTCAGCGGTTAATCTACACCAGTTCGCCCAGCGTTGTGTTCGACGGACATGACCACATCGACGCCGACGAATCGCTGCCGTATCCCACCAACTGGCTATGCCACTATCCTCATTCCAAGGCTCTGGGCGAGCAAGCCGTACTGGCAGCGAATGATGTTAACGGGCTGCGAACAACTTCACTAAGACCTCATCTGATCTGGGGGCGTCGAGACAACCATCTCATTCCTCGACTCATCGCCAAAGCCAAATCCGGACGACTGCGACGCGTGGGAGACGGCACAAATGTTGTGTCCGTGGTGAACGTGGAAAACGCCGCTGCCGCTCATATTCAAGTGGAAGAATCGCTGCGAAACTCAACAGCCGCCGCAGGAAAGCCGTACTTCATCAATGAACCCGACGCAGTGAACCTTTGGCAGTGGATCGATCAACTGCTGACGTTGGCGAATCTGCCTCCGGTGAAGAAGTCGATTTCGTATGCCGCCGCCCATCGCATTGGAAGCACGATGGAAGCCGCGTGGAAGTGGCTGCGGCTTTCCGGCGAACCACCGATGACTCGCTTTGTGGCCGCTCAACTGGCAGGATCGCACAGCTACAGCATCAACGCGGCCATCCGCGATTTCGGATTCACTCCCATCGTAAGCATGGAAGAAGGCCTGAAACGACTGCAGCGGGATCTGTGATCAGCAACATGGCTTCAATGGCCCGCTTTGAACAATCGTGGAAAGCCAATCACCTGGTGACTTTTCTCATCACCAGTTTTGTCGGGTGATGAAACTGGCGTGATGGTGAGCGGTGAAGAACCGATTTCCGGCGTCAATGGAACCCCAAGTCCGGCGATTTCGGCTGCTCAGGCACCAGTTGTGCAAACTGTCGATTTAGTCGCGGCCAGGTTGTGAGCAAATCAGCGTACGCTCACCCATTCCGCCACAATTTCGTGAACGGTTTCGCCTTCCATCACTTCATAGGCCAGCAAATGGTCAACCAGTGCGCCAATGGCCGCCCAGTGGTTTGACTGCGACAGAATTCGGTACAGATCTTTTGTAACCTGTTCCAGAAACGTCATCCGCTGCTGTTGGTTGAGAATGAAGTCTGCGGCCTGCCACGCCATCCGCCAATCCTGAGACCACTCGGCAACCGTCGCTGGGTGGAACTCGTCTCCCTTGTGAAGCATTTCCACAACCGGGCCAGCCAGGCAAACCAGCACCGCATTTTCCCTCAGCTGCTGTTCTGTAAATCGACCGGCCTGCCAATGCACGGTGGTATCACCGAATCTTTGAGGGCCATCGTCCCAATCGGGGTCAATCGATAACGACTGCACGTCGCCGCCCAGATACACGGCCACAAAGGCATGGCCCGCTTCGTGCCATGCGGTCACTTCTTCGTCGCTGCGTTCCGGCATCGAAAAATCGCTTTCCCACGTCTGTTGCAACCGATTGATGAAGGTAAAATCGACTGCTGTTTGAGTTAGACAGCGCCAGGTGCCATCCCATTTCCTGTATTCTTGCCGCGTGACGAATAACGACATCAGCCGCACGGCGCTAGCCGCAGTCTATGCGAAGTACGGAAAGAGAACCGGGGCTAACGCCCTGCGGCTGATCCAGGCTGATCTTGGCTTGGCGTTTTCCAATAAATCTTACTCAAAATGATCCGCCCGCTGCTCGCGTTTTCGATACAGCGACAACGGAGCGGCTCGGCGATTAGAACGATCCACGTGCTCTCGCACGCCACGCCAGCGGGTCAAGGGCGAAGCCCTTGCTAGGCAGCTCGACGAATCGCGATTGGTTTTGTCGAAGCTGGCATCTTCACCAGATCGTGAATAGATCCATAAACTGGAACTGCGTCTGGCACGACATCCGCACTGTGCAAAACGGCGTCGATGCTGCTGGTTGGCCCCAACATTGTGGAGATCACACGTCCATTCACTTCAGAATTCGCCACGGCCTGAAAGTGAAAGCGTTTCAGAATGACGGCCAGCACTGTTCGAAGTTCAACCATTGCCAAAGAAGCACCGATGCACATTCTGGGGCCAGCTCCAAAAGGCAGGTATTCGTAAGCACCGGGAGAAATACTGGCCCAGCGTTCCGGACGAAACTCGTCAGGGTTTTTGAACAGGTCTTCTCGATGGTGAGTAATAAACTGGCTGAAGATAACCGGAGTTCCAGCGGGCAGCGTTAATGGACCAAGCTGGGTTTGCATGGCGCTGATGCGTTGTGAATACGACGACGCCGGCATCACTCGCATGCTTTCTTTAATCACGGCTTCAAGATAGCTAAGCGATTTCAGTTCATCAAAACTGGGGTGATCTCCCGTGGTGTTGTTTTCCAGCTCGTCAGCCAGTTTCTGCATCACTTCAGGATGCTGTGCCAGCAGAAACAGTGTCCAGCTAAACGTGTGAGCGGTTGTTAGGTGAGCCGCAGCAAACGTCAATGTCGCGTGTCCCACCAGCTTTTCGTCGCTGAGTTGTTGTTCTGAAGCCTGAGCCTGAAACATCAGGCTTAATACGTCGGAACGTTTTTCAGTGTTGGCTGTTCGATGCTTCTGGAACATCTGTTTGATGCTGTCTTCCAGATCATCCGCCATGCTAAGCAGTTGGTCGTAGCGATCAGAAAATTCGGGCGAAGATACCAGTGCCCCCATGCCGACTTCGTGATTCTGCCGCACCCAGGCGTCGATTTTGTTTCCCAGTTCGACTGAGTACTGTGCATCATTGACTCCGAACAACAAAGCGCTGGTCATTCTCAGCATGAAGTGCACCATTTCGGTGTTCAGGTCATGCTGCTGACCAACCTGCCAATCCTGCATCAGGTCGTCGGTGATCTCAGTGATTGTTTCGTGGTATTGAGGCAGCACTCGCTTGGTGAAAACGTCCATCATCACGCGACGGCTTTCACGGTGTTCCGCCCCGTTCATGCTCAGCAGTCCGGATGTGACTCGCCGTTGAGCAGACCGACGTCCACCTCGAACCGCAAAGAACTGCGAAAGGTAGGTGTTGGGATCTGAAAGAACCTGGCGATTATATTCCGGCGAAAACACGAAGGCGATTCGCTGGCCCTGATCTTCCAGGACTGCCAGATCGCCAAATTCGGCGTGCAGGCTTCGCATGCAGGCAATCGGATCCTGAGGAAAGTCCAGCAGATTGCCGTGGCGCACCGGCAAAAGACCCGCAGATATGGGCAAAGATCCGAAAGTACTCATTCCAATCGTCCTTGATGGAAAGTGAGTGAAAAATGCTGAACAATTCAACGCAACCCATTCCGTGCTGCGAGACGCCTGTTTGTAGACGAATTCTCACTTTACGACCAGTCATGATCTCTGAATTGCCGAAAACCGTTGAATATTCGAACATACTGCCGTAAGCGGTCGCAGCCCTGTGGCCGTAAAGAACCCTTTGTCTGAAACTGGTAACTTGTGGTTATCTTAATTTGTTGCCTGATGGGCTTGCTGGTCGGCGGAATTCCTTTCGGCTATCTGCTGGGCCGGTCCATTCTAAAAGACGACATCCGCAACCACGGCAGCGGAAACATCGGCGCTACCAACGTGGGGCGAGTTCTGGGGTGGAAATGGGGCGGACTTGTCCTGTTTCTTGACGCCATGAAAGGACTGCTGCCTACCTGGGGAGCCGCCTGGTATGCCGTTAATCATCAGCCGGAATCACTGCACTGGCACTTGCCCGTAGCGACCGGAATTTGCGCAATTCTGGGACACATGTACCCCGTGTACCTGAAACTGCGAGGCGGCAAGGGAGTCGCAACGGCGTTGGGCGTTGTATTAATTCTGGCCCCCAAGGCAGTTGGAATCGCGTTCCTGGTTTTTGCGGTCATTGCCGGCACTACTCGAATTGTCGCTCTGGCTTCGATGGCGGCGGCAATCACGTTTGGATGTGTGCAGTTGTGGCTGATGGGCGACGCTGCGTACTCGAAAGATCAGATGTCTTTGACGCTGTTCGCTATCGCAATTCCACTGTTGATTATCTGGCGACATCGCAGCAACATCGCTCGCATGATCAAGGGCGAAACATCACCAGCGGCAAAGACCTCAACCAGCGACGATGCAAGTGCCAGCTAAGTAGGTCCGCCAGAAAACGAGACCGCCGTTTTCATATGGGTGGCCGAAGGTTGGGCTGAGCTTGCGAAGGAAACGCGCGAACGAAACGCGGGCCACCCATCGCCAATAATCTCAATTCGGCCACAATCCGTGACTGCACCCCGTTTGGTGGCGGAAATGCTTCGAGGCAGATGGCTTCAACGTCTTCGCTGTTGGCGGTAGTACTTCAGGCCGGGAATGAAGAAGGCCAGGCCGGAGACGATGCCGAACAGCGAAATGCTGTAATTGACAGGAGCGTTGCGGCTCATCGCAGCCATCACAACGGATGATCCGAACAACGCGATCGATTGAAAATAGAATTGCCCCGAAAGCATCCCCGCCTTCGCTAAGAACACAATTCCGGCGATGCAACCCAACACGGGAGAGAACTCCAGCACGGGTTCACCCAACACGTATTCTACCCAGAACAGCATCGACGAAGCGATCATACTGCCGCCCCAAACATGAGCCACCTGGCGTTCAATAGCTGTAATCGGGCCGGAACGACTTCGCAAATTCCAGAAAATGGCGGCCCACATGCCGAGCCCAAACACCCACAGTCCAATGTATGGCAGGCGAGACGTGATTCCGGCAAACTGAAATGCGTTTGTGGTGAAGCACAGCACCAACAGTACCAGGCTGTGCCACATCCAAAGCAGTCCCCAGTTCTGAAGAATTGCGGCATGATGCGATTCTCTGAACAACCGAGTAATCACGTTCATCACCGTCGATTGTCGTGCCTGAACCGGTTCGTGATTCAACCATGCTCGCAAGTCTGCAGCCAGTTCGTCAGCGGAAGAATATCGCAGATCGCGAGGCTTCTGCAGGCACTTCATTACCACCATTTCCAGGTCCGCGTCGATTCTGGAATTAAGAACTCGAATGGCCGGCGGGTCCTGTTCCATCACCATCAGCAACGTATCCAGAGGACTGGACGACTGAAACGGCGGACGCCCTGTCAGCAACGCGAACAGAATTGCTCCCAGGCTGTACACGTCCGTGGTGACATCGATTGAAGCCGTCTGGCCAGCCGCCTGTTCGGGAGACATCCACGATGGAGTTCCCAGAATTGATCCGCTAAGCGTCAGGTTGGCGTCTTCTTTACGGCCATCGCCTGCCGCTCTTTCGCTGGGCACGGTTTCGCTCGGGACGGGAACTCGTTTGGCCAGACCGAAGTCGGTCACGTAGGGTTCTCCATCGACTGAAATCAGGATGTTTGACGGTTTCAGGTCGCGATGCAGTACGCCGGATCGGTGAGCCGAACCGATTGCTTCCACAACCGGAATTAACAGCTTCACGGCCTGCTCCGCGTTCATCGGGCCGTTTGCCAGACGTTGCGACAGCGTCACGCCTTCAAGAAACTGCATACTGAACCACGGTTGCCCGTTGTGTTCGCCCACTTCGTAAACGGGAACAATGTTGGGATGATTCAAGCGAGCAGCGGCAAGTGCTTCTGCGCGAAGTCTGGCAAGATCCTGACTTGCCGCAAACGCCGCATTAGGAATCATCTTTAACGCGACGATTCGATCAAGGCTGCGCTGGTAGGCTCGATATACGACTCCCATGCCGCCGCGACCGACTTCTTCCTGCAAGTCGTAATCACCAATACTGCTGCCAACCGCCGAGCCAGTTGGCGAAAGTACCGGGTTGCTGCCGGAACCATCCAGAATGCGACTTACTTCAGCCGATTGAAACATGGCGACATCGCTGGCGATCATCGCGGTGGCATAAAGTTCTCGAATGTCCTGTTCCAGATCAGGGTTTTCGCGAACGGCCTGATCCAGAAGTTCAGCGGATGACCCGTTGCGCGATCCGTTCAGCATCGCGTCCAGCACATCTGCCAGCCGTTCTTCGCGTTCGTCGTCCTGGTTGTTGTCTGCTGAATTCATAGTCTGAAATGGTAGCAGGACAAAGTTCCGCCGAACATGGAAAACGCTCGCAACTTACCGCCCTTGCGTGTGTTCATCGAATGAATTTCCGAACGAAATCCGTGATTTCGCCCGTACCACGGCCACCCGTCGACCTGCCTCAACCGCACAGGATTCACTTAGTTGTGGATGTGTCACCTTCTGCCGGAACAATTGGAAATGCTGTCCTGATGGAATCCGGAATGGACGCCGGCCTACCGGATTCCGCGTCGACAAACACCCAGTCCGTTTCTCCTCGAGCAATCAACTGGTCATCTGCCAAACGGCGAAATTCATATTTCCGCTGGCAACGGACTCGACGAATGCTGGTCAACCACGTCGAAATATCAATCACATCACCCAGCACAGCGGGCTTCAGGTATTCGATGTGGTGAGACCTTGCCACCCAGGTGTAGCCGTTGGCTCGCACAGCGTCAGGACCAATACACGCTTTGGAGTGAGTAACCGCAACGTCCTGCATCCACTTAACATAGGCGACGTTGTTTACATGCAGATTGCGGTCAATGACTTCTTCGGCAACGACCCATTCCATATGAAAAAAGGGCGAATCAGCGTCGTTCAGTGGCATCTTAACTCTTCACAGTCAGGCGGGCCTTCGAATTACGTCGCTTTCAGGCATCGAGGCGTCAGCCTAACAAGGGCTTCGCCCTTGACCCAGTGGCGTGGTTGGCGGGAAGACGTGTAACGCTCGAATCGCCGAGCCGCTCCGTTGTCGCTACGACCAACATGCGCGCATAATTTTCAGTAAGACTCTAAGTTCACTCTTGCGGCAGAAGCTCAACCCCTGGATGCGAGGCGAGCAGCGAGGTAGACACCGCGCAACAAAAAGTGGCAGCGATCCCGAAGAATCGCAGCCACATTGATATTATGCTGATTTCAGCACGAATGCTTAGCTAAGAGTCTTCTTCTTCAACGCAGCAAGACGAGACTTCGTACGAGAAGCAACGTTGGCGTGAATCAGATTCTTAGCGGCTGACTGGTCAAGGCACTTAACAACAAGAGCGAATTGCTTATCCGCTTCTTCCTGAGTTGTACCGGCTTCCATCAGAGTACGGAATCCCTTGATTCTGTTACGCAGAACGGAACGCTGCATACGATTTCGCAATCGACGAGCTGAACTCTGTTTCAGATACTTTTTGGCAGCTGCAATATTTGGCATGAATCGATGATCGTTAAGGATCGACTTGGTTTTGTCCGGGCAACACTGATACCCCAGACCGAAATACAGTAGGCAGGGGAAGTTAATGATCCACCGCCTGAATTTCCAGCCTGATCGGCTGAATGCGGCGAAAACTGGATCGAATAACTGACTTCCAGCCAATAATCCGGCACCAGTCACTAAAAAACACTGGATTTTTCGCCTTTCACGCGTCTCTTCCCGACAAAGAAGAAAGTACTGAAAGGCCTCAAAACCAGAGCAAAAGTGCGCCGCAGTCTGGAATTATACTCGGCAGACCACGAAAGCAACGCGCAACTGCTCAGATATTTACAAGCTCTTGCCCCGGCGATTGCGTTACAGCAGCGGCATTCCCACTGCAGGCCTGCAGGCTTCTCGGGTGGACTAAGTTTGTAGAGGAAGCCCCGAATGCTTGCCGGCACCGCGATCGGCCTTCCACCATTGGCACAGCTCATTCTGCGGACACAATAACGTAGATATCTTAAGACGCCGCCAACGGCTTGGAATTTGGCCGGGCGACTTGGTAGCCTGACAATTCAGACGACCTGACTACGCCCACACCCGGACTACGTTCCGCAATCACCTTCCAGTTTCGAAGCTCACCCAAATCTTATGCAACGAATCTTCCAACCGCTGCGTTCTTCGATATTGCTGATCGCATGGCTTTCCGTTTCTTCGTTTTCCAACGCCGCCGATCGCCCCAACATTATCGTCATTCTTTCCGACGACATGGGCTATTCAGACATCGGTTGCTACGGCAGTGAAATTGATACGCCCGTGCTGGATGGACTTGCCAAGAACGGATTACGATTCACTCAGTTCTACAACACAGCTCGTTGCTGCCCCACAAGAGCATCCTTACTTAGCGGGCTGTATCCGCATCAGGCTGGCGTGGGCCACATGATGGACGATCACGGGCTGGATGGTTACAGAGGCGAACTGAACCGGCACTGCATGACCATGGCCGAAGTGTTGCGAGGTGCCGGTTATGGAACGTACATGGCAGGCAAGTGGCATGTCACAAAACAGGTGAAGCCGGATGGTTCAAAAGACAACTGGCCGCTGCAGCGAGGCTTTGATCGGTTCTATGGCACGATTCATGGAGCCGGAAGTTTCTTCGACCCCAATTCGCTGACTCGCGACAACACTCAGATTTCTCCCGCAGCAGATCCGGAATACAAGCCGGAAACCTATTACTACACAGACGCCATCAGCGACCACGCCTGTCGGTTTATCGACGAACATCATGCGACCAACGCAGACCAGCCGTTCTTTATGTATGTCGCCTATACGGCAGCTCACTGGCCGATGCACGCGTTGCCACAGGACATCGAAAAGTACAAAGGCCGGTATGACGCAGGATACGCGGCATTCCGAGCATCGCGACTGAAACGTATGAAAGAACTGGGCGTGGTGCCATCCGACATACAGATGTCTGCTCAGGCAGAAGACTGGGACAAGGTTGAACATAAAGAATGGGAACGACGCTGCATGGAAGTTTATGCGGCGATGGTGGATCGCATGGATCAGGGCATCGGCAAAATCGTGAACAGCCTTCGAAGCACCAATCGCTACGACAACACTTTAGTGTTGTTTATGCAGGATAACGGCGGCTGCGCAGAAGGGCTTGGTCGTACGCCGAAAAAGGGCCTGATCGAGCGTCCCGCAAGTCCCGGAATCGCGATGCCTGCGAATGAGCTGCAGGTGAATATGATTCCCGAAAAGTCTCGCGACGGATGGCCCGTTGTACAGGGGCCGAATGTGATGCCGGGCCCTGCAGACACTTACATCGCGTATGGTCGTGGCTGGGCCAATGTTTCCAATACGCCGTTTCGAGAATACAAGCATTGGGTGCATGAAGGCGGTATCAGCACGCCTTTGATCGCTCACTGGCCCGCCGGTGTCGTTCGCAAAGGAGAACTGGAACATCAGGCCGGTCACTTAATCGATATTATGGCCACCTGCGTTGACGTTGCTAAAGCCGACTATCCCGCTCAATGGAAGGGGCAGTCAATTACTCCGTTGGAAGGTCGCAGCCTGGTTCCCGCCTTTAACGGCAAGACCATTGAACGCGAAGCCATTTACTGGGAACACGAAGGCAATCGAGCTGTCCGAGTGGGCGACTGGAAGCTGGTCGCAAAAGGTAGTACTGGCCCATGGGAACTGTACAACATCGCGAATGATCGGTCTGAACAGAATGACCTGGCAACCAGTGATCCAGCCATGGTGAAGAAGCTGACAGACATGTGGCAACGTTATGCAGAACGAGCGAACGTGTTGCCTCTGACTCCGTATGCGAAAGGCAAGTCGGATGATGGCAAGCTTTCCAACAAGAAAAAATTCAACATGAAAGCTGGCACAGATCTTCCGAAACCGCAGGCTCCCATGCTGAAAGATAAAGCCTTCACGGTATCCATCAAAATTGCCAAGCCGGGCACTCAGGGAGTTCTAGTTGCTCAAGGCGGTTCCTCGGCCGGCTTTTCAATCTATCAAAAAGCAGGCAAAGTCTGGTTTGCCGTGCGACGCAATGGTCAACTGTCGACTGTGTCCACTTCAGCTCCAAAGCAGGCTGGAACATTGAAGGTCACTCTGAATAAAGACGCGTCGGTGACCATTGCTTACGAAAACCAAACGCAGTCCAGCGGCAAAGTCTCTGGACTGCTGAACGCGATGCCTGCCGATGGAATTCAGGTGGGGACAGACCTGGCCGGAATCGTCGGCGATCACCAGGCAGACTTTGCGTTTGACGGCGAACTTCAAAACGTGCTGCTGACGATTTCTGAATAGTCGCGTGCTAAATATTAGCGTGCTGTTGCTGGCAGGTGGCTCGAGCAGCTGAATTGGAACGCGTGCTGTCTGCTGACCTCTATTAATTCGTTCAAAATAAAACAACCACAGCACACTCATTTTGCATTGACGGTTGCAAATTACGCGGTCTACAGCGACCTTCTTACTCGGTTGACGTACCATTGGGCGATGAAAACAAATTCCGCGACTTGGCCAGCAACTTCGTCCACAACAAAATGTACAGTGTTATAGTCATTCAAATACCTTGAAAACTAATTTACACTTCTTTATCGCAGCAAACTTGTTCATGTTGAGTCAAGTTTTCTGAGCGACGGAGTCGCGTTTCTGAGCGGTAGCTCAAATGGTCTGAGGCACAGCCTCGTTAGAAAAGTCCACAGGTTCGATTCCTGCAACTAACACCAACCTATCCACGTTTTTTACCTCAGTGAGACCCTGCCTGATGCTTTTTCGATTTCTAAACACCTCGCCGCCTGGTGTCACCCGCCGACGGCATCGTCTGCCGTTCGCGATGATGATGCTGTTGACGCTATTCAGCTCAACAGCTGCAATCGCGGACACGTCATTCGAATTCAAACAGAATGACGTCGTGGCCATTTTCGGCAATGGTCTTGCTGACCGCATGCAGCATGATCCTTGGGTTGAGACCGTGCTGCAGGCCAATTTGAAGGGCCTGAATGTTCGTTTTCGGAACATGAGCTTTTCCGGTGACATGGTCAATAAACGCCCTAGAAACGCGGGTTTCACCAACGACACGGAATACCTGCAGCATGTCGCTCCGGACGTGATCTTTATCATGTACGGATACAACGAATCACACGCCGGCCCGGCAGGTGCAGCCGCGTACGAAGGCGAACTGGTGAAGCTGGTTGAAAGCTATCGTGCGTTGCGAAAGCAAGCCGGTGTTGATGCTCGCTTTGTGTTGTTTAGTCCAATTGCCTACGAAAACACGGGCAGCCCGCATCTTCCGGAAGGAACGGAACTCAACACCAATCTCAAAGCCTACACAGTTGCCACTCAAAAGGCGGCAGCTGCTTCACAGGCGACGTTCGTTGATTTGTATTCCCCGACGCTGAATCTGTTTCAGACCAGCGACGAACAATTCACGCTGAATGGAATTCACCTGAACGCCAAAGGTTATGAGCAACTGGCCGGCATCATTTCAGATCGCCTGCTGGGCATTCCAGCACCGCCGGCAAACAGCCTGTCTGCGGTGTATGCCGCGATTAAAGACAAGAACTGGCACTGGCACAATCGCTATCGAGCGACAGACGGAAACGATATCTGGGGCAGTCGGTCAGTCTTGAGTTTCGTGGACGGGCAAACCAACGCCGACGTCCTGACGCATGAACTGAAGATGCTCGATCTGATGTCGGCCAATCGCGATAAAGTGATTTGGGCGGCTGCCGAAGGGCAAACAATCGCAGTCGATGACAGCAATGTTCCACCACCGATTGAAGTGATTTCGAATGTGGGTGGCGGAAGTAAAAGCTCCAGCGCCGTCAAGGAAGGGAGCACAGACTATCTGAGCCCTGAAGACAGCCTGAAACAGATTAAGGTGCCCGATGGTTTTCAGCTAAACGTGTTTGCGTCGGAAGTCATGTTCCCTGACTTCGCGAATCCCGTGCAGTTGCAGGTGGACGGCAAAGGTCGTCTGTGGGCCGCCAGCTGGAATTCGTATCCCAAGTGGGAACCAGGAGCGGAACTCAAAGACAGCCTGATGATTTTTGAGGACACCAACAACGACGGAGTCGCTGATTCTCGCAAGGTGTTTGCACACGTGCATAACCCGCTGGGATTTGAATTCTGGGGCGGCGGCGTGTTGGTGACTTCTGGTCCTGACCTGCTGTTTCTGAAAGACACCGACGGCGATGACAAGGCCGACGTTCGTTACCCGATTCTGCAGGGGCTCGGCACATCAGATACTCATCATGCGGCCAATAATCTGATCTATGGACCAGACGGTGGCATCTATTGGCAAAGCGGAATCTTTCTGGTTCACAACCACGAAACGCCGTGGAAGCAAAACCTGAACACCGGCGGTTCGGGCCTGTATCGCTTCGATCCTCGCACATTCGCGATTACTCCAATTGCAGCCAACAGCCCCAATCCACACGGAACCAGTTTCGATTCATGGGGCTATTGCTACGCGAACGATGGAACCGGCGGAAAGTCGTATCAAGTCCGCCCGAAGAACAACGGCTTCCAGATGCACACGTTGCTGACTCAGGAATTTCGCCCGGTTCCGGCCAACGAGATTCTTTCGTCCAGCCACTTTCCCGAAGACATGCAGGACGATTTTCTGATCCTGAATGTGATTGGTTTTCTGGGCATTAAACAATACGACCTCGACCGAGGAGACGGCGGCAAACGCGAGTACGGTGATGTCTGGGGCACGCCTGGAATCGAATTGCTGAACGGCGAAGACCGGAACTTCCGTCCTAGCGACGCAATCGTCGGCGAAGACGGCGCACTGTACGTGGCTGACTGGCACAACATGATCATTGGCCACATGCAGCACAATATTCGAGACCCCAGTCGCGACCACAAGCACGGTCGTATTCTGCGACTGACGGTCAAGGATCGACCTCTGCAGGCACCCGTTGCGATTCACGGTCAGCCGATCGAAGCGCTTCTGGAAAACCTGAAGCATCCTGTGAACGGTGTTCGCCACCGTTCACGCCTTGAACTCAGCAGTCGAGACTCAGATGCCGTTATCGCAGCCGCTGTAAAGTGGGCCGCCAACTTCAACCCCAACGACGAAGCGGAAGCTCACCATTTGCTGGAAGCGTTGTGGCTGCATCAGCAGCATGACGTAAAAAATCAGGACATGCTGAATAAGCTGCTGGCGTCTGAAGTTCCTCATGCTGCAGTGGCCGCTCGTACGGTCAAGCACTTCTGGGAGAAGTTCGACGTCAAGGGGGCCACAGACTTTGCCGCTCCGCCGGAAATGAAAATCGTGAATTACCGGCCGCCTAATCACCTCGATCGCAAGTACCACAATGTGTACAAAAAAGGTGCCGACATTTTCCAACGTGAATCTCACTGTGCCACATGTCACCTGACAACCGGCCAGGGAAATGGAACTGTCTATCCAACGTTGGTCGGAAGCCCGTGGGTAACCGGAAGCGAAGATCGCCTGATTAAACTGGCCTTGCACGGCATGTGGGGCAAACTGACAGTTCGCGGCAAGACCTACGATCCGGCCCGAGGCGTTCCGCCGATGACCGCGTTTCGAGACCTTTTGAAAGACGACGACCTTGCCGCCGTGCTGACGTTTGTTCGCAATACGTGGGGGAACAAAGCATCCGTCATCGATGCAAAGACGGTAGCCAAAGTTCGAGCGGAATCGGCGGGCCGAAGCGTGTTCTGGAAGCCGGAAGAGTTGCTGGAACAGCATCCGCTGGAAAAGGAACTGATGGCGGAAGGTGACGATGTTGAGGTCGTGATTTCCAATGTCGAACTGGAAAAAGAACTGCTCAGCGAAAACGCCGTTCAACTGGCTGAACTGGCCATGTCGCGAGGCAACGCGGCTCGTGGCAAGACGTTGTTCTATAAGTCGGCAGCGGCCTGTTTCGCCTGTCATGATCCACCGGCAGGCACTCCTCGTCTGGGACCGGATCTGACAAAGTTGCAGACGAAAATGTCGGACGAAGATCTGGTCAATTCGCTGCTTCATCCGTCGCAGAAAATTGACAAGGAGTTTTCTCAGGTCACCGTTCTGACGACTGCAGGCAAGACAATCACTGGCGTTCGTGTTTCACAAAACGACGATCAGGTTGTCCTGCGAAATCTGGCTCAACCCACTCCGATTACAATCGCCGCCGATGAAATCGAAGAGGTGATTGAATCCAAAGTGTCTCTGATGCCAGCCAACCTGGTTCGACTTTTGAAAGATCGACAGGAATTCAATGACCTGATGAGGTACATCCTGCAGGTCAGAAAACGCTGATCGGAATTACGCAAGAGTGGTGGCTTAAAGCCACCACTCTTTTTTTGTAGCGGTCACTCGAACGCCCATCCGGCGGCTTCGAAAACCTTGTCAGTCCCGTTGAAGTTATGAAATAGAGACAACGGCACTTCTTAACGGCCATTGGGTCAACGGCAAAGCAATCACGAAATGAATCTGAGTGAACGAATCGTTCACATACTAATTCTGGTTTGGGGGCACTTGCCGCAACGGGGTTTGAGGCAGAATGGCCCGACGTGATGAGCATTTCGGCGTTTGGCGGAACAACGGCACCGAATCAAAGAGACTTCTGTTGAAATCTCAAAGCCGTAGTCGCTTACATACGACTTGCTGCAGATGCATTAGCGAAGGCTGATTGCTATTTCGTAAGTGGGCCGTATAATGCCCACGTGGAAAGCTCACCCACACCGTCGCCGAGATTAAACAACGACGGCGCGGCTCGACGGTATGCAGCATCCGATCTGGGGTGACATTCAACAAGGCTGTGCTCGAACAAGAAAAATCAATTCGAGAGTTCACGGCGACTTTTTTCCGAACCCCGGTGGCCAATTGCACTGGTTAGAGTCTTACTCAAAATGATGCCAGCACGGTGCGCGCATCATTTTTTTAAGCGACAACGGAGCGGCTTGGCGATTTGAACTTTCCACGTTCTGTCGCATGCCACGCCAATGGGTCAAGGGCGAAGCTCTTGTTAGATCTAATGCTGCGTGTTTGAAATATCAAAACTCAACTCTGCGACCGATCACAGCCACGTTCCTCACTTCCACGCCCCTCACCGCGGAAGGCTGACGGTATGACAAGTCTGACCGCCAGAGATCGCCAAACGGAGCTGATGGACGATCCAGACCTCGATCCTGGCCTGCACCAGCAGGCGCTCATCGGACTGCGACGTGTTCACTGGGTCAGCGGTACCGTCTCCACGATCTGGAAACCGATCCATCAGCTGGCTCAGCAAACGCCGGGAACGAAGCTTCGAGTTCTGGACGTCGCCTGTGGTGGGGGAGACCTGACCGTGGCTCTTGCCGCGAGGGCGAAACGTTCGGGGCACAGCGTCGAGATCAGCGGATGTGACATCAGCTCAACCGCACTCAACTTTGCCGCGGCCCATGCGGCGGCGAAACGCGTGGATGTTCATTTCTTCTCGGCCGACGTCCTTTCCGCACCGCTTCCGCAGGAATACGACGTCGTCTGCTGCTCGCTGTTTCTGCATCATCTTGACGAAACAGATGCGGTCAAACTACTGGCGTCGATGCGCAACGCCGCCAAACGCATGGTCCTGATCAGCGATCTCTGCCGCAGCCGACTGGGCTATATCCTTGCCTGGAGCGGACTGCGTTTGTTAACGCGTTCACGGATTTGTCATGTGGATGGCCCGCTGTCTGTTCGAGCAGCGTTTACTCCGTCTGAGATTCTGGACCTCGCCGCTCGCGCTCAGTTAAGCAACTCGACATTAACACGTCTCTGGCCGGAACGATTTCTACTGAAGTGGAGCCGTGAATGATTGAGTCCACGACAACGCTGAATGAAGCTCAAAGTTCCGTCTGGGACGTGGTTGTTGTGGGAGCCGGGCCGGCCGGTTCGGTGGCAGCACTGGAAATAGCCCGCCGTGGGTTGCGAGTGCTTCTGGCGGATCGCTCAACGTTTCCTCGTCACAAACTTTGCGGCGGCTGCCTGAACGGCGACGCCCTTGCGACGCTTCGAGACCTCGGTTTGGAGAACGCCTTGAATCAACTTCATGGCGAACCATTGCATCAGCTTTCGCTGCATGCCGGCCGTCGGCGACTTAACCTGAAGTTGCCGTCAGGACTTGCCGTAACACGTTCACGTCTCGACGAAATGCTGATCATGGCGGCCATCGACGCGGGTGCCTCATTTCTGTCGGGGATCAGCCTGAAGCTTGAGCCCGCTTTGCCTGACGATGCCGTCCGGGTACTGTCGACGCAGCGCGGCAATACGACTGAGCGAATCTTGGCGCGCCTGGTCGTCGTCGCCACCGGTCTTCCAATCGGAAACGCAACAACGGACGCAGGCCTGGACGTCGTTTCCACGAACAATTCGCGGATCGGAGCCGGCACCACAACCAGCAGTTTCCCGCCGGAATACACTGTCGGCACCATCTTCATGGCCATTGGTCAAAACGGCTACGTCGGGCTGACGCGAACAGACAACGGCACATTGAATATTGCTGCGGCTCTGGACAGCAAAGCCGTGCGAAAAGCCAAACCTGAAGGCGTGGTCGAAGATGTGCTGAAGGAAGCCGGGTTTCCATTCACGTCGGAAATGTTCTCCGGTGAATGGCGCGGCACGGTCGGCCTGACCCGCTGTCGACAGGTGCCCGCAGCAACTCGTGTTTTGGTCGTCGGCGATGCCGGAGGCTACGTTGAACCGTTCACCGGTGACGGAATGGCGGGAGCAATTCGAAGCGGCCGCGCGGTCGTCCCCTTCGTCGAAAGAGCGGTCCTGGAATGGAGTCCGCAGATGATTCGCGACTGGAAGTTCGAATTTCAAAAACTTATGAAGCCAGGTCACAGACGTTGCCGGATTCTTGCAGGTGTTCTGCGATACCCGACGATTGTCCGCGGCCTTATCGGAATCGTATCCGTCATGCCGTCGGTCGGTGATGCCGTGATTCGTCAGCTTAACAGGGAAGACTGCCATGAAATGCTCAATCCTCGGCCTGGGCACAGCGGTGCCGCCTGACGTTGTTCCTCAGGAAGAAGCCCTGCAACTTTCACTGGATGTCATCTGCGATGGTGAACGCGAAGAACGTCTCATGCGCATGCTGTTCAATCGGTCCGGCGTGGAAACTCGTCATGCCGTGGTACCGTCGAGTCTCGGCTATGAATGGAAGCAACGGCACGATCCCATCGCTCCGGGAAACGGTCCGCGAACAGCAGAACGAATGCAGCTTTACAATCAATTCGCCGGCCCGCTTGCCGAGCGTGCTGCTCGCAACGCGCTGGTGGACGCGAAGACCGAAGCTGACCAGATCACGCATCTGGTGACCGTGTCGTGCACGGGTTTCGGTGCACCGGGAGTCGACGTGAGCTTGATCAAATCGCTGGGACTTCGCCCCACAACTCAGCGCGTGCATGTTGGATTCATGGGATGCCACGGAGCCATCAACGGCATGCGGGCTGTACAAGGACTGGTCGCAGCCAATCCGGGCGCCCGAGTTCTGCTATGTGCGGTGGAACTGTCCAGTCTGCATTATCGGTTGAAATGGGACGACGACGGCATCATTGGCCACGCGTTATTCGGCGATGGAGCGGCCGCACTTGTGGCGGGTGCCGATGCTGATAGTCCGACGGAGGTCTGGAACCTGGGAGGAACAGGTTCGTGCCTGATACCGGATTCTGAGGATGAGATGGCGTGGCATGTCGGTGATCATGGCTTCTTTATGCGACTGACATCGGAAGTGCCGAACACTATCGAAAGAACGCTGCGTCCATGGCTGGATTCCTGGCTGGAATCGATGGGAAGTTCGCATGACCAGATTACTTCATGGGCCATTCATCCGGGTGGCCCCAAGATTCTTGATGCAGTCGAACGCGCCTTGAACCTGCCTGAAGGAGCCACACAAATTTCACGCGACATTTTGCGTACGAACGGCAACATGTCGTCGCCAACCGTCCTGTTCGTGCTGGATCAAATCCGCCGCAACAAACAGCGAGGCCCAGTCGTAGCCCTCGCCTTCGGCCCCGGACTGATGGCCGAAGCAGCATTCCTGAGTTAGAACGGTCGAATAATGTCGGTTTCGACGGGCAGAGTCCGCAATCCGCAGGGGCATCACAAAAGGGGAAATTCTAGTCTTGTAAATTAGTATCATGTCACCTTTTTGCTTCTTTATCATCCGCCAACCAGCCCATATTCGTCGCATAGCGTCGGACCTGTGTGACGAAATCTTCCGCGACGTGAAGCATGTCTTCTCGACTGAGCGTGTCATGTGCCAGAAACCGAGGACTGCCGGACAGATCAGGATCGAAATCTTCCACTCGTTGGCTCTCGATTCGGAGCCTGAATGTGACCATGCCCACTCGGACGTCACAGACGACATCTCGCCGCGACACACGATTCTGACTCTTGTATTCCATGAAGATCGTGCCGTCATCACCGAGGTAAGCATTTTGGACGTAGGCATCGTCGCCGAGTTCAAGCTTCGTTCTTGCTTGTCCCTGCTCCCGGTACCACTGAAATCGCCTGATCGCCAAATCGGTCGAGGGATACACCGTCATCAACTCAACATACACGTCGCACGGAGAATCACTGCTGGCTTCACCGTTCTGGCCTTTCTCTCGTTTCAGAGGAAGTGATTGCTTGAAAATCTGCGAACTGTTTGCCGACTGGAGGTCCTTAACCGCTTTCTTCAAACTCGATTCGGAAAGCCGAAACCCCCGCGGCGTATATTTTACGGGCAGCCAGATTCTGGCATGCACTGGCATAAGATCCTGGCCAATCATTGGAGTTCCCGGTAGCGAGCCAACGGCACGGATCACCGGCCAGGAAGACGTCATTCCGTGTTCGTTCATGGACTGGTGGAGTTGGTCATCACTGACGGGCATTCCGACAACGTAGTCGGAAAGTGGACCGCCAGGGCGGATCGCGTCGGAAGTCCCGGCCACCAGTGTTGGCGTCCGCACTTCAAAGACTTCGTCACGGGCAAGTTGTTTGATGCTGGACCAGGTCTGGCCTTCTTTCATAATGATCACCCTGCCACGCTCGACGGCTTGATCTTCCCGGGGAAAACTGATCGTGGTGTTGGCGCTGAGACGCAGTACCCCACTGGCTGCCAGATTCACCTGTGCCCGTCCGCCGGGTTTCGTGAGGACCGTGTCGCCACGAAACACTCCCGTCCCGACTTCCGCCTCTTCAACGGTCCCATCCTGACCGCGCTTGATGAGCACCTTGCCTTCGACGTACGCCATCTTTGCGGGGGCTATCTGCGCAATTGCTACACGAGCGTTACACGCTCCCAGGATAACCAGCAAAGCTACAAGATGTGCTACACTCGTCATGGCTTTTAGTCCGCATGCTTCAAAAAATTAATCCGCAGTAGTTTTGGGGGCGACCTCTTTTATCGATGTGAAATAGCTGGTCCTGGGAATGTTTCGACAGCATTCGACATGTGTCATCGAACTCTTCAGTTTCGCCTTCGTGCGGCTGACGGCGCCGATCACTTGTAAATGAAATCAACGGTGACTGTCGATTTGACAGCCCTGAAAAGAATCAAGGGAGATAGAATCTCAGGTAGAGTGGCCTCTGATGATCTGGGCCTTGATAGTCCGCCGTTCCGTCTTTCCAGTCGCCGTAGTTGCTGGTCATCCCTGTCAGGTTTTTCACTTCACGGCCTTCAACTCGAGTGATATACAGCTCCGCGCTGACAAGAAGTCTTCCGTCTTCAGCTCGCGAGCCGCTGAGCTTGCCGGTCAGATGAAATTTTGCAAAGTCAATTGCCTGACGCACATCCTTATTCACGTAATCCCAGGTGGCCCGGCCTGTGACCACATCATCGTCAGATCTGCTGCCCTCAAGAACAACTGTTCCGCGCAGTTGTGACCTGGAATACCCAGGACCGTAGACTTTGCCAACGTACTTCGTCGTGAGCTTGAATGACTCACCGTCCGAAGTCAGCTGCGATGTCACGATTGCTTCCAGTGCCCTGGCCAGCGACTCCTCTGTTTTCGTCGAGGCGTCATAGAAAAGCAGTTCAACATTGTCACTGCCCGAAGTCTCCGGCGCGGGAGCCGTGGACGGGATGGACGGCCAGGAGGACTTGGTCCCGCCTGCGTTCATGGACTGGTGGAGTTGGTCATCACTGACTGGCATTCCGACAACGTAGTCGGAGAGTGGACCGTTCCCATGGACCGCGTCGGAACACCCGGCGACCAATGTCGGCGTGCGAGCCTCGAAGATTTCTTCCCGAATCAGCTTTTTGACGTCGACCCACGGCTTCCCTCCGGTGTAGAGCACTCCGATTCGCTCCGTGGGGTCGTACCCCAACGGGAAGCTGATCGTGGTATTTGCGCTGAGCCGCAGCACGCCACTGGCAGCCAGATTGACCTGTGCCCGTCCGCCGGGTTTCGTGAGGACCGTGTCGCCACGAAACACCCCCGTCCCGACTTCGGCCTCTTCAACGGTTCCATCCACACCGCGCTTGATAAAGACCTTGCCTTCGACATACGCAATCTTTGCCGGGGCGATCTGAGCCACGGCCCCGACGGAGGAACTCACGCATGCCAAAGCTATGGCACAAATAACAAAGCGAATCATTGGGACGCCTCGGTTTTCTTGATCGTTGCCGCCCTAAACTCCCAGCGTCCAGTCAGTGGGCCCCCTTCAGATGCTCCCGAATCTGAGCCGGGCTTCAGCGAGAAACCTTCCGGTGCATTGCGATAGAAGTAGTGAGAATTCCATGTCCCCGCGTCTGCTTGACCAGTTACCGCGCCATCGAGATTCAGGGACAGTCGCTGGGCGTACTTGTTCGTCGAACTAAAGTCATAGATTGTTCCGGCACTTACCGATTCCACTTCAAGCAAATGCACCACACGCCCCTCGATTCGGTTGTCAATCAAGGTTCCCGTGAATGAGTATCGCTCAATAAATTTCGTCGTTTGCAGCTGCCGATTAAGCGGCTTTACACTCCGCCCCGTTCCTGAAACAACGCCGTCAGAAATCGTCAGCGTCAATTCGTACTTGCCATCGGGATGGTCTGGATGCCAAATGGTCGCTGTGATATTGCTATTGAGGGCGATCACTGGCTTGGAAGCATCGGGCGGAATGGACGGCCAATGAGAGGTGATACCGCGGGCGGAGAATTGCTGGTGTAGTTCTTCATCGCTTCGTGGGGAACCGGTTTCTACCCAACCATTGTAGAGCCGCCCGCCATTTTGAATTGCTATAACGAGTGTAGGCGTGCGAACCTCGAATACTTCGTCTCTGTTGAGCCTCCTGATGTTGGACCAGGTTTGCCCTTCGCGCATGGTGATAACTCCGTCTCGCCTGTTCTGTTCATCCTCCTTAGGGAAGCTGATCGTGGTGTTCGCGCTGAGCCGCAGCACGCCACTGGCAGCCAGATTGACCTGTGCCCGTCCGCCGGGTTTCGTGAGGACCGTGTCGCCACGAAACACTCCCGTCCCGACTTCGGCCTCTTCAACGGTTCCATCCACACCGCGCTTGATGAAGACCTTGCCTTCGACATACGCAATCTTTGCCGGGGCGGTCTGAGCCACGACCTCGACGGAGGGCAGCAGACAACTGATGCCGAGCACGGGAAGGATCGTCATGCGTGCGAATAACTTCATGATCTCACTCTTCCTGCATGCATTAGAATGCGAAGCCGCCGGGCGACTCAGCGACCACTTTTTGAAGTGAGGTAAACCGCAGGCTGCCGGGGCGAAAGTAATCCACATGTCGGTAAATGGCTTGTTTGTCCAGACCGCTGAAGGTGTAGAAGGTCACCTGAACAGAATCAGCCGTGATCTCGACGTGTGGCTTCCAGTTCGACGGACGTTCCTCGTGCCACTTGAACGCATCGGCACCGCCATTGGGGCGGTCCATCGGCGCCAGCGGCGAATCCTGTTTGGCCGGCGGATTCATAAAAGGATCAGCGTCGAGCACAACGTGAGTCGTCCAGTCGAGCCCATGCCACGTGGCTCCAAATTCCCGCAATTCACGAGCCAGCAATGAAGCGGCAAGGTAGGAATTCGGCGAATCATCTCCCTTGATGGCCTCCATGAAATCGTCCAGCGCCGTTGGAGGTTTTGGCGGCTTCAGAAAGTGCGTGACCACTACCGGACAGTCGTCCGGTTCCGGAAACTCAGCGTTCGCCGGCATCGCCCAAACGAAACCGTTACCGTTGCCCAGCTCATCGCTGTATTGAAAAGCTCGCAGTCGATACTCCGCCTTCAGCTGAATCGGTGGGAACAACGTGACCAGCTTCTGTGGATCGACACGACTCTTTGACCAGCCGTGCGGAACGTCTTCCGGGACTGCCGCCATTGTCGCTGCCTTCTCTCGCGCCTTGCGCACTCGCTCGGCTGTCCAGGACGTATTCGCCGCAGCGGTTGACGACCTGGGCATGTTTGACTCAGTGGAGTTGTTGTCTGAAAAGCGAACCGACTCAAAGATTCCCTTCAGAACTGTCGAGTTGGACTCCCAGACATCACTGGGGCCGCTAAAGCAAATCCAGTAGTACGTCTCATCATGATCGACCACGAATTGCAGTACGTTCAGAACCGGCAGACCTTCCGCCTTTTTTCCCATCGGAAAGCCCACTAGGACATAGGGCACTTGCTGTTCACCCAAAGCTCGTTCGCTCATGGCCAGCAGCAGGCCGTCCTGCCGGGTCAACTGATCCTGCGCTCGAATCACCTGTTTCCAGGCAGAACTGTCCGGGTGATCTGCCTTTGGAACCGGACACACTTTCACTTCCAGAGGAATGTCGCGATAGCCTTTAGGGCCACTAATAACGACCGTCTTACCTTCCTGAGGCTTGCTCCATGTTGCAGGATAGTGAAACGTCAACGGCAGGCCCGAAACCTTAAATACCTGAACGTCTTCGTTCGCAACCGGCGGCTCCTGCAAACCAATGAGCTGGCCGTGCGAAACACTGCCCGCGAATGCAAGCGACAGCACCACGCAGCAGGCACCAATCAGGCAAGGCCGCTGACACAACAGTATTCCCTGCCAAGGGGGGATCCGGGAAAGTTCGACCGCACTCATGTCACTTGCCGCCTTTCTTTCCAGCATCAGAATCATTTTGCGAGTCTTCATCCTTCGTTGATCCGTGCTTAAACAGCACGTCCTTTTCTGAGTTGAACACGTCATCCTGTTGAAGGCTGATCGGTCGTTCCTTCGCGTTGTGATACACCGCGCTCTCGGCTCCAAAGCGAAGGATGCCAAGCTTTCTCAACCAGTCCAGAAACGACATTACAAATTCCTCCCACGGCCTCAAACCTGCATTTCGCGCCGAGTGCAAAACGACTCAGGTTATGACAATGATTTAGCAAATTCCGTACCGTCGCAGGGCGTGACGCTGACGCGAAATTTAGTCCCGAAATGCCATGCGTATGAAGACGACATACCCGGTCCAGCCCGCGTGACCTGAACTTTATGCCCGGTGGCCAACCCCGGTTTTTGATCCGCTGTCGGGGCTGGAAGATCGTCGTTTTCGATCTGTTGCGGTCGCATGTGCATTCCGAAATACAGAAGTGTGCCGTGTGCCCAAACGCACATATGAGATGTGACAAAGGCTGCCACCGGGGTGTGGTCTGAAGAAGAATCAGCCATTGGATGCGATCCGTTTCTGCCGATCATTCGTGAGATATGGAACTGCGTCAAAGCACCTGGGAACCCGGAATCAGGGGGCCTGGTCTTTGTCGTGCTTTTCGCCCCTGCACCACCTGTTGTCGGCTGCGTGGCTGCATTGGCTGTCCAGAGCATTTTATGTTTACGGCATCAGGCCGATTGAAACCATGGTGCATCGTATGTCGAACCTGCTGCCCGGTCGCGTATCTGTCTGAAAGGGGCCATGATGCGGGCCACCGTAGTCCGAACGCCGCCGATTCTGTTGGGAACCGTGATTTTTCGCTCTCCCTGCGCACTCAATCCCGGAGCCGGCCTCTATCGTGCGGCTGGAGGTCGTAGAGTGGGCGCAGCAGTAACGCTTTGATACTTTCTTCTGTCAGTTCTGCATCTCCGGAACGCGCAGGATCACTTGTTGAAGTTCATCATTTATCGTCCTTGTCGCTGAGCTTTCGGCGTCGTGGACACGACCGCAGGCTGCTCACAAACAATGCACGGTATGCGTGTGTTCTCGCCATTTTTAGATCCCTCCCCTGCCGCACCCCGTATCTCGTCAGCGACCAACCACAAATCGTCACTCCAGACACAACACAATCGGATGCTCATGAAGTTACCATTAAATTGCCGGTTCGTTCTTGCCATCGCTTTGGTCGCCGCGGGCAGTTCCCAAGGAATGGCCGAGAACAAGGCAGATATCATCGTCTACGGTTCGACGCCAGGTGGGTTTTGCGCCGCGATTGCCGCCGCTCGCGAAGGGGCTTCGGTTATTTTACTGGAACCGACCGATCATATCGGCGCAATGAATACCGGCGGCCTGAGTCACTGCGATTCAAACCAGATGGTCCGCAGTACGGTCATGGGGCTGTTTGATGAGTGGCACACGCGAGTGGTGAGGGATTATACAGATCGCGGGCTCAGGGCGCCGTACAACCCAGCAGTGAAGGATCAGTCGCGCTGGACGTTCGAGCCGCATGTGGCCATGCGTGTCACGATGCAGATGCTGGACAAAGCCGGAGTTACAGTGCTGACCGAGCGTGCTCTTAAATCGGTTACGAAAGACGGCTCGCGCATTACGTCGCTGGTCACGAAGGACGGCACATTCACAGCCAGAGTTTTCGTTGACGGCACGTATGAAGGCGACCTGATGGCGGCTGCAGGAGTCGACTGGACGATCGGTCGCGAGGGCCGTGAAGAATACGGTGAATCGTTGGCTGGCAAACAATACCCCAAGCAGAAGATGAACATCAACGGTTTTGACGATGTGGGCCGACTGCTGCCGCTGGTTACTACCGACGACGGCGGAAACGAAGAGGCGGGCGACAGCAATATCATGACCTACAGTTTTCGGCTGTGCCTGACCGAAGACCCGCAGAACCGTGTACCAATGCCTGAACCGGACAACTACGATCCGGCTCGTTTTGAGATCGTTCGCCGGGCGTTCAAGGCGGGAGTGAAACAAATCGGGTTCGACCTTTACCCGCTGCCCGGCGGTAAACTTGATGGCAATAATTCCATCGGCGGACAGTTTTCGCTGGGACTTGTCGGTGGGGGAAACGACTGGCATTCAGCCGACGAACAGGGGCGGAAGAAGATTTGGGAAGCACACAGGCAGTACACGCTTGAGTTCTTTCACTTCCTGATCACCGATCCGGCTGTGCCCGCAGGCATCCGCAGCAAGTACACAAAGCTCGGCCTGTGCAAAGACGAGTTTCCAGGTTACGACCACTTCTCACCGGCGCTTTATGTCCGCGAGTCGCGAAGAATGCGGGGACTGTATGTCATCCGTCAGAAGGACATTCTGGAAATGCCGGAAAAGGATGACCCCATTGCCATCTCGTCGTTCCCGATTGATTCACATGACTGCCAGCGCATCGCTTTCAAAGACGGTGGTGTCATCAACGAGGGGACCATCTTCCCGGTGCGCAGGAAGAATCCCAAACAGGGCTACGCTTACCACGTGCCGTACCGCTCGATCTTACCAAGACCAGAACAGTGCGAAAATCTGCTGGTACCGGTTGCGCTGTCGTGCACCCACGTGGGTATCTCATCGCTGCGGATTGAAGGGACATGGATGATTATCGGCCAGAGCGCGGGGATTGCCGCCGCACTCGCCGCCGATCAGGATGTCGCCGTACAGAAACTGGCCTACCCTCAACTTCGCGAGCGACTGCTGGCCCAAAAGCAGGTTCTGGAATTACCGGATGTCTCCGAACGGCCAGTGGCGGACGTCTCCGTTGCCCCCGGCACACTGCCTGGAATTGTGCTCGACGACGCGCAGGCGGAGCTGACCGGTAACTGGTCGCATTCAACGAATTTTAAACCACACATCGGAAGTGGCTATCTCTACAGCGGCAACAACGACTCCAAAACAGAAGGCGATGGCGAATCCAGGGCGAAGTTTCGAGTGAAGGTGCCGCAGTCTGGTTCTTATCAATTGTTGATGGCCTATTCGGCACACGAAACCAGAGCCAAAAACGTGCCGGTGATTGTCACCAGTGGCTTCCATGAAAAACAATTCACTGTGGATCAAACCCAGCCGCTGCCGTCGCAGCAACATTTTCAGCCGGTTGGCAACGTACAGCTGGAAGGCGGCGTTGATACCACAATTACCGTCAGCAACCGACAAACCGTCGGCTTTGTCATTGTCGACGCGCTGCAACTGCTTCCGAACAACCCGTCGGTAAAATAAGCGATGGTCCGCGTACGAATCCCAATCGCCTGGAAGAAGAAGAACAAAGACAGGGATTGCAATTCGTGTTCGGGTCAGTCAAAACGGTGTCAGGCCAAAACAGTGCCATTCGTTCCTGCCACCTTTTCACTGCCCAATCATGTCGTCGACTTCAAACGCGAACGCATGCCCCATCCATACCCGCGACGACGACTCGGCTCTCGGGCTTTGTCGAACCTGATGCTGTGCAACGCAACGACTGACGTTGATCAACGATGATGCCCCACCTTTTCCGTGATCGAGCGTTTCCGGCCAGACCAGAGGTAAATGAACGAAAACCAAAGATGACGAGAATGAAACGCAGCTTTCGAGTGTGCGGTTTTTCGCTGGGGGCAATATGCGGATTGCAGCTGCTCACGTGCCATCAGATTGGTATCGCTACCGCGTCAAAATGGTCGATTATCTGCCAGGTCCTGTTGAAAGCTATCCCAGAACTTAACGACCTTTCGTGAACAAAACGGTGTCAGGAACAAAACGGTGTCAGAAACCTTTATTGATATGACACCTCTTACGTTCCCAACTTTTCTCCGTCAGCGCTGCTGACATTGTTTCCCGGGAAACTCCCTGATGAAGCTGAGCCTGAATCCAATTACAGCGACTGATTCAGTTTCGATTCAACCGCGCGAAAAGGCTCGTAGTTTTCCCGACGAACCTTGAAAGGCGATTCGATGGTGTACGTGATTCCTCGCCATGTGACCTGATTCGTCCTGAGAGCCGCGAGCAGACACCATGGATAGACAACAAATCCCAGGCAAACGGCGATTGACAGGGTTAGTGGACTCATGCGGATCGCAGGCCTGCCTGCGGCAGCTTGAGTACGTCCAATGGTCCATTCGCCGACCCTGACCGAAATCGTCTGAACGATGATATAAACCGCCACGGTGATCCACAGCAATAGCCCCTCGGTCGTTGCTCCGGTTGCAAACATTGCGATCATCATCACAAGGGAAGCGATATGAATCGCTGCGCTGGTCAGGCCATAGACGCACACCAGAGGAAACGAGTGGTGATACAATCGCAGAAGGATAAGCTGACGTTGAATGAATGAGGTGCATCCTCGGAAATCAGTATCTTCTTCATTGATCATCGCGACTCTGGGCACCATTCGAAGTTTGTATCCCGCGTTCAATATTGCGGTTGTTATCGTGGTGTCATCACACAATGATGATTCCCAGCGCGAGCGGACGTCGGCTTTTTCGAACGCGTCTTTCGAGTACGCCAGTGACCCACCCCAGCCAATATTCATTGGCAGCATCTGCAGGATCGCGGCGCCGTTCCATACGTGTCTTGTGAGGCTTGCCAGGGTTGGCTTCTCGGGCGAATACCAGCGAAACCCACTTGCAATTCCCACTCCCGGCTCTGCGAGTCCCGCGACGAGGTCGCTCAACCACTCGGGATAGGGATACGAATCCGCATCCAATTGGACGACCACTTTACAGTCGTCAGGCAGGGTGTCATATCCCTGCAACAGAGCGGCATTCTTGAGGCCGCAGGTATCCGGCTTGTCCCTCAGGATCTCAAGTTTGATGTTGTCTGAATTCGTTTCGCTGAGAATCCCTTCAACCGCAAGGCGTGCAGGGTCATTTTCATTGTCGACGATGATGTGTACGACGAAGTCGCGATAGTTTTGCGTGGTCAGGGCGAGCAGGCATCGTTTTAAATAAGGATCTGGTCCGCGAAGCGGGAGAAGAATACCGACTTTGGGTGAATAGTCGCCGCGTTCGAGTTTTTGGTACCGCGAGTGGTACACCGCAAAATTCAGACCGAGTCCTGTCATGATGACCAAAAGACCCATCAGTAGTGCGCAGAGTATCAGCGATATTGTGAACATACGGAGAGAGAGTCTGGACAGAACGCCGGCTAATTGTCAGGGAATGAGTTTCATAGTGGGTATTCGACCGTGCATTGCATGCTAGCCTACAGTGCAAAGTCAACCAGACAGGGCGTTTCGCTGGCCCCTTTGAAGAAAACGTTCAGCGCATCCGTCGCTCAAACCGCCATTTCAATTAGATCTGTTCCATGCGTCCCTAAGGCCGAAACACAAAAGACTCGGTCAATTGTGGCTTCGACGCACTGCTACCGCGGTATTCGCTGTAAGCCATGAACGACACAAAGGTTCCTGACACCGTTTTACTCATGCCTGCCACCTTTTCATTGCCCCAGAAATCGATCGCATGGTAGAAGCCCATGGCGTCAACAAACTCAGCAACCTGAACGGCTGCAGCGGTTGACCTGCACAAACTCCCGGCTCACCAGGCCGTTTGTTTTCTGTCGGACACCTATTTACAGTGAATGTCCCGGCTTCGCTTGTTAGCTTCTCTTGATGGGTTTCGTGGGGCAGATCTTGGTGAAATCAAGTTTCATTTCGCGCCTCCGCCCGGCAAATACTGCCGAAAAGAAATGTTTTCAAAGGTAGTGAATGCGAAGTCACCCACCTGACTGCGCGGGCTGGGCGGGATGCTGTGGGCGCCAGCGAGGTGCATTCCGGGCATCCGGTATTTCCGTCACTGCCAGTCACGATGGTTTCGAGACTCTGACGATGTCACGATTATGTTCCGTAACACGATCGTGAATCGAGACCGTCTCATGGCTGGCCATCACATTGCATTTCTGCTTCTTGCCGCACCGATGATGCTGCTGATCGACGCAAAATCGCTCAGGGCACAGACAATGCCGCCGGTGTCACATCATCAGCATAAATCGACAACACACTCTTTCGACATTCCCAAGAGACCACCGGACAGTGGCCGCGCGTTTACCGAGCCTCCGGCGACTCCCGTACTTTCGGCTCCAACATGGTATCAGCCGAGTAGCGAAGCGGGCCAATTGCCGCAGGTCTACACGCTTGACGAATTGTTGCGACTGGCCACGCAAAACAATCCCACGCTTCGGCAGGCTCAGCGGCACATTGACGCGGAACTCGCGCGTTCGATGCAGGCCGGGTTGTATCCCAATCCGGTGCTGTCGTATGTGGGGGAACAGATCGGTCTGGAAGGGACCGCCGGTGAGTGGCAGGGCTTTGAACTCGAACAGCGACTGGTCACAGCGGGAAAACTTGACCTGAGTCGCAACAAGTACCAGCATCGAGCAAAGGTAGCTCAGCATCTTGCGGTTGCTCAGCAGTTTCGAGTCTGCAATGACGTTCGCATTCACTTTGTGAAGACGCTGGCCGCGATGCAGATTCTGAATCTGAAACGCGAACTGCTGAAGACGGCCGAAGATCATCTGCTGACGGTTCGCGAAATGTATAACCTCGGCCAGGCCAACAAAGCCGATGCTCACCGCGCCATCGCCTTGCTGCAGGCTCATCGGCTGCATGTTCTGAAAGCGGAAAACAATCTGCGGCGACAGCGCATTGAACTCACGGCAATCGTGGGTCTGGATTGTACGGATCCCATCGTCGAAGGCACGCTGTCGTCGGATCGAACCTTGATCGATTTTGACGAAGCCTACCAACGAATTCTGGAATGCAGCCCACAGCTTCTGGCCGCGTATGCGAAACTGAACGAAGACAGTGTCACGGTTCGCCGTGAGAGCGTGGAATGGATTCCGGATATCGTGATTTCTGGCGGTTCCGGTTATAACAGCGTCGATCGCCAGACAACCGCGGCCGCCCGCGTATCGATCGAAGTCCCACTGTTCGATAGAAACCAGGGCACGATTCGACAGGCACAACTGGACTACTCTCGCCAGCGCGACGAAGTCCGACGCACGCAACTGGATCTGCGGCGACGACTGGCGACGGAATACGATTTGTACCTGACCGCGCACCAACACGCG
>ERZ887942.188-NODE-188-length-51492-cov-13.140230_pt1 | contig 51492 bp, 34 predicted proteins | sample MGYA00521099_ERZ887942 | MGnify/ENA primary metagenome ERZ887942 (study PRJEB32303, sample SAMEA104408605) | aquatic metagenome | biome: Brackish water; feature: Pelagic; material: water | place: Baltic Sea | collected 2014-06-07T06:48:00 | depth 16,251 m ... | reverse complement strand
CGCCACACTCTAGATCAAGATCCAAAGGAATGTCTGTAAAGAAAGGTGCGTTGTCATCAACCAAATTGATGATTTGCTCCTGACTAGACTCATTTCCACAATCATCAGCCACAGTCCAGGTTCGAATGATCACATCGCCTTCGAAGCAATTGGATTCACCCAATGCGTCAGAGTGCGAAATACTGGCAACAGAACCACAAGCATCCGCTGCGTCGTTCACAGTCCCTGTCAATGACAGATCACCCGGGTCCTCGGTGCATGAAATGGATGCTTCTGCAGGTGCCGTAAACGTAGGAGCTTCTTGATCCACTACGCCGATTGACTGCTCTGCACTGTCCATGTAACCCACATTGTCCGTTACCGTCCAAGTACGAATGATCGTGTAAGTACCACTGCAATCACCTGCCACGTAGCTATCTGTGTAAGCAAATTCCAATTCTGAGTCACAGTTGTCAATAGCCATGGGCTCGCGAATGTCCGTGTCAACAGTAGAACAAGATGTGTAGTAATCCTGAATGAAAATAATGTTCGGCTCCGTTGTGTCATACAAGCAAACATCGTCACAATCAACTCCTGCAGGTGCGTAGTAGCAACTGCCATCGTCTGTGTAATTATCGTCCTCATAGTTGCACGCCGTCTCGTCAGTACAACCGCAAGATTCACTTCCGAATGACAATGACAAGTACATTGTGTTCCCAGCTGACAAACCTTGTGGGAAGACCTGAACGAAGAGCTCTCCGTACAAGACACCCGGTGTCGTCAATTGCGCCATCAATACCCGATTGTCATCTCCAGCTACACCGTGACCGTAGTTACTCGCATCGGTATCCAAATACCAGCCAGAACCAATCGCATCGTTGATTTCGATGTTCCCTCCGGCCTCAAAGTCACTGACCCATTCTGGCAACTCGCCAGCTTCTGTTGAAGCAAATTGAATGAAATCATTTGGGGTATCATCTCCAATGGTCACGTATGAATCGTAAGCCAATTGTGGGAAGAACCCGAACATAGATGCTGTTGGAGCAAGGGCAGTACCCGCTGGATCTTGGAAGAATTGGCTCGATGACCCCAAGATAATGGGGTTGGACTCGTTGCCCAAAATCGCATTCAATACATCCGTGCTGTTAGGAGTCGTCAGGTAAACCATGTACGTGATTGCTCCATCAACACCAGACTCAACTTCTTCAATTTCAATGCCATAATCTGCATTGCTTGAATAGACATTATCGCATCCACAGAAGTCACAGAAGTCCAAAGATGGATATTCTACTTCTTCGTAGTTGCAAGCCCCTGGATCACCACATCCCTGGAGGATGTCACAAATCAAATCACCGTTCCAGTCATCACAAACTCCGTCACAGTCGAATCCTTCCACTGCATACTCGCATGACCCGTCATTGAATGCCTCTCCAGCCTCTGCGTTCACATTGAAGTTACACGCTGCCTCATCATTGCAACCAAGACACACTTCAGCTGTATCGCATGCATCAGCATCATATTCTGTTGCGTCGGCATTGTAGAAACAATTTTCTTCAATTGTACATCCGAGCACTTCAAACTCGTCACAAACTCCATCACCGTCGGAATCAGACAAGCATTGAGCATCGCAATCGTAACCAGATCCAGCATAGTTGCACAAGCCATTGTCATACATCGCATTCTCGGCATAGTTGCAAGCAGTCGCGTCCATGCAACCACACTCGTTTCCACCAAAGCTCAATGTCAAGAATGTCACTTCACTTTGATCACCATTCGGGAATATTTGCACATACAATTGACCAGAAAGGTTTCCATCGGTAGTCAATTGAGCAACCAAAACACGCTGCTCCTCTCCGGCATAACCATTTGCTGAAGTATTGAAGCCATACCATGCCCCACCCACTGTGGTATTCAGCACGAGATCATCGCCTGCTTCAAAATCAGTCTGCCAGTTGGAATCAATCTCAGGTGTGAAATCCACTGCACTGTAAGCATCCCCTGCGCCATACAGGTCAGGAGATTGGTCAATTCCAATTGTCAACCAGCTATCATACTCCATAGCAGGAACGAACAGGAAGAATGCAGGGTTCAAATTGTTCGCACTGATCGCACCAGCAAAATGCTGATAGAACGAAGTTGTGCTGGACAAGAATGAAGGGTGAAGAATGTCTCCTGAAACAGAGCTAACAAAGTCTTCTGTTCCCGGCGTTGTGACATACACGCGGTACGTGCTCAATCCTTCCAATTCTGGAATGGAGGCATCGTGCAATGTCACCAATTCGTAATCCAAACCAAAGCCCGCTTCTCCGCCTGTCCCGCAAGAACAGTAATCGCAGCTACCGTCTTCGTATGAAGCTCCAATGTTGTAATTGCAAGCCGTGACGTCTGTACAACCCATGACTTCGTTGACCGTGATCGTTTGAACTCCAGACACGCTGTTTCCGCAAGCGTCAGTCGCTGTCCAAGTCCGTGAGATAATCGATACATCCACATCACTGTTGTCAATAGCATCGCTAAACGAATAGCTGATGTCATTGCAGTCATCTGTTGCAGTTGGTGCAATCGTCTCCATATCATCTCCATATGTGTACGTCACATCCGCAGGGAATGACGTCAATACAGGAGCTTCGTTATCTACGACCATGATCACCTGGGTATGGGTAGACGAATTTCCACATGCATCTGTTGCTGTATATACGCGGACATACGTCACGTCACCAGCACAAGAGCCCGCCTCAGACGTTTCCGTCATTGTGATCTCCACATCCGTGCAGTCTTCTGCTGTGGCGATTCCCATTGGAATCTCATCATTGCAAGACAATTCCAAGTTGGAAGGAACTGCAGTAAATACAGGTCCCTCTTCGTCAATCAAGCTAAAGCTCTGCACCGCCGTGTCTTCATTGCCACAGCCGTCTGTCACGGTCCAAGTTCGCGTCATCGCGCCATTCTCGAGACATGAAGTCGGGTTTGCTGCTTCAAATGATGCCTCATCTCCATCGACATAAGAGGCTGTACCGTCATATGCAATGGTGATGCTGTTGGAAGAGAATTCCGTTGAAACTTCTGCTCCTTCTGCGATGCCATTCGATTCGATGCTAATATTGGAAATGCTCTCACCAGAAATATTGGTGATGCTGACAATCGCATAATCATATGGGAATGAATTTCCTGAAGGATTCGTCGCTCCGTCAACCACCAAGTTGATGGTGCCTCCAGATACATCCACCGTAATCGCGCCGCGATGGTTTGAAGTGTTTGATGTTAAATCATCGTAGGTCAATTCAAATCCTTCGCCTACTGTAACACCGTTGGCTTCCAGAATCAATGACTGACCAAATGGGCCACCAAAATCTTTGCCCATTTCGACATGAATGTCCATAACGACACCTGTGAGATCCAAACCAGCTGCGCCAAATGAGTCCGAGTAGCTGAATGTCAATTCCTCAGGAGAAGCACAGTTGTCGTACGAACCCGTTGGGAACTCAGCAATGCCGGCACCTGGAGTCAAATCATTTCCGCACTGAACAACCAAATCGCCTTGTGCCACTGCCATTGGAGCTTCGTCATCAATTAACGAAACATTTTGCTGAGCCGTCGCCTCGTTGCCAAATGCATCCGTTGCAGTAAACGTTCGAATCAATGTGTAACCACATTCCGCATCGACAATAGAATTTTCAACGGTCACTTCGGCATTTGACAAACAGCCCAAGTCCATTGCCGTCGCCATGTCTGTTGGCCAAGCATCAGAGCAATTTTGTGTCGCATCTTCAGGTACGGATGTAAAGACTGGCGCATCATTGTCTTCAGCTGAGTAGTTGAAAGGCAATGCATATTGAAAGTCTTGTGACAAAGCTCCTTCTGGGAATATCTGAACAAACAATTCACCACTCAAAACGCCATGTGTCGTGAATTGGCCTACCAATACACGAAGGTCGTCTCCAGCAATTCCGTTGGTGTAAGTGCCTGTTGCAGCATTATACGTAACGTACCATGACGCGCCATAACCGCTATTGATCACAATGTTATTCCCGGCAATAAATTCATTTTCCCAATTCGAATCACTGGCAGTAGCTACTTGAATCGCCTGCTCATCACCCATGAGGGATGGAGACTGATCAATTCCAATTGTAATCCAACTATCGTAAGTCAATTCTGGGAAAAGACCGAATGTCAATGGGTTTAAATTGTTTGGAGTCACTCCTGGATTCAACATGGATTTGTAAAATGGCTGAGTGCTCTCGATCCTCGTCTCATTGATTGAGGTACCAGAAACGGCGGACAACACATCTGTTGCCTCGTTCATGTTCACATACATACGATATGTCATGCCCTCTGGTGAGACGCCTACTTCTTCAATTGAAATGAAATATCCGTCTACAACATCACCCGTGTAGCAGCAGTAGTCACATGATCCATCATCTTGCGTGTACGCCTCATCATAGTTGCATGCTGAAGCATCAACACATCCGACACATGTTGTAAAATCACATGCGATCAAGTCCGTAGCATTCTCGACAAAGTTGCAAGCATCTGCATCCAAGCAACCCACTACCTCAAACATGTCACACACACCATCACCGTCTGTATCCTCCAAGCAAACGCCTGAACAGTCATACCCTTCAGCAACGAATTGACAAACGCCATCACAATTGTAACCCGCTTCAGGATATTCGCATGATCCGTCATCGGTTAATGCACCTACAGTGAAATTGCAAGCTTCTTCGTCTAGACAACCCAAGTACATGCATTCACCGTGCTGGTAAATCGCTCCACTGTTGAAATTGTCTGCAAGAGGATCCATACAACCGCAAGCGGGAGAGCTAAACGTCATGTTGATTATCTCAAATGCTTGACTGTCCCCATCAGGAGAAACTGAAACACCCATTTGACCGGACATAAAACCATCGGTTGTAAACTGACCGATTAAAACTCGACCGTCCGCATCTGGCACACCATTGGTATTTCCATTTGCAGGAACATACCATCCTCCACCTGCTGCTGAACTTGCTTCAATGTTGCCGCCCGCTAAGAAATCATTCAACCATCCTAACTCAGGATCCACCAAATCATCGCTTACTGCGCTGACAGATACCTCCCCAGCAGAGGCGTTTGCAGCCTGCATGATTCCAACAGTTACGTATGAGTCATAGGAGCCATCGGCCAGCTCAGGCACATTCGAAAATGCTTCATTCCAAAGCTCTGAGGTTGGAGTATTCATTGCCCCTGCCCACTGATAAAAGCTTGTGGTTGTTGAAATTTCAAGAGCAAAGTCACTATCACCTGTCACAGCCCAAATAAAATCGTTGGCTGACTCAGATTTCACATAGAGACGATACGTTTGCATGCCGGCGATTCCACCGTCAGCTACCAAATCCAATTCCAAGCTGTAATCGCTATTTGCTGAAGTCTCACTGATACAGCAATAATCGCATGATCCATCTTCCTCATTCGCAGAGTCGTCATAATTACAAGCTGAAACATCCATACAACCTAAGAATATGCATGAACCGTCGTCGCTTGTTGCTTCTGTTTGGAAATTGGCCGCTTCGGAATCAGTGCATCCGCACAATTCAGAAGAGAACGCAAACTCATGAGTGAAGGCATTGTTCGCGTTGCCTCCAGGATGGATTTCAACATTAAACGATCCATCAATCGTACCGTCAGTTGTTACCTGGGCAATCATGATTTTATTATCGTCTCCTGCATAACCGTTCGAAGCTTCCGTTGGAATGAACCATCCGCTCCCCACTGGAGAGTTGGAGTCAATCACAAGATCTCCGCCGGACAAGAATGAAGGGCCCCATTGCTCTTCTCCTGACAACAAAATGTCTTCGTCCCCGAATCCAGCCTCAGCGTAGAGACCTATTGAAACGTATGAATCGAACTCAAGCGCAGGGAAAAAAGCAAAGACGCCTGCATTGATGTTGTTCACCGTCAATCCACCATATTCATGTTTGAAAAATGAAGTGGAAGAAGTCAAAGAAACCCCTGAAGAACCACCATCGTATGTCACTGAAGACACATAATCCATCTCAGATGGGGTGGTGACACAGATTCTGTAGGTCGTTGAACCGGCTAAATCCGCAACTGCGGGTGACGCCTCCGTGCCATCAAATGTGGCAAAGGTTTCGACTGACAGCGAGAATCCCGCTGGGGCGTTTTCACTTTGATCTGTATCAAAGCAAGCGGTTTGAGACACCAGTGTACTTGTAAAACTTGTAAATCCAACAAGCAATCCAAGCAGGAAGTAGAATTTCGTATGCATTATTCCTAGGTTAAGCTTCCGAAAATTACAAAATATCGTGCTTAGAAGCAAGCACATCGAAACTAAAATTATTTCTAGCGATAAAATTGCGTGTTTGAACGAATCGATAATTAACCCTTTCCACTACCGGAATCGTTGTAAATTCGCCTATAAATACAGGTTATGTTTGAAAATCTTCAGGAGCGCTTTGAACGTGCTTTTCAAGTCTTAAAAGGGAACGGTCAAATTACTGAGATAAACGTCGGTGAGACGCTTAAGGAAGTCCGGAAAGCTTTGTTAGACGCGGATGTGGACTATAAAACGGCGAAAGAATTCACCCAACGTGTTAAAGAAAAGGCGCTGGGTGAAGAAGTCTTGACTTCTCTCAAACCGAGCCAACTTCTCATCAAAATAACGCATCAGGAGTTGACGGAGTTGATGGGATCAGCTGTCGCGCCTTTTCAACCCAAAGGAAATCCATTTGTTGTGCTCATGGCAGGCCTGCAAGGAGCCGGAAAAACAACCCACTCGGGTAAAATCGGAACATTGTTAAAGGAAAAGCATGGTAAAAAAACGCTTTTAGTCGCTTGTGACGTTCATCGACCTGCCGCAATCAACCAACTCCAAGTTTTAGGAGAGTCTATTGGAGTTGAAGTGTATGCGGAAATGGATTCCAAGGATGCTCCGGCAATTGCGGGGCGGGCTTTACAGCATGCCAAATCCAATGGTTTTGGCGCTGTTATCATTGACACGGCAGGTCGATTGGCCATTGATGAAGTCATGATGAAGGAGATTACAGCGGTACGAGACGCTGTCCAACCTCATGAAATACTCTTTACGGTGGATGCCATGACGGGGCAGGACGCTGTCAAAACAGCCAAGGCGTTCAATGAAGCACTCGACTTCTCCGGTGTCATTCTGACAAAGCTTGATGGTGATACACGCGGTGGGGCTGCTTTGGCCATTCATTCTGTTGTCGGCAAGCCCATCAAATTTGTTGGCGTTGGCGAAAAAATGGATGCTTTGGACGTATTCCATCCCAATCGCATGGCGGAGCGCATCCTGGGCATGGGGGACGTGGTATCCCTTGTCGAAAAGGCGCAGCAGGTCATTAATGAAAAGGAAGCTGCCGACTTGGAGGCCAAGATTCGAAAAAACAAATTTGACCTTGAAGATTTCCTAAGCCAGATTCAACAACTGAAGAAGATGGGGAATCTCAAGGACCTGATGGGGATGATCCCAGGGATGGGAAAGGCATTGCGTGGAGTAGACCTTGATGATTCCTCGTTCAAAAAAGTTGAATGCATCATCCAATCCATGACTCCTTCTGAACGTGCCAAACCAGAAAGCATTGATAATAATCGAAAACAACGCATCGCGGCAGGTTCAGGCAATGACATCGCTGAAGTCAACCGATTGCTCAAACAGTTCCAGGACATGAAGAAAATGATGCAAGTAATGACCAAAGGCCAAGGAGGAAAAAGGAGCCGCATGGCCGGCCTCTCTTCGATTGGAAAACCGTAAAGATTGCATTCGATGACTTTATTAGACGGAAAAGCGACTTCCCTCGCTATACAAGAGGAATTGAGGTTGGAAGTACTGGAACGATTGAAAATCGGTCAAGACAGGCCACACCTTGCCGCAATTATTGTCGGAGACGATCCAGCTAGCCGAGCCTATGTCGGACATAAAATCAAGGCGTGTGAACGCGTGGGCTTCGATAGCTCACTGATTGAACTTCCACTCAACATTCGGGAAGACGAACTGATACGAGAGGTTGAAGCGCTCAACAATGATGTGAACGTTGACGGTTTTATCGTCCAACTCCCGCTCCCCGAACACATGAATGAGCAGACCATTTTACAAGCCATCCATCCCGATAAAGATGTCGATGGCTTCCACCCGATTCATGCGGGGAATCTGAGCTTGGGACTCCCCTCCTTTATTCCTGCAACGCCCGCCGGGATCATTGAATTACTGGAACGCTATGACATCCAAACCAGCGGAAAGCATGCCGTGATTATTGGGCGAAGCTCTATTGTGGGAACACCGCTTGCTCTGTTGCTCAGTCGCAATGCCTCTCGAGGCAATTGTACCGTTACGCTATGCCATAGTCGTACTCAAGATTTACCGAGCATTACGCGCCAAGCAGACATTCTCATCGCGGCGATTGGTAAACCTCACTTCGTCACAGGCGACATGATCAAACCTGGAGCCGTGGTAATCGATGTAGGTATCAACCGCATTCTTGATGATTCAAAAAAATCAGGCTCAAGACTTACGGGCGATGTGGATTATCAGGATGCCATGCAAGTCGCCTCAGCCATTACCCCGGTGCCAGGGGGCGTCGGCCCTATGACCATTGCCATGCTTTTAAAGAGCACCCTTCAAGCCTCTGCATGAGCGCAGACTGGTCCGAAATCGACAACAAATGCATGGCACATGCATTGAAACTCGCTCTAACTGGTGAGCACCATGTCGCTCCAAACCCAATGGTCGGCTGTGTCATAGTGGATGAAGCAGGGACAATCGTTGCTTCTGGATCGCACCAAAAGCACGGAGGAGCGCATGCGGAAGTCCATGCTTATGAAAGCCTCAAGTCCGAAGACCGCAGTCGGCTGCTTGAATTCACATGGTACATCACCTTGGAACCATGCAACCATACTGGAAAGACGCCTCCTTGCACCGATTTACTCGCTCGCTGTCGACCCAAGCGCATCGTCGTTGCTACGGTTGATCCCAACCCATTGGTTTCTGGATCCGGCATCCAAAAATTGCGTTCATTGGGGCTGCGTGTTGACGTCGGGTGCATGCAAGCCGAGGCTCAATGGCAAAACAGACGCTTCATCTTTGCCATGAAACATGGAAAGCCGTGGGTCGTCTTGAAATGGGCCCGCACCGTCGATGGTTTTTTGGATCCACGGCTAAAGGAAGAGCGGACCCCCAAAAGCGGAGGCATCCCCATCACCGGTGATTTGGCTCAAGTCTTAACCCACCAATGGCGAGCTGAAGAGATGGGTATTCTCATCGGTGCGCAAACGGCACTGATTGATGAACCCCAATTAACGGCTAGAAAATCCGATGGCCGAAACCCTTTGCGTTTTGTCATTGACCCCGAGCATATCATCCCTGAGGGTCATCCACTATTTCAATCCACTCCCTCCGAATCGAAGACGATTCACATTGTTGCAAACGTCGCGGCGAAGACTGAAGACACGGAGATTTGCATTTGGGCGCCATCAGAGGGTTTGTCTGCTTTGCTTCAGCGATTGAACAAAATCTATGGAATTCACAGCCTCCTTATAGAAGGCGGCGCACATACATTGAATGCATTCATCGCCGAAGGTGAGTGGAACGAAATCAAACGATGGACCAATCCTCAAGAGGCTGGACAGGGACTCTTCGCCCCCACGCTGCCGGCAAAGATTGAATCGATTCCAATTGGCTCAACCACAGGCAAAGAGGGAGATGATCAATGGGAGCGTTGGATTCACCCCCACTCAATGAAGCGTTTGTCAGAATCTGCTTAGGAAGCATTGAACCATTCTTCCCTTCCCTCTTTTCACTTCTTAGTTCACCCCATTCCATGATCTTTCTTCTTTTATGCATCGCGTGTTCTTCAGGAATATTCTTGCTTTTTAGAGCATTCAAAGGTTGGGGAGCGCATACCCTCCGTGCAATTGTCATCAACTATGGCGTTGCCGCAACGTTAGGCTGGACCTTGTCCGGCGGCCTACCGACATTTCAGTCCGCGTGGGGCACCCCTTGGGTCTACACGGCTCTGTTGGTGGGCATTTTGTTCATTTACCTCTTTCACCTCATAGCGCGGAGCACCCAGGAACTTGGAATCACCGCCACCTCGATCGCGGCTAAACTCAGCATGGTCATTCCGGTAGCCTTTTTTTTAGCATTTGATCCAAACGATGAGCCCGCCATGATGAAGCTTGTTGCCGTGGGGCTGGCCATTCCTGCGGTCGTGTTCTCCTCTTGGAAAAGCGAAAAGCAACCAAGCCTGAAAACCTGGAGCATTCCTCTGATCATTTTCTTAGGAGGCGGACTGGTTGACCTGATGTTCGGATGGTTTTCTGGCCCCGAACATATGACTCAAATTGAATACCGCTATTTGTTTGCGACCATCCCCTTTAGCGTGGCCTTCTTAATAGGACTTATTGTCCTTGTAAAACAGCACCTAGGGCAACTCGAAAACGACGTGTCGCACAGCAAATCCATCACCTGGGTGGGAGGCGTAATCTTAGGTGTGATCAACTTTGGCTCATTGTACTTCCTGTTGGAGTCCTATGACAAATTGACGTTGGACCGAAGCGCCATCATGCCCATAACGAATTTGGGCATCGTGCTGGTCAGCTCCCTATTTGCCATGATGGCGTTTAAGGAAAAGCTATCCGCCATGAACTGGCTAGGACTTCTGCTTGGCGCCTTGAGCATTGGGATGCTCCTGGACCAAGGGTTGAATTGATCAATCCTCCGCGTTCTCAAGCTCGCTTGAACGAATCGACCGTTGCATTGGGTTTTCGTCGGTGCTTGATCCCCGCCGACCTGATTGCTGTGATTTGAACACTTCAAAGCGAGAAGGAGCAGGACGCGCTGGCCAGTAATTGTCCGAGACATCCACATCCGCTGTTTCCAACATAGGATCTAAAGAGATTCGAACGGCAGGAGCAGGTGTCACAAACACTTTCGTTACGGTCGGCTCACTCATCTTCCAGATCTCAGCCGGTATACGGTGAAGGAGTTTCTCCCCATTGTCCAATTCAAATTCGACAATCAACGGCATGACCAACCCGCCTTCGTTGCGGAAGGTGATTTCATAGTAATTCTTTCCACTCTGAAGCAATGATCGAGATTCATCATCCAACTTATCAAGTCCCTCTTGGGATTCGACTTTGTCCAATTCCAATACCATAAAAGGGTCCGTCGTGGTATAAAAGTCGTGGAGCGATGGATCTGCCTCTAAATATGTCTCAGAGATGTACGTGGCATCCCGAATCAAGGAAATGTCAGTCGGCTCATTTTCCGATGCTGCTCGATCAAACGCTGCCTCCACATCCGGGTCTTGTGTGTCGATTTGCATCCAACGCACTTGGTCCAGCGCCATGTCCACGTGATCGGTCGTATAGAACCAACCGCGCCAGAACCAATCTAAGTCCACGCTGGAAGCATCTTCCATCGTCCGGAAGAAATCCGCAGGAGCGGGATGCTTGAATGCCCATCGACGCGCATACTCTTTGAATGCATAGTCAAACAATTCACGTCCCATCACCGTTTCCCGTAAGATATTCAGAGCCGTTGCAGGTTTCCCATATGCGTTGTTGCCAAATTGATAAATGGATTCGGAATTGGTCATGATCGGACTGATCCTCGACTTGTCACCGCCCATGTAATCTCGAATGTTTCGAGCGCTTCCTCGTCGGGTTGGATAGTTGCGGTCAAACTCCTTTTCAGTGAGGTACTGCACAAAGGTGTTGAGTCCTTCATCCATCCAAGTCCACTGCCGCTCATCCGAATTGATGATCATCGGAAAGAAATTGTGTCCTACTTCATGAATGATAACACTGATCATACCAATCTTCGTTCGCTCCGTATACGTTCCGTCTGCCTCTGGGCGCCCGCCATTGAAACAAATCATCGGGTATTCCATGCCAATCCATTTCGTGTGGACGCTGATGGCAACGGGATACGGATAATCAATGGTAAACTTAGAGTACGTCTTGAGTGTTTGAGCGACGGCTTTCGTCGAGTATTGCTCCCAGAGGGGATTCCCTTCTTTGGGATAAAAGCTCATGGCCAATGGAGAAGTCGATCCTACGCGAACCGCCATGGCATCCCAAATGAATTTTCGGCTCGACGCCCATCCAAAATCCCGAACGTTCTCGGCATCAAAAACCCAACGTTTCATGCCCTTTTCTTTCTTCCCCTCTGCTTCTCGCGCCTCTTCTTCCGTTACAATCAGAACCGGCTGATCGTACGTCGTCCTAGCGGCTTGCAATCGCTTTCGTTCGGTCGATGACAACACCTCTTTTTCATTCTTCAACACCCCTGTTGAAGCCACAACATGATCAGAGGGCACATTGATTTCAACATGATAATCACCAAAATTGACCGTAAACTCTCCACTACCGAGGAACTGCTTGTTCTGCCATCCCTCGTTATCGGCATACACGACCATGCGCGGATAAAATTGTGCAATGGTGTAGATATAGTTGTCCTCTTCTTCGAAATATTCGTAGCCGCTTCTTCCTCCAATCGCCATGCGATCGTTGATGTTGAACCACCACGCAACGTCAAAAACAAACGATCCACCTGGTTTGATGGGATCCACCAAGTCAATGCGCATCATTGTGTTGTTGACAGTATACTTCAGAGGCCGACCGGATTCGTCCGCTACATATTCAATTTTGAACCCCCCATCAAACGAAGGCTCGAGATCGCGTAAACTCTTGAAGGAGTTCCGGTCACGCATGCTCGACTGTTTAATTTTATGGCTATCGCTGTCCTTGGCCCGCACATTTTGATCCAATTGCATCCACAAGTAGCGCAATTCATCTGGACTGTTGTTCACATATAAAATACGCTCCTCTCCATCGATGCGCTGGTTGGCATCATCTAAGGTCACTTCAATGTTGTAGTCGACCTGCTGTTGCCAATAGTCATGACCTGGAGCACCCGATGCGGTTCGATACACATTTGCTGTAGGCAGTTCTTGTCCCAATTGTCGGAACTTATTGGTATTGACGCGTGGCACCTGAGAATCCTCTTGAGAGTGCATGGGGGCACAGATCGCACTTAAAAAGATGAGCAATGCCGAAACGGACCAAAAGGGGGAAGCGGATATTTTCATGTGTTCAATCGAATGGCACCCAATTTACAGCGAAAGCATTGCTTCTCCCTACCTTTCTTGCATCTTAGAAAAGATTCCATGACCCGACGATTGAACTCCTTGCTTTTTCTAGCAGCGGCCCTCCTTCTTTTGAATTGTCGTCCGGAGCCACAAAGCCCGGTGGCAGAGGGTTCATCTTCTGACCCGCTCCCTCCGGAAGTTTCCGTACCGCAATCCTTTCGGTATCTCGCACTGGGTGACTCGTATACCATTGGCGAATCGGTCGCTACGAATCAGCGTTGGCCCGAACAATTGGTGAACCGCTTGGCAGGCTGGATGCCACAAGATACCCTGATTGACCCTGTCATTCTGGCAACTACGGGATGGACCACCAGCAATTTAAGCCAAGCATTGACCGCATCGGGCTATGAGGAGACGACGTGGGACTATGTGAGCCTATTGATCGGAGTTAACAATCAATACCAAGGGCTGACTCTGGATAATTATGCCGTGGAATTCACCCAATTATTGGATCGGTCAATTGCGTGTGCCGGCGGAAGAACGGATCGGGTATTCGTCGTCTCCATCCCCGATTATGGTTACACGCCCTTTGGTCAAAGCAACCAAGTTCAGATCAGTGAGGAGCTACAAGCATTCAATGCCACATGTCGCTCATTGACTTTGGATGCAGGCGTCGCTCACTTCAACATCACCCCTATCTCGCAGCAATGGCCGCAACAAGAAGGGCTGGTCGCTGCTGACGGATTGCACCCTTCCGGATTGCAGTACGGACTTTGGGTCGACTCTTTTAGCTCTGAAGTGAAGACGCTGTTGCGTCCTTGAGCTTACTGCTCAATCAGTTCTCCTGTCGAAGTTGTTTCCAAAGTGAGTTCGCTCGGCGAACCTCCATGAAGGATCACATCTCCCGGGGAATGGATTCCCACATAGGCATATTCAGCAGCTGAAAACTGCAGCGGAATAACCCCCGATTGGTTGATGAATGCCTTGTGAACTTGGCAAGAAGACGCGTCCAGCGCACCCAAACCCGAAGAATAAGCTTCCAGCACCTGAACCTTCCCCAATACGTCGGTCGCTGTAGGTCCAGCATGCAGCTTCACTGTTAACGTGTCCGCATCGACTTGTAATTCCGCCACACTGGAACTCGCAAAAGCTTCAACGATCAAGCGCTCACCGCGCCAAACCGAATCCATCGAGAATGCTCCTTGCCCACGCAACTCAAGCACGTCATAGGCCGTGCTCACAATTTCAGCCTTGACAACTAAGTCCAGTCTTCTGGCCCATTCGCAGCGATCGGCGTGACCAATCATGAGATGTTGTCCTTCCCATTCAGTTGTCGCAAAATCCAATAGATGCTCAGGGCCCGTCCAGATCACCGTAACACCCGGGATGGTATCCCGTCTCCACGTCACATCCACTTGATCATAAAGGGTCAATGTTCTCAAATCCGCTTCGCTCCAAATTTGAGTGCGTGTGGCTTCATCGCCCGGTCGCATCCAACAGGAAGCTTCGCCTGCGTCTCGGCAACAGCAGCACGCTAGAAATCCCAATGCAATGGTCCAAACTCGATTCATTCTAGATTTATTCTGCTTTTCTCGAATGTTGACCGAGCGCTTTTTTCGCCGCTTCCCAATAACGGTCCATTTCTTTCAACTCCATTTCGCTCATCGTCTTCCCATCTTTCTCGACCTCTTTCTCCATGTGCTGGAACCTTGCTTTGAAACGACGGTTGGTACGCTCGAGGGCTTCATCCGGATTAATGCCTTTAAATCGAGCGTAATTGATGAGGGCAAATAGTACGTCTCCGAACTCATCTGCAGCGCGATCGCTTCCCGCGGCCACCTCTTCTTGAAACTCTTGAATTTCCTCTTCCACTTTGGCCCAGACTTGGTCTTCATGATCCCAATCAAAGCCAACACCGCGAACTTTATCTTGTATTCTGTAGGCTTTCACGAGAGAAGGCAGGCTTGTTGGCACGCCCTCGAGCACGGATGAATTGCCCTCCTTCAATTTTAGTTGTTCCCAATTGGCCTTCACCGTTTCTTCATCATTGGCCACAACATCACCATAAATATGCGGATGCCTAGAAATCAGTTTTTCGCAAATTCCGTGCAGACTATCGGCAATGTCCCATCCTCCATTTTCTTTGGTTTGTTCACTTGCGATGCGTGCATAGAAGACCATGTGCAACATCAAGTCTCCAGTCTCCTTCCTGATTTCCTGAAGGTCACCGTCCAAAATGGCGTCTCCCAACTCGTAGGTTTCCTCAATGGTTAAGTGCCGCAAACTCTCCATAGTTTGTTTCTGATCCCAAGGACATTTTTCGCGCAACTCATCCATAATCACAAGCAATCGCTCGAAGGCCTTCAATTTCTCTTCCATGGTATGCATGCGACAAAGTTACGTCGTGCTACCTTCGAAGTCGAGATGCAACAAAGTCTGAATCATCGACTCCTCCTTCCACTTCTAGCCTTTTGCTTGCTAGGAAAGCTGGGGGTTTCTCAAGAACAGGTTATGCCGCCTCTTTTGTGGACTCCAAGTGAGTATCGGGTTTCTGGCGGATATGCATTGCCACATCGGGATGCAATGCACGCCTTGGTCACGGGACATGCTTGGAGCGGATCCGTCATTTGGGGCAAACATGTCGAAGGTGGATGGGCCAGTCATGGCCATCGAACAGGCACCTGGCAAGGACTCGAGTTGGCAGGGACCTATGCAGGAAGTGAAGAGCTCGGATGGATTGCTCATGCCATTTGGCTGAATAGATGGCCGATTTCAGGAAAAGTCTTCAGTGAATTCGGTCTTGGATTGGCATGGGCTACCTCTCCTTTTGATGCGATCGAGGCACCGCGCTCCTTTGCCTTGGGGTCCCATGCCAACGCTGCTTTGCGCATCAATGTGGGCTATGCTTGGTCCATACGCCAGTTGGGAAGCCTTCAATTGGCGGCTGGGCTTACCCACTTTAGCAATGGCTCTGTGGCTCTTCCCAACTTAGGCATTAACCTCATTGGTGTTCACTGCACCTTCATTCCGCTTGAACATCAGGAGAAGCCGCGAACCAAAACGATGACGACACCTCCTCTGACTGAACAAAATCGAGGGTTGCATTTCGAAACCACTTTGCGTGTGGGCATTCGCGATACGGGCCTTCCGGGAGGCGTAGTACACCCTACGACTTCTTGGATGAATAGCGTGCATTATCGGCATCGTGAAAGACACAATTGGAGTTGGTCCGCAGCATTTGATCTCGGGTTCAACCAAAGCTTACGAGTCAACGGTTCACCGGATGCCGCATCCGATCCGTCCAGGCGGTTGCAATCCGCTTTGTTAATTGGAGCGCGCTGTCATTATGGCCGCATGGCACTCACCTTGATGGAGGGCTGGATGCTCACGGAACAGGACAAGGAGCTTGGAAAACGCCATTTGCACACGGCTTTGCAGTATGCCGTGACTCCTGATTGGAGAATTGAATTGGGTTTGCGATCGTTTCGATTGCGCGCCGACAGCCCTTTTCTAGGATTCGTGTGGCACCCACGCAGACTTGGCTGAGCACCTCCATCTTTTCAGATACACCGATTCTTATTGGAGTATCAAGGACAATCCAAACCAAATGCTGACAAAAACATCAGTAAATCTATCGTGGACACCAATCCATCTTGGTCGATGTCTTCAGGGCAATCATTGATTCCTGAGAGAATGCACGAACCATCATCCCAAAGTGCAGCTTCATCATAATTGATGGCTTCAGGCCATATACATCCCGAGCAAGAATTCACCTCACAGGAGCCATCATCCGCAGTAGCGTCCGGATTGAAATTGCAGGCAAAGGCATAAGTGCAACCGCCAATCGCCCCTTCCGGACTGTTCCATTGCCCAAACAATCCCAACTGCTCCATATACGTCCAACAGGTCAGCCAATTCGATTGATCAGGAGAAAATGCGCCGATGTAATCTACAGGAAGAAACCAATCGTCCGTCGGCAAATAGTCCATTTCAACTGCAAACGCCTCATTGGTTGGAGTCAGATTGATGGGGTCAGTGATGAATCCCGCTGTTGAACTAAAAATAAAATCACAACCCGGATCCATCGCGCCGTTGTTGTTTTCCAAGAAGTGTGCTTCGACTTCATCCTGTCCATTCCATACATAGCCCTCATTGTAGAGAATCATATCGGCAATGGACGAGCTGTCGCCAATATCCCAAAATCGATTGTTTTCTATGAGCGTCTCTCCGAATAACAACAATTCCCAGGCATCGCACGGGTCCTCATCTTCAAAGTCAATCCCAAGGCCAAAATGAAGAAATGCACTGTTATGAAGTCGAACGCCGGCGCCATTGTGCAAACGAATGGCGGTCGCATCGCCTCCTCCCACATACGTTTGGTTATAAAGCAAAGGATTTGAATACGGCATGAACGTCATGTCTACATCGAACTCCTCATAATCGTCGCCTTCGTAGTCGCCCGCTGTTTCTCCTGCGCCGTTCATTTCATCTGTAATGACAAAAATAAATTGACCATTTCCTTGCCAACCTTGATCGTATTCAAGGCCATCTTCCTGGTTGAAAGCAAGACCCAAGTGGCGCACATTCACGATGCCTCCAAAAATTTGAATGCCATCATCCCCGCTGGCAACCGCTTCGATATACTCCACAGAAGTAGCACTTCCCACACCACACAATGTCAAGGCATTGGTCTCCAAACCATTCCCAAATTGGCTGATCCCACGTGAAGTGGATGCGTGTCGAATGCTGATGAATTTGAGCACTCCGCTCGAGCCGTCCGAGTTACTCCCCCCCCCATAAACATTCCGGTTTTGCCCCGACCAATCTTCAATGCCTTCAACCGCATCATTGCCATCATAGGTGTTCAATGCACCGTGGCCACAAACAATCAATCCTCCCCACATACCCCGGATATCATATCCAGAACTGCCATCCAATGGGTCTTCTTCGTAGGTGAATACGATGGGACAATTCGACGTTCCTTCCGCGAGAATAGAGGCTCCCGCTGAGATGACGAGACTTCCAGCTTCTTGACTGAAAATGTAATCTTCGCGCAGCGACGGATTGCCGTTCGGCAGGGTATATGTTAAGGTGTCTTCGACGATTCCTTGGCGTCCCCTCACGATTGTCCCCGGGTCTATGGTTAAAACATCGCCCGGGTTGACATACACTGTTTCGGTTAAGATGTAAACAGTATCGCAATTCCAATGCACGGTCCCAGTGCCAAGCCCTTCTGCATCATTGACGTATGAAATGGCCCGGTCTTCTAAAGCAGGACATGAACAAGGCGCGAATTGAGCCCACATCGAAGCGGGACCAAAGAAGCCCACAATGCCTAGCAAGAGAATGACTGCTCTCCTCATAATCCACGGTTAAGTGTACAAAAAATACGAAATAAACCGCGCATTTCCTTGCAATTGCTCAGATAGTCTTGATTCAATGAAGTAAATTTGACCTCATGGATTGGAATGTCATCTTACTTGCTATCGGCCTCATTGCCTTGGGCTTTGCCGGGATATCAATCAAACTTTTGGTCAAGAAAGACGGAGAGTTTGCCGGAACGTGTGCCAGTTCCAATCCACTGCTCAAAGACGAATCGGGTACGTGTTCTGTCTGCGGTGCCCGCCCTCAGGATGTCTGCTTGTCGGAGTCACCTGTTGAGTCTTCGGCTCACGACTGAACTTCCGGTTGCAAAGCTTGACTCCAGCCCGCTGTTTCCCAGAAAACGTGGAGGTTGTCTTCTCCTGCTGAAATGAAGTAAGCTTCAATGCCTGCTTCAGGATGGAGGCTGCGATAGGTCGCAATGAACGTGCGTCCCAACTCAGGCCCCCAGACCATGCATGCTGTAGCGAGCGCATCTGCTGTGGAAGCATCAGCAGCCTTTATGGTTACACTCAGCAACCCGTGTTCAACAGGGTATCCGGTGAATGGGCTAATGGTGTGGGATCGGCGAACGCCATCGACTTCGTGGAATTTTCGATAATTCCCGCTAGTGCAAACGGCCGCATCCACCACATTGATAACGACCTGCAGCGGACGTTCACCAAAGGCGGCTTCCACGGGGCGATCAATCGCAATTCGCCAAGGTTCGCCATCTCTACGCACTCCCTTGCACTTGACTTCGCCTCCTACTTCGACCATGTAATGGGCAACTCCCTGTTCCTCCAAGGCTTCACCAAGCAAATCCACTGTCAAGCCTTGCGCAATGGCATTGAAGTCCAAGGAAGTCATCCTATCTCCTTTGCGAATGTGCGTATTCTGGTAAATCCTTCCCTCTTCCTGTTCATCCAGATCAATGTGATCCGTTGTCATTCCCACATGGGGTAGAATCGCAGAAACAGCTGAATCCGTAACGCTTGTACTGTTTATCAACCCAAACCCCCACAACTCAACCAATGGATGGACCGTGGGGTCAAAAGCCCCCTGAGACGCTTCATACAAGTCTAAGCATTGGTCCCACAAAACAGACCACAAACGAGTGGAGTCAACGAATTCATAAACCACCTCTTCATTGTCGTAGGCATTGATGGCGTTGATGCGAGATTCTGGACGCCAGAGATTGAATTCAACATCCACCTCCTCCAACACGGCATCGATGACATCTTGGCCCACGGAATCCGTTCCATGGTATTTGATCATGTAGGTCGTCCCTTGAGTCTCGCCTGTGAATAAGCGATAATCGTTGTTATCGCTGTGCTCAATCGAATCGCCGCACCCCCAAACAACAAAGGCCCACCCCAAAAGGAAGGCCTTGTTGATACAACCGATAAGAGGTGTCTTACCCTCCAAAATCGTCAAAACTGACATTTTCTTCAGGCACTCCCCAATCATCACACATCTTAAGCACCGCTTGATTCATCAGAGGGGGACCACAGAAATAAAATTCAATGTCTTCTGGAGAATCGTGTTGACTGAGTTGGTGTTCGATTACGGCATTGTGCACGAAACCTAAAAAGCCATCACCTTCATCCGCAACGTCCTTCTTGACTTTCCAATCATCCTCGTCGGAGGGCTCTGACAACACGACATGAAAATCAAAGTTGGGGAATTCCGATGCGATCTTATTGAAATCATCCAAGTAGAACAACTCGCGCTTGGAGCGACCTCCATACCAAAACGTCACCTTACGCTCCGTCTTTACCGTATGGAAAAGGTGAAACAAGTGAGAACGCATTGGCGCCATACCTGCACCACCTCCGATGTAAATCATTTCAGATCCAGTCTCCTTGATGAAGAATTCTCCATAAGGTCCAGAAATGGTCACTTTGTCACCCTGTTTTTGTCCGAACACAAACGATGAACACACACCCGGGTTGACTTGCATCCACGCATTCCGAGCACGATCCCAAGGCGGAGTAGCGATCCGAATATTCAACATAACAATGTTTCCTTCAGCCGGATGATTTGCCATGGAATAGGCCCGTACAATCGGCTCATCATTCTTCATCTGCAAATCCCACAATCCAAATTTGTCCCACTCGTTTTGGAACGTCTTGGGGTCTTTGTGGTGCTCTGGATGCGCCGTGACATCCATGGTTTTAAAATCAACCACCGTCTCAGGTACATCAACTTGAATGTACCCACCTGCTTCAAATTCTAAGTGCTCTCCATCAGGAAGTCTTACGACATACTCCTTGATAAACGAAGCCACGTTGTAGTTTGAAACCACCTCACATTCCCATTTCTTGATGCCGAAAACCTCTTCCGGCACTCGAATTTCCATGTCCTCCTTGACCTTCACTTGGCATCCCAATCTCCAGTTGTCTTGGATTTCCTTTCGGCTGAAATGCGGCTCCTCAGTTGGCAGAATGCTTCCGCCCCCGCTATCCACCTGACAGCGGCACTGAACGCATGTTCCACCTCCACCACAAGCGGATGGCAAGAAAACGCCATTGTTACCGAGGGTCGTGAGCAACGTGCTCCCTCCACCCACTTGCAATGTTCGTTCGCCGTTGATGACAATGCTCAAATCACCACTTGGTGAGAGCTTGGCCTTCGCAAAAAGCAACAGTCCTACAAGTAGCAGAATAACTGCCAAAAAGAACGCAATGGTCAATACTATCGTCGTCGCCATCTCTATCAGATTTCAATGCCCATGAAACTCATGAAGGCAATGCCCATGAGTCCGGTGATGATAAACGTGATGCCCAAGCCCTTCAAAGGTGCGGGGACATGTGAATAACGGATTTTCTCTCGAATGGCTGCGATGGCCACAATGGCAATCCACCAACCAACACCAGAGCCAAGTCCAAAAACAGTCGCTTCGCCAATACTCGGGTATTGGCGGTCTTGCATGAAAAGTGCACCTCCCAAAATGGAGCAATTCACTGCAATCAACGGCAGGAAAATCCCCAATGCCCCATACAACGCTGGCGCAAACTTTTCGACGATCATCTCGACGAGCTGGACCATGGATGCGATCACGGCGATGAACATAATGAAGCTCAAGAAACCGAGATCGACATTCGCATATTCCGGGCTGAGCCAAGACAATGCGCCTTCCTTCAGCACGTAGTTTTCCAACAAGTAGTTGAGAGGGACCGTAATGCCCAAAACGAAAATCACAGCAAGACCCAAACCATTGGCTGTTTTCACGGTCTTGGAAACGGCCAAATAAGAGCACATTCCCAAGAAATAGGCGAAAATCATGTTTTCAATGAAGATGCCTTTGACAAATATGTTCAAGTATTCCATCAGTTCTCCTCAATTAATGCTTGGTTGCGACTGCGCTGAACCCAAATGATGATGCCCACTGTGATCAAAGCCATTGGAGGCAAGATCATCAGGTTGTTGTTCTCGTAAAGCCCTCCTTCACTAATAAACCAGCTCGTTGGCAAAAACTTCACTTGCCCCATTCCTGGAAGAGAGATCGCTCCACTACCAAAGATTTCCCGGACGATGGATACTACCAACAAAATCCAAGCGTAGCCCATGCCGTTTCCAATCGCATCCAAGAAAGAAGGACCTGGTTTGTTGGCAAGCGCAAATGCTTCCAAACGCCCCATGATGATACAATTGGTAATAATGAGGCCTACGAATACAGATAGTTTTTCTGAAATATCCGGTTGGAAGGCCTGTAGTACTTCATCTACAATGATGACCAAAGAGGCCACAACGACCAATTGTACGATGATGCGAATCCGGTCTGGAACCATATTCCGCATCAACGAAATGATGACGTTTCCGCCAATCATAACAAACAACACAGACAAGCTCATGATGACCGCTTGCTGCAATTGCACTGTAATTGCCAATGCTGAACAAATCCCCAAAACCTGCACTGTAATTGGGTTGGAGTCGTTGAGCGGATCAGACAGTAGCTTCTTGTTCTTTTTGGAGAACAAAGACTCTTTCTTCTGAGTGACCGCGGGAGTGGTTTCCGTGCTCATCTTTGTGCGCGGGTTTGAGATTGAGATTCAAAATAGCGGAGGTATACCGCCAACGTTCGGTTGATCATTTCATCCACACCTTTCGACGTGATGGTGCCGCCCGTGATGCCATCGACACTGTTCTCGTTCGTTGGAGCACCTCCTTTCAAAACGGAGAAGAGCAACGGACCTGCGGTGTTCAACTTCTTCCCACGAAACTTATCCGTGAAGAAACCTTCCTTGATTTCCGCACCAAGACCTGGCGTTTCCGTTTTGTGATCAAAATTGGCACCGTAGATGGTCGTCATGTCGTCTTCCAAGGCCACAAATCCCCAGATGGGACCCCACAAACCGGAACCGACCAAAGGGACGACATACAAGTCTTGGTTGTCCTTGGAGCAACGATAGAGCGGAAACTGCAAATTCGAAGATTCCAAAATGGCTTGAAGCGCCGCAGCATCCCCATCAGCTGATTTCACCGCTGTTTTGATTTGAGCTCGATAATCTTTCATGACCTCAATGCTGAAGGGGTCCTGCTTGTCCTTAGAATTCACCGGCTCCACCGTAGCATTGACTTGTTGCCCTGAACCATCGATGGAAACACGCTCCACGACAAAGTCCGTGAACAACTCGCCCGCATTCTCTCGATTCGCTTCCACCCCAATAGCGGAAAGAATGTTCATCATTTTCTTGTCTGCTGCGTTGGCATCTTGGCGATCCTTCAAAGACAAGGAGGTATACGCCAACGATGTTCCAACTACGATGACCATCACAATGGAGAAGCCAAACGTATAAACCGTGCTGTTTTTATTGATTGCCATGTCTCCAGATTTATGCGGTGGCACGTAGTTCGGCTGCAAGGGTCGCGCGTTTCTCACGCTTGCTCACATTGCCTTGAATCACATAGTGATCGATGAGTGGCGCCATGACATTCATGAACAGAATGGCCATCATCACACCTTCAGGATAAGCCGGATTGAATACCCGGATCATAATGGATAAGAATCCACCTAAAAAGCCGTAAATCCATTTTCCGCGCTCTGTTTGAGAGGCGCTCACGGGATCAGTCGCCATGAACACCATACCAAACATAAACCCTCCCATCACCACTTGATGAATCGGAGGCAGTGTCATGTATGCATTCATACCCATGAGGTTGAACAGGAACGCCATCACCAGACCACCCGCTAAAAAGGAGCTCATGACTTTCCAACTGCCTATGCCCGTCCAAATGAGGAGCGCCGCACCAATCAAAATAGCCAATGCTGAGGTCTCACCGATTGAACCCGGAATCAAACCTAAGAAGGCATTGCTGAAGCTAAACATTCCACCCGGCTGGAACATGCCCATGACCGTAGTAACGTCCGCGTCCATCATGGGTTTGCCAACTGTCGAGGCCAAATGTCCCAATGCGGTGGCCCCCGTATAACCGTCTACAAGCAGACCATCCGCTTTGGAAGTGGCCACTTCATGAATCCAAATTTCTCCAGAAAGCTGTTTTGGGTATGCGAAAAACAAGAATGCCCGGGCCGTCAGGGCCACGTTCAAGATGTTCATTCCCGTTCCTCCAAATACTTCTTTGGCTATGATGACCGCAAACGCAACAGCAACCGCGACCATCCACAAAGGCACGTCAATGGGCATGATCAACGGGATCAACATACCAGAAACGAGGAAGCCTTCATTGATGCTGTGGTTTCGCATGCCTGCAAACAGGAATTCAATGCCCAAACCGACCCCATAGCTCACAACCACAAGCGGCAACACCTTCCAAGCTCCAATCAGCAGCTTGTCCCAAATCATGTGGTTCCAAGGATCAGCCAAACTGATGTCTCCAATAGACAACAAGTATTGATGTCCCTGATTCCATGTTCCGAAGAGCAACGCCGGAACCAAAGCCAAAATCACCAAGAACATGGTACGCTTCAAATCCACTCCGTCACGGACATGAACTCCATTCTTGTTGGTATGGCCTGGAGTAAAGGCAAACGTTTCGAGCGAGTCATAAACCACCCATAACTTGCTCAGTTTTCCTCCCTCCTCAAAGTGAGGACGAATTGAATCCAAGATGTTGTGCAATGCTTTCATGATCTCTGATTAACCAAGTTCTTTCTTCAACATGTCCAAACCATCTCGAACTACCTTTTGAACAGCAATCTTCGATGTGCAGGCGTATTCACAAAGAGCAAAATCTTCAGGCGCTACTTCATAAATACCGAGCTTCTCCATCCCATCAATGTCATTGGCCATAATGCTCTTAATGAGCTGCACGGGATAAATGTCAAACGGGAACACCGGTTCATATTGACCGGTCACCACAAACGCGCGTTCTTCTCCATTGGAATTGGTATCCATGGTGAATTCCTTCGATTTGGGCATGAGCCAGGTGGGGTAGCTTCTCGAAAGAGAAAACTTATTCAATCCTGGGCTCAACCAACCGTCTGTCAATAAGAATTTTGGCTGATTGCCTTCTGGGAGCAAGCATACTTGATGATGCAGGCTACCCAAATAACCCGCAGCCCCGGCATCTGTTCCTGTTAGGGGATCACCGGAGATATAACGGGTGTTTTCTGTGTCTGAATGTCCCGCAACCAATGTGCTCAATGCGCTTCCGACCAGGGTGCGCATGTGCTGTGGTTTTGGATGTTCTGAACCTCCTGCTCCGACAACACGAGTCGGCTGGTAGCTGCCTTGAGAAAGCAAGACTCCCAAATTCGCAACATCTTCAGCATGCATGGTCCACAACGTCTCCCCTTTGTTGAGCGGCGCAGCATGGTGGATTTGAACCCCCACATTGCCCGTTGGATGCGGCCCCTCAAACTGAGTCAGCTCAGCGCCCTTGATGTCCGCAAAAAGTCGGTCACCTGAGCGCACACCGATGTGCACTCCCTGCATCCCTGCCAAATGCCCCAGCGCGTAAATGCCCGTTTGAAAGTCCGCCATGCGTCCTTCCAATACAACCGACATCTCAGGCGCTAAAGGAGCAGAGTTGAAACCGCTAATGTGGATACTCCGCGGATGATCCGCGGGATCTGCAGCGATCGCAAACGGTCTTTGCTGAACAAAGGCAAAAAGCCCCGAATTCAGCATAGCCCCTAAAATAGCTGTTCGATCAGCCGTTTTTGGGTCTAACGTCGCGAATGATTCCGCTTCTCCCCGTTGATTGGCCTCAATGAGTACCGCCAAGATTTTGCGTTTCTCACCACGAACGACGCTTTTCACCACCCCACTCGTGGGACTGGTGAAGAGCACAGAAGGGTTGTCTTTGCTGAAAAACAGCGGACTACCTGCCTTAACAGCATCGCCTTCTTTGACGCGAAGTTTTGGTATGACCCCAGTAAAATCTGGGGGTTGAACAGCGTATACAGCTGCTTTTGGAGCATCGACAATAGAGGACGACGGGCGACCTTTTAATCGAATGTTAGCTCCTTTTCGGATCCTTATCGTGCGGGACATCAGCTCACGAATGTTTACTTTTCGGGGCGCAAAGGTAGGACTGAGAATCGGTGAAATCCCTATAATTTGCTCACAGAATTAACGTCGACATGTTGCTAAAGAGAGAATCTACCTTTTTGAGGGCGCAGAAAGCCTCCAACTGGATATCAACCCCCGCTTGGCGTGGGCGAACATTCCTAGCTGTTTGGCTTTTGACCGCTGGCTGTTGGCCGTTGACCACCTTGCACGGTCAAACCAAGCCCTTCCCCATCTCGCATGCAGCCATCGACTTGCAGACAATACTGCTTCACCCTCAAGGTCTGCCAGCCGAACTCCCCTTTATTGCATTGGACTCAGGGGTTCTAGAATTTAAATTCGACGACCTGAGCAGCGCCTACAGAACACTGGAAATTCGCTGGAAGCACTGCACTTTTGATTGGTATGACTCTCCAGACCTCATCCCATCAGACTTCATTCAAGGCTTTACATCTCTCAGCCTTAACAATTTCGAAGCCAGCTTCAACACCCGAGTTGGCTACACACATTATTCCCTCGAATTTCCCAACGATCTCATGCGGTTTGACAAAAGCGGCAATTATGTCCTGGAGGTCGTCGACCCTTCAGAACCCGAAACACCTTTGATTCAGAGGCGATTTGTCGTTTATGAAAATCTAGTCGACATCGAATTGAATGTGCAAGAGGCCAAATCAATTCCGCTCAAACGCACGCACCAAGAATTGGATTTTGCCATTACCCACAGTTCGGATCGTTTTGTGATACTCGATGCTTATGATGCCCTGCAAACAACCCTCTTGCAAAACGGTCGATGGGATCAGGCCATTTCTGGATTGGAGCCGGTATTTGTTAAAGGTGAAGAGGTCGTATTCAGCCAACAGGGAGAAAATCCATTTGAAGGCGGCAACAGCTGGCGGTTTGCCGATTTGAAGAGTCTTCAGTACATCAGCCAGGGGCTTGACCGCATTGAAGAAGGGCGACTGCACACCCACATGCATTTGGAAACCGATGAATTGCGCACTTACGCCTTCCACCAAGCGCGGACAGATCTCAATGGTGCCTATGTTGTTTCCAATGAGCGTCAAGACGACCACACCGGCGGGGATTATGTCATGGCCCATTTTAGCTTGGCTTGCTTCGACCCCTACCCTGATCAAGATGTATACGTCTTTGGGCAATGCTCCGATTGGATGTTTCCATTGACACACCGCATGGAATGGAATGACCAGAGCCGACGCTATGAGCTGGCCTTGTTTTTGAAACAAGGGTATTACAATTACGCTTACTTAACCCGACCGAAATGGGCCGCCAACCGACATGATTCGGAAGCCTTGACGGAAGGGGCTGCACGGACATCCACCATCGAGGGGTCCCATGCGGCTGCAGACAACAGCTACCAGATCATCGCATATTATTGGGACGACTCCGGTTACGACCGAGTCATTGGCTTCCAACCAGGGCGTTCCGCTGTTTATTGATGACAAGCGGTTCGGTGCTTACCTTTCTCCCGTGAAATCTCAACGCATATTCTTAACCGGAGCTTCCAGCGGCATTGGCGCTGCTACCGCCCGTTTATTGGCCCAGAAAGGCCACCGTCTAATCCTCATCTCTCGAGATCTGAGTGCCATGAAAACCTGGGCTGAATCTTTTGAAAACAACCAAGTTCTGGTGCATGAAGGAGATACAACTGATGCCGAATCCATGCGATTGGCAGCTCAAGAAATGATGGACCGATGGGGTGGCATCGATGTGTGCATTCCCAATGCAGGAGTGGGTGTTTTTTCTCCGCTCTCGGAAGCCAAATTGTCTGATTGGCATCGCATGGTTGATGTCAATATCAAGGGTGTACTGAACAGCATACATGCTTGCTTGGATGCGCTCTTGGAAAACAAAGGGCAAGTGATTCAAATTGGCTCGGTCGCCGCTCGGAGTGTGTTTCCCAACAGCGGCGTTTATTGCGCAACCAAACATGCTGTGCTCGCATTGAGTGAATCCCTTCGAATTGAATTCCGAGACCGCCTCGCAGTGACGACGATCAATCCAGGTGCTGTGAACACTGCTTTCATTGATCAAACGACCAACACCGAATTGCGCGAGTCTTACCGGCCTACGTTCGACCAAGGCATGGCCCCTGACTTCATCGCAGATGCCATTCTTCTTGCAATAGAATCCAAGGGCCGTGGAATCTTCAGTGAAATGACCGTTCGTCCAGATTTGCGATGAACCTGGTTTTCCTATCCAGCTCCACGGGTTGGGGAGGACTCGAGCAAAACTTGTTGCGCTATGCCCGCTGGATGCTGGAATCAGGACACGACATCACCATCATGACCGTCGACGGAACGCCTTTGCATCAACAGGCAGCAGCGCGTCATTTGCCCATCACCTTGATACACCGTCAACAAAGACATCTTCCTTGGCGGGCAGCATTGAAATTGCGGAAACGCCTCATCGCTCGCCAAACCGATTTCATTTGGATACGCGACCCGCGGGATTTGCCGTTGGTGAGCCTGGCCGTGAGCCGATTGACATGCCGTCTGATTTTCCAACAAGGGATGCAAATTGATCGGCCCAAAAAGAAACCTTGGCATCGATGGCGGTTTGCAAAAATCGATCACTGGGTTACACCGCTGAAAATTCTCGAAGCGGAAGCCCTGCAGAATACGCCTTTGAAACCTCACCAAATTGTCCGCATTCCCTTGGCCTTGGAGCCTGAATGGTTTGAGCTGTCAGAGGAGCAAAGTGTCGCACGTAAGAAATTGGGTATTGCCAATGGCATCCGTGTAGTCGGATGCTTTGGAAGGCTAGACCCACTCAAGGGTCAAGACATGCTGCTCCAAGCTCTTGAGACCGCGGTCGATTGGCACGCGCTGATCATTGGAGAAAATACCGCCAATACCGAACAAAACTGGGGATTGGAGTTGCGGGCTCAAGCAAAATCACGCGGGCTCGAGGATCGCGTTCATTGGCATGGCCAAATGGACTCTTTGCATACCGCTTATGCCGCCTGCGATGTTTACGCCATGTGCAGTGTCAGCGAAACTTTTGGCATGGTCACGTTAGAAGCTTTGGCCTCGGGTCTTCCGGTGATCGGAACGGACAGCGGAGGCACTTCTGAATTGTTGGGGCATGGGAATCAGGGCGCATTGATTCCATCGGGCGATTCCGTCGCTTTGGCCCATGCGCTTCAATACCATCAAAACATCCCGCGACCTTCCAAACAAGATTTGATTTCTTACCATAAAAGCGCAGCCGTTGAAAGTTGGTTGAAACTCCTTGACGGACCTGCACGTCCCGCTTCGTAAATTTGCCGGGCCATGGGGAAAATCCAAGACGAAATCGCCAAGCGGCGAACCTTTGCCATCATCAGTCACCCGGATGCGGGCAAGACGACTTTGACGGAAAAATTCCTGCTGTTCGGCGGTGCCATTCAGACTGCCGGTGCGGTGAAAAATAACAAAATCACCAAGACAGCGGCGTCCGACTTCATGGAAATTGAGCGTCAACGGGGCATCTCCGTCGCCACTTCCGTGATGGCCTTCAACTACAGGGATCGGCTCATCAACTTGCTGGACACGCCCGGCCACAGGGACTTCGCTGAGGATACCTACCGCACGTTGACCGCCGTTGACAGCGTCATTTTGGTCATTGACTGCGTCAAAGGCGTCGAGGCGCAAACCGAGCGACTCATGGAAGTGTGTCGCATGCGCAAGACACCGGTCATCATTTTCATCAACAAAATGGACTTGGAGGGCCAAGACCCCTTTGATTTGTTGGATGAACTTGAAGTAAAGCTGGGCATTCAAGTCCGCCCTTTGAGTTGGCCCATTAGTGGAGGGCACTCGTTCAAAGGTGTTTACAACCTGTACGATTCCGAACTGCGTTTATTCAACCCAGACAAAACCAAGATCGCCAAAGACGTGGTGTCCGTCGAAGACATTCAAGATCCAAGCCTCAACGATTTGGTGACCGAACCATTCGCCAACCAGCTCCGGGAAGACGTCGAATTGATCAATGGGGTTTATGAAGAATGGGACTCCCAGCCCTATCTCGATGGAGACTTAGCTCCCGTATTTTTTGGGAGTGCTGTCAACAATTTCGGCATCCAAGAAATGTTGGATACGTTCATCGACATTGCCCCTGACCCTTGCCCTCGCCCAGCCGATGCCCGTGATGTTCACCCGGAAGAAGATGCGTTCTCGGGCTTCATCTTCAAGATTCATGCGAACATCGACCCCCGACATCGTGATCGCATTGCCTTCTTGCGCGTTTGCAGTGGTCAATTTCAGCGCAACACATTCTTCTATCACACGCGTTTGGGGAAGAAACTGAAGTTCGCCAACCCGGCCACTTTCTTAGCTCAAGACAAGAGTGTCGTGGAAGAAGCTTGGCCTGGTGATGTCGTTGGACTTTACGACACAGGCAATTTCAAGATCGGCGATACGTTAACCGAAGGTGAAATCCTTCAATTTCGTGGCATTCCCAGTTTTTCACCAGAAATCTTCAAGGAATTGGTGAACCTCGACCCCATGAAAAGCAAGCAACTCGAAAAAGGCATCCAACAGTTGACTGACGAGGGCGTGGCCCAGCTCTTTATTCGGGAATTGGGGAATCGGAAAATTGTCGGAACAGTTGGCGAGCTTCAATTCGAAGTCATCCAATACCGCTTGGAGCATGAGTATGGAGCAAAATGTGAATTCCAACCCAAACGGTATTACAAAGCTTGCTGGATCCTCAGTGACAATGAGAGCAAACTGGAAGAATTCAAACGAATCAAAGGCACGGACATGGTACTGGACAAAGACAAGAACGATGTGTTTCTCGCTCCGTCCAAGTTCCTTCTGGACATGGAAATTGCCAATTTTCCCGAATTGGAGTTTCATTTCACTTCAGAATTCAAAACCGCTCAAGTCTAATTGCATGCTCGGCTTTAACTTGGCAACCATGAGAGTATTGAAGCACTGCGTTGTCATGTTCACCTTGTTCTTGAGCATCGACTCAAACCAAGCCGGCGCGCAATCCACGGCGACAGATTCCACCCTCGTCAACGTGGTACAAATCAGCGGCATGGTCGTGACCGGAGATTCACTTGCTCCACTGTCCTTCGCCACTGTTTATCGGATGCGCGACTCCCGAGGTACCATGACAGATGTCAATGGCTTCTTTAGTATTCCTGCACTTGAAGGAGACACGTTGCGTGTTTCCTCGTTGGGATACATCGCACAGGAATTCAGTGTCCCCATGGACCTTCCGCTCCCTCGAATGAACGTCGTGCAGCCGCTGGGAAGGGACACCGTCACATTGGACGAGGCCTTCATCTATCCATGGCCAACACGAGAACGGTTCCGGGATGAATTCATGGAACTGGCTTTATCCAAAGACGCCTATATTATTGGTCAAGAGCGACTTGACCCGGAAGCGCTCTATGACCGCCTAACTGAAGTTGGACGCGACGGCAGCGAAGTTTACTCCTACAGCATGCAGCAACAGGCGATTCAGAACAGCTACAACGGACAACTTCCTCCGATCTCCTTGTTCAATCCGATTGCATGGGCCAAGTTCATCCAATCCTTGCGTGATCGCTAACCGATGAAGCAGGTTCATCAACTTTTAAAAGCATGGCCCCTGGCTTTGGCCTTGATGATTCCGTTGTCTTCTTGGGCGCAAGTCGGGTGGGTTCAAGGAACCGTCGGTTCCATGGACGGGAGCCCACTCCCAGGCGCGACGGTCATCCCATTGGAACAAGTGGCGGCAGGAATGGTCACCGACACCGAAGGACGGTACCTCATCCAACTCGACGCCGATGTACCACAAGCGATTCGATTTGGCTTCGTAGGCTATCGGAATGAAGAGCGGACGATCGCGGTCAATGCCGGTGACACCTTATTCTTAGCCATTCGGTTGACCGCAGGCATCGCACTTGCTACATCAGAGGTTTTTGCAGACGGTGAACGCACCTCCCCTGTTCAACGCATCGACCCCAAGGTGGCCTCGCGCATTCCTTCCCCACGAGGCACCATTGAAGACTTGTTGATCCAAGCTCCCGTCAATTTCAACAGTGAGCTTTCGAGTGGCTACAACGTTCGCGGCGGATCGTTTGATGAAAACCTGGTCTATGTCAATGACATTGAGGTGTATCGCCCTTTTTTAGTACGGGCAGGCCAGCAAGAAGGCTTGTCCTTTCCCAATCCTGACATGGTGGAATCCATCTCTTTCTCGGCCGGTGGATTTGAAGCCAAGTTCGGAGATAAGTTGAGTTCCGTGCTGGACATCCACTACCGAACACCGACCGAAAACAAAACCCGACTCACCGCGAGCATGCTCGGTGCTCAAGTTCAGCAAGACGCGGTAAGTCAGAAAGGTCCGGCAGGCCACCGACGATTCACCCTGAATTCTGGCTTTCGATTTCGGGACAACAGCTACGTTTTGGGCTCACTGGATGAAGGCGGCGAATACCGCCCACGCTATTTGGACCTGCAGACTTTTGCCACCTTCGATCCTGACGGATACGGTCCATGGGAAGTTGAGTTTTTGGGGATGTATGGCCAAAATGACTACCAATTCATTCCGACGACGAGACAAACGGATGTCGGGAGTATCAATGAAGCCTTGCGGCTCACGATCTATTTTGACGGACAAGAGGTGACTTCGTTTCGGACTGGCTTTGGAGCACTGGCCATCAATCGCGTGACCGAAAACACCAAATGGCGCTGGATTGCCTCCGCTTTTTCAACTTCAGAATCGGAATCATATGACATTTTGGGTGCCTATTTCTTGGATGAACTGGAACGTGACTTAGGTTCCGATGAGTTGGGAGAAGCCATGAACAACAAGGGTGTGGGCGCCTTTTTGAATCACGCGCGGAATCAGCTGGATGCAACAGTGTTGAGTACGGCTCTGAAAGGCTCCACCTTCCACACTCCGAGTCAATCATTTTGGGAATGGGGAGCGAAATTTCAGACCGAACACATCACGGACGCCCTTTCTGAATGGTCGCTGATCGATTCTGCCGGGTACATTTCTCCGCATCCTCAGGACAGCATTGGATACATCGACAACGGCCCTGAACAAGTCATTGAATTGAATGACATCATTCGGGCCCAAAATGAAGTCAACTCAGGGCGCCTTCAGGCCTATGTACAAAGCACTTGGAATTGGGAAAACGAACGTGGCGATCTCTGGAAATTCAACCTGGGTATGCGGGCGCATCACTGGTCATACAGCAACCAGCTGGTGGGGGGCCCTCGGGGGCATTTGAGCTTTGCACCTGCCTCCCAATCAAACGACGAGTCTACTGTTTGGAACCTCTCTGCTGGAAACTACTGGCAGCAGCCCTTTTATCGGGAAATGCGTCAATTAGATGGCGCCATCAATCCAGACATTCGCGCTCAACGAGCTCGGCACGCAGTATTGGGAATGGACCGAATCTTCCAGATGTACGGTCGCCCGTTTAAATTGGTGTCTGAGTTGTATTACAAGGACCTCGACTTTTTGATCCCTTATGAAATTGAAAATGTGCGTCAGCGCTATTACGCCAAGAACAACAGCAGCGGATACGCCACCGGTATCGACTTCATGCTCAACGGTGAGTTCATTGATGGCATCCAAAGTTGGCTGAGGTTGTCTGCGCTCAAAACAGCGGAAGACCTCGACGATGATGCTTATTGGCAGTATTACAATGACGAAGGCGCAGCCATCATTCCGGGATTCACACTGAACAATGAGCCTGCTGACAGCAGCCTCATTGAGCCCGGATGGATCCCCCGACAGACGGATCAACGCTTCAATATGAGTTTGTTGTTTCAGGATGAAATGCCAGGCAATGAAGCCTACAAGGTGCTCGTCAGCTTGTATTTTGGAACCGGTCTGCCCTTTGGCCCGCCGTCCTTTGAACGCTACAAGGACGTGTTGCGCACTCCTACGTACCGGCGAGTCGACATCGGTTTCTCACGGGAGTTGTTTTACAACCGGGAAACTACCGGAACAACCCAAGACAGGAGTGGTTTTGTCTCCATTGAAGTGTTCAACATTCTGGGAATCCGAAACACCATCAATCACACGTGGATTGAAGATGTCAACGGAAGGCAATATGCCATCAGCAATTACCTGACGAACCGTCGAGTCAATTTGAAGCTGAGCCTTTCCTTTTAATGCTTGCTTAGCGCAGGATGGACACATATCCCGTTTGCACTTCGGTGCTGACAGATGCATTCTCTTCCTCGCCCCACTGGAAAGTGATGCGGTACAAGTAGAGCTCCGAGTCCAGGAAATACCCATTGACACCGCCAAGCCAAACGAATTCTGGATTCATGGATTCAAATACTTGCACGCCCCAACGGTCGAAGACTTGCACATGAAACCCTGAGACGGGGCAAGATGCTTTGACTTGCCAAACGTCATTTTGCACATCCCCATCAGGCGTAAAGGCATTCGGAGCGTAAAGGCTGCATGGACAGTCGGCACCAAGATTGGAAAAGTCATTGCTGATGGCAAACAATTCCTCGTACACGCAGCCCACAGCATCCTCCACCTCAATCAAGTATTCCCCGATGGGAAGAAACGAAAAGCTCCCTGAGATGGACGATTCCGAACCATTCATGGAATAAGCATAGGGAGCCTCCCCATTGGTGGCACGCACTTCGAGACTGCCATTGTCAAACCACGTGCAGCGAACCGGCTGTTTGGATTCGACCATGAGATTCAACTCGCTTTCGTTCAACACTTCGACTTCTAAACTCCCTTGACAGCCGAACACGTTTTGTACATCCACGGAATAGCTTCCTCCTGACAGTCCCATGAACACCCCCGAATCTTGCCACGAGTCTCCACCGTCATCGCTGTAGCTAAACGAACTTATTTCATTGACCTGAACCTCAATTTGGCCAGCTCCATCGCTGCAATGTTCATGCACAACTGAAACCAACTCGATGCTCGGTTGATCCTGTGCCAAGACCACTGTTTGATTGAATTCGCATGCGTTGCTATCCAACACTTCAATGGTGTAGGAGTTGGAGGCCAACCCTGTGAACGCACCATTGTTTAATTGAACCTCACCGTTCAGAGAATAGCTGAATGGGGACAATCCTCCCTCAATGGAAACCACAACACTTCCATCATTGCCATCACAAGAGACCGTGCTGGTATTGAGGGAGACATCAAAGCCGATGCATAGCGCCTCTTCACAAGAAGTCGTCGAGTTGTTGAGTAGATTTTGCAGACTCTGAGTGACGTAGGTTTCCATTCGGATGACTTGGCCCGCAGAAAACATGAACAAACACGCATCATCGCAATAGTCCATGTAAGACGGCCATAAAATGGGTGCAGTACAATTCACAATGGTCTGGCCGCTGGGACACCCAAATTGAGGACCGTCGGTATTCGGCGTGTCCGCGACGAAGTCATCTCCACCGCACCCCCCAGTGCCCCATGGGTGCTCCAGGAACAAGTAATGACCGACTTCATGCGTAACCGTTCGCCCCAAGTCGAATGTGCCGCTAAGGGTGTTGCCACCACAAGAAACACTCCCGAAATATTGTGGATCACATGTCACACCATCGCCGTTGCCATTGCCTCCGAGCGGAGAATACCCCAAGGTCCCGCCTCCAATCGTCCGAACGAAGAAATTGAGATATCCAGACCAATCCGCGTCATTATCGCCTGTTGTTTGATCCAGAGTGACTGCGTAGTCCCCCTGGTTCAATCCAAATCCACCCGGATGGTTCAACGTTGCCAAGCAGAAACTGATGCACGACTCCCCGTTGTCAATGGAAGGCCACATCGTCGGCTGTGACGCCACCCATTCTGTCAAATCTCCATTCGTAGCGGCAAAGTCCTCATTGAGTGTCTCCACTTGAGACAAAGCCATTTCGATGGCGCAATCAACCGGAATCCCCGTGTTCTGAAAGTGAACTGCTACCGGAATCAAAAGTGGCGCATCGCACTCTATTCGATCCCCTGCGGCGGCATTGACAGCATCCAAGCGATCTAGATGACCTCGCTCATATCCAGGCAATCCCATGAGGTGCGCGTGCACAGAATCTGTACCGCACGTGCGCTGACTCCAGACACTTCCTGTCATCATCAAGCTGAGCGCAAACAACAACCATCCATTTTCATTCTTCACCATGAACATCAATCTGAATTGGTTTCTAGGCAAAGAACAGAAAGAAGTGCCCATTCGTTGCATCACCGTTAAAAAGACTGAATGAAATGAATAACGTTGTAATTTTCGGACCATGACTCTTGTTGTCTGCACCCTCCGCACAATCAAACTCTCTTCGGTCCTGCTGCTTGCCTTTGGTCAGTTAGCGTCATTGAGTACCTTCAGTCAAACGTATTTCCTCAATGGAGCGGCGACGACTTTAGGAGGCGACTGTTATCAATTGACAACCACCCTAAGCAATCAAAACGGCGCCGTTTGGTATGGTGAATTCATCGATCTAACAACCCCGTTTGAGTTGTCATTCACCATGAATTTCGGGACATTCGATTCCACTGGTGCAGATGGCATGGTCTTCGTTTTGCAAGATGTCGGGACGGATGCTTTAGGGCAAAGTGGAGGTGCATTGGGGTTCAACGGGTTTGACCCGAGTTTTGGTGTTGAGTTTGACACGTGGAACAACGGACAATATGCCGACTTGGTGCAAGACCACATTGGATTTGTGTCTGACGGATCCGTCAATCATGCCCCGCCCACTGGGCTTGGAGGGCCCGTGCAAGCAAGTCTTGACAACATCAACATCGAGGACGGTGAAGATCATCCTGTGAAAATCACATGGGACCCGAACACGCAGATCATTGCTGTCTATTTCGAATGCACGCTTCGCCTAGCGGAAGAGGTTGATTTGATCAACACCATCTTCAATGGTCAATCATTAGTCTATTGGGGCTTTACGGGCAGCACCGGAGGTTCATTCAACAGCCAAAGTGTCTGCCTTTCTGAAAATATCATTGCGAGCGGCCCCGAAACGGTCATATGCCCTGGGGCCTCTGTTGAACTGAATGTCGTCGGGTCTCCCAATTCAAGTTTTTCTTGGGACCCCCCTACTTTTCTTTCAAATCCTGATGAGGCTACGACGTTGTGCACTCCAGATTCCAGCATGGTTTATACCGTCACCTATGCCGGATTTTGTGACGCGCAAATCACCGACACGGTCGCAGTCCTTGTGGAACCTTTGCTGGCATCGGCTGTGGTGACTCCGTCGGATATGCTCACATGCAACGCCCCTGAATTGGAACTCTCTGGCTCATCCAATTTTCCCAACGGGGTCACCTACACCTGGAATAGCGATGACACCGGTAACATCACTGAAAGTCTAGGGCCCACTGCAACGGTCGATGCCGCTGGAATCTACACCTTGGTGGTGGCGAGCGACGACGGAATTTGTACCGATGCCACCAGCATCGAAATCAATGCTGATTTCAGCATCATCGAGGTCAGCCTTGCCCTTTCAGAGTTGCAATTGGATTGCAACACGTCCACTGTAGAAATTAGTGCCACAGCTGAGGCAAATGCTGATTTGGAATGGACCATTCCTCTCGGTGCGGAGTGGGCCTGGTTGGTAGAACCGATCGTGCTTGAAACGAGTACTCCAGGCACGTATGGTCTTTCCTCGACCAACCCGGACAACGGGTGCGTTTTTGAAACAGCCCTTAACATTGAATCGGACTATACCGAACCGATGGTCGAGGCGGGCTGGTCGGACACCATTACCTGCGCATCTCCAGCAGCCAGCATTCAGGATGTTTTGGTTACGCCCACGTCCTATACTCCCCAATACGATTGGTCCTGGAATGCGGATGGCAGTTTGAATGCCGTCGATCCAATCAACCCGGTTGCCTATCAACCCGGGATGTATTATTTGCAAGTCACCTTTGAAGAAAATGGATGCGCGGGGTTCGATTCCGTCTTGGTGTACCAGGATCCCGATGCATTTGTTGATGCCAGTTCCACCACACTTCCCAATGTGATCTCCCCCAATGGCGATGGTAAAAACGAACGTTTCCGGCCATTTCTAGCAAGCAATCCTGAGTTTCCTTTCCTCTCCATTGTGGACCAGTACCAATTGAACATCTTCAATCGTTGGGGCAATGTTTTGTACGAGCACATTGGAGCTCCCGTTGAATGGGATGGTCGCCTCAATGGCAATCTCGCAGCTGAAGGCGTTTATTACATCCAGATGAGCTATTCAATTCTTTGCGGTGGCGAGCAACGCGGAACGTTGCAGGGTGAACTGCACCTCGTGCGGTAAATCGCACACCGTGCACTAAGCTTCGAGAGTCGGCAGTTTCTCCAATGCTTCTGTGAAGTCTGCTTCGGACCAGATCGGAACCGCTTGTGTTTTGCACCGGTCGTACTTGGCGGCACCCATTTTTTCATCCGCCACCAAAAAATCCAATCCCGGAGAGATGTAACGCTTGTAAAACAGCCCTTTGCTTCGGGCCAATTGTTGCAACTCCCTCTTCTTTTTGGGTGAAAAACCACTCAAGATAAAGCGTTGTCCGGGAACGATTTCTTGCAAGGCCACCGTAGGCTCCCAAGACACCAACTCACTGGTATAATCCTCGTGGGTCTTTTTGCGACGAATTTGTTTGTGCTCTGTAGACTTCAGACGATGGACTCCTTGCGTATTGAGCCCATGTTGTTGCCAGCTCATGCCATCGACGAGGGAATCCCAGGAATCAAATTCACGTTCTTGCATGACCTGCGTCACAATGGAAGCGCAAACGCGGGCGTCACTCTCTGGATTGTGATGATCCAAATTCCATTTGAAATGCTTGGCAACCGACTTGATCCCATGCTTCTCCAATTCCGGCCATCCTTTTCGAGCCAAATCCAGCGTGCAAAACATAACGGGCTTCTCCTCCTCGAGGAGGTCGTGGTGCACAAAGGCTGCGGCCAAATGCTTGCATTCCACCATGGAAGCATTGTGCGCTACCAGGGGTGTTCCTTTCAACATCGGTTGAATTTTCTCCCAAATCTGTGGAAACGTTGGCGCAGCAAGTGTATCCTGAAGGTTGTACGAGAAATTCCAACGTTGCCAATCGCCAAAAGCCTCTACAACCGGACGAATTAAGGAGCGAAATTGGGCTATTTCCTTTCCATCTTCCATGACGACAAGACCAATTTCACAGATGTTCCCAACGTCACTTGTGGCACACTCTAAATCCAACGCTACAAAACGATTCCTCCCCATGTGTTCGCTTGAATTAATTCTCTATTGACGCCTCATCCACGCTCACTGACAAATCCGCAATCAATGCGAGTAAGCCAGAATGATCTAAAATTTTCACCTTCAACTCTTCGGCCTTTGACAATTTTGACCCCGCTTTTTCACCGGCCACAAGGTAGGTGGTCTTTTTGCTTACTGAGCCCACCACTTTCCCCCCTTCATTGCGGATCAATTCTGCCATCGATTCTCTGGAAACCGGATGCGTACCTGTGATAACAAAGGTCAATCCAGTCAGCGCTATTCCACGCTTACTGGCCTCTTGTTCATTCAATGCCAACGGCAGCCCCTTGGCTTCTAAACGATCAAGAATTTGCACGAAAGCCCTGTCCTCGAAAGCCGACCGCACACTGCGAGCGATTTCAGGTCCCACGCCATGAATAGCGGCGATAGCGGTCTCATCGGATGTTTTTATGGCAAGAATGTTTTGGAAATGACGTGCGAGTAGCTCTGCCGTTTCCACACCTACATGGCGAATTCCAAGGCCATAAAGCAGTTGACTAAATGACCTGTTTCGGGCTCCATCGATGGCACTCACTAGATTTTTCAACTCCACCTCGCCAAGCCGCTGTCGCGTCCTGGGAGAAATTCGGTGTAGAAAAACCTTCAATGCATTCCAATCCTTTTCTTCCATTCCCCATCCATCCAAATCCCACTGTATGGCATCCGGTCCCTCCAAAAGCTCATCCGGGTACGAAAGCTTTTTCGCACGTTTGTTGATCGCCTGCTGATGCGGATGATCGAACAACGCCACCTCAACACACGCTCTCCAATCCAAGCCGTTTTCGGGCCAATTGAACGTCAAAACTTGTGGCAATTCCACACCAAACCCGAGCGACCATGCTTCTTCGGGCACGTCCGCAGCGAATGCTTCTACAACACCTTTTGACACGTGCAGTTGATCCGGGTTGTTTCCTCGCTGCCCGCCTGGAGTTCGATGAAACCAATTGACCAGCGCATGCAGATGATGCAGCCGAAGGTCATTCCCTTGAGGCGAAGCATCTGTTAATTTGTACAACACTGTTTTTCGACGCCAATGTTCATCTGCCTTTGTGGGCAATTCAATCAAATCAGCCACATTGGAAACGCCCCCTTTTCGAACGAGCAGCTCAATGATTTCTGGGCCCAGCCCATCCATGTTCATGGCTTTTCGGCTGACAAAATGCTCAATTCTCCCTCTCACTTGCGGCGGACAAACCTCCGAGTTGGTGCAGTAATGTTTGGCCTCACCTTCTTTTCTTGACAGTGGTGATTGGCATTCGGGACAGTGGGTGAGGTACACCACCGGATGACAATCTGTTCCTCTCAACTCCAATTCAACCCCCACCACTTTCGGGATAATCTCCCCCCCTTTTTCAACCTGGACCACGTCTCCGATGCGCACATCAAGCAAGGCAATTTGATCCGCGTTGTGCAGCGACGCCCGACTCACCGTCGTACCTGCCACCAAGACTGGATCCAAAAAAGCCACCGGTGTTATCGCCCCTGTCCGGCCGACTTGATATCCAATATCTTGAAGACGCGTTGTGACCTGTTCTGATTCGAATTTGAAGGCGATGGCCCAACGCGGTGACTTCGCCGTAGTGCCCAACTCGCGTTGTTGCGAAAAGTCATTGACTTTAATGACCACACCATCCGTTGCAAAGGGCAGGGATTTACGGGCTACATCCCAATGCGCTATAAAGTCCATAATCCCTTGGATGTCCCGAGTCGTTTCGAACATTCGGTCCGCCACCTTGGGCACAGGAAACCCCAAGGCCCCGGCCCATTGCACCGCTTCAAAATGGGATGAAACCCCTTCCTGATGCATCACTCCATAGAGCAGGCAATCCAAACCCCGTTGAGCGGCGACTGTGCTGTCTTGACTTTTCAAGGTTCCGGCTGTCGTATTCCGGGGGTTGGCAAAGCGCTCCTTTCCCTGATCTGCTTGTTTTTGATTTAGCGCTTCGAAAGCCTTCCAAGGAAAAAATATTTCACCTCTGATTTCAAATTGCGCGGGCACCTCACCTTGAAGCACCAACGGGAGCGTTCTGATCGTTCGAACATTGGCGGTGATGTCCTCCCCATGTGTCCCATCACCTCGAGTCAATGCCTGTGTTAGCTCCCCGTTGTCATAAGTCAAACTAATGGCAACACCATCGTATTTCAATTCCATGGTCCACTCCACTGTATCCCCCTCCAACAGGCGGTCAATGCGTTCTGCCCAATCGGCAATGTCCTGTGCATTGTAACTATTGGATAAGGACAACATCGGTTCGCGGTGCGCGACCTTTTTAAAACCGTCTGTCAAATCCCCACCAACACGTTGCGTTGGAGAATTCGCATCAGACCATTCCGGATGTTGAGCTTCCCAAGCCTGGAGTTTCTCCATCAATTCATCAAATTCGCGATCTGAAATTAAGGGCACCGCCAAGATGTAATAGCGGTGGTTGTGCGCATGCAAATCCCGCCGCAAAGCGTCGATTTGATCTCGGGTTATCTGATGTTCCGGGGCAGATGGGGACATGCCTTAAATTTAGAAAACAGCGCTCAGGCAATGTCAAAAAAGCCGGAGCAAATGCATGGAAGAAATCCACAATTGAAGCTGATAACCCAATGAGCCAAAGCGTCCGCGTTTTTGATTGCATCTTTACTTTGTTCTCTATGCCCGGCACAGTTCAATTTGGAAAATCACGAACGCATTCAAGGATTGCGTTGGGCACCCTTGCCGCGATCACCGCCGCTTTGTCGGGGTGTTCAGCGCTCAACTTCAAAACCAAATCCCATTTTGTCGTTCAACAGGGGCATGATGTCAACATCAGCTCCAATGCCTGGACTTGGGAAGAGAGCTTTCACTACCAGAACGAAGGCAAGGATTCTGTTACCATCAAATTGGACAATAGTGAATCGGTGCATTTGATCCGAGCTGAAAAAACAGGGTATTATCCCGTGGTCATGCCCGTTTTTCCGGATTATGCCAACCCCTGGAAGTTGCTGGATCTCTCCCTGACCATTGGAGGCGCCGCCACTGCGGCAGCCGGTATTTCGCAGGACAATCGCTCTGTTGTCACGGGCGTCGGTTTGTTCACAGGTTTTCTCAATGCCCTTGGCTTGTTTACACAGCCTAAAAAAGTGTTTGCACGACATTACCAGATCCCTTCTCTCATTCCCATGCCGCTTTCAGGTCCAGAAGACCCCATGGTGCGCATCGAGGGATTTCACATGCACATTCCTGAAGGAGGCCACACGTGGCAATATTTTCAAGACATGAACCAGTTCTCGGAGAATCGCGTTGAATTCGTGAGTGCCTCAGATGAAGCGGTGGACATTCCCTACTCCAATTTGGACGAAGACTTAGCCACTAAGCTGAGCGAACAAGGCTTCAACATCGAACAGGCTGACGGCATGTTCCAACACGATGAAGCGGTCTTGATTTCTGGACAACTCACTCGGGTCAGAGAAAATCGCGTGCAAAATGTCGTGTCCTATCAAGTGAATACGGAATGGTGGATTCACAATGCATACGGCATGAAGACCGATACAATCCATGTCGAAAACAAATCCAATTGGGCCTTGTACAATTTCTCCAACCCTGGATTTGATCGCGATCTCATATCAGAAGCCTTGACCGCTTCGATGTTCCAAGCTTTAGAGCATCCGTTGCTCAATGAAAACATGCGCAAACTGGATGACTTGGAAGAGCGTTGGAAGTCAGACTGGACACCGATCACCTTGCATCCTGCCTCATCACCGAGCGGAAAGATTTCAAGTGCTTTGTCCTCTGTAGTCACCATTGACGCCGCAGATGGTCATGGCAGTGGCTGCATTCTTTCTTCCGATGGATACATTGTGACCAATCATCATGTCGTTTCAGACCCCACGTTGGACTACACGGTTTATTTCGACAATGGACAGTCATTGCCCGCAACCATCGTGCGGTATCACCCCATTTATGATTTGGCCTTGCTGCACGTGGATACGGTGGGACTTCAACCTTTTTATGTCAGCTTGGATGAGTCCATTGATGTCGGGGAAGAAACGTTCGCCATGGGCACTCCTTATGACATTGATTTAGGTGCCTCCGTGACCAAAGGGATCATTTCAGGGAAACGAAAGGATGGCGAGCGCACATTGATTCAAACGGATGTAAGCATCAGTCCAGGAAACAGCGGCGGGGCGTTGGTTCATACCGATGGCACCCTCATCGGAATCGTCAACGAAAAGGTACTCGGAATGGGAGTCGAAGGCATTGGATTTGCGATACCGGCCCACTTGATTCAAGAGGCCCTCATGGTGCGCATTCAACCGGAAAACGATTAACGAACGTTTGCTATTTTTTCTGCGCAAGCACCATACGCGGTGCTCCCTGTAAATCCTTGAGCAAGCGAATCGCTCTCCACTCCGGCTGATCCGACAACAAGGCCTCCACTGCTGAAGCGAATTCTTCATGGCATTCAAATCCCAACCAACCACCAGCAGTCAACCAGCCTTCTTTCAGACACCCTGATGCAATGGTCACATAGAAGGACAAAGGATCTTGATCGCTTACAAAGAGAGCGCTCGACGGCTCATGGAGAATGACTCGATTCTCCATGGACTGCCTCTCGGAAATTGGAATGTAAGGGGGATTGGACATCACCACATCCCAACCTTTTTTCGCCTTGGAAACTGCATCGAACGGAGAAGGCTTCAATACATCGACGAGTTCCCAATTCAAATCCTCGAACCCTAAATCCACCCCATTCTCACGAGCAAGACTCAGAGCTTCGTGCGATGCATCGACTCCGGTCACCTCATCTTGAGGCCGCTGGGACTTCCAAGCCAGCGCCATGCAGCCTGACCCCGTTCCAACATCCAAAACGCGCAGAGACTCCGATGTGCTTTGCTGATCCAGCAAATGCCGAATCAATTCCTCCGTTTCAGGACGTGGAATCAAAGCACGTGCATCAATTTTCAGAGAAACCCCGAAAAAACTGGTTGCGCCCAATATGTACTGAATGGGTTCGCCCTTTTTGAAACGAACGCACCATTGAGCGAGGGCATCCAACGCCGATTCGTTGGCTTTCCAATCGTTCACAATGCGCTGACCGCGGTCCAATCCACTCACGGCATCAAGCATCATGCGCGTCACAGAGCGCATTTCACGATCTTCAGGCTGCCCACCCAGTCTTTCTAGAACCCAGGCTTGAACGGATGACAACAGATTGTTGGCCGGCCAGGGGCCTTTTTCTCGCTCAATTTTGTTCACGACGGAGAGCTTCCAAATCCATGGCTTCCCACCAGTAAATGCGCGGTTGAAACATTCGTAGCCAATGGAATACTGTGGACATCGCATTGCCGCAAAAGCATATTAATATCGGGCTCATGAGGGTGCTTGCCCATGGGGTCTCGGAAGAAGATGACCGCATGAACAAAACCTTCCGTGATGCGCGCCGCAATTTGAGCGTCTCCGCCAAGGGGACCGCTTGCTAAGCACTCCACCGACAGTCCCAATGCGGCAATCCGTCCGCCCGTGGTGCCGGTACCCACCAAATGGAATTGCTCAAACCAAGACCGGTGGGTCTCGACGAAAGACACCAAGGCCGTTTTTTTTCCATCATGGGCAATCAGGGCAACGGTTTTCTTCAACGAGACATCACTCATTCTCTTACTTTTTTTTCCAAACCAACGTTTGGTGAGGTGGGATTTCGACTTGTTCAGCAGGCTCTACAGCACCCCATGCAATGGCATACCCGTCGTTAATTCCGAGGGAAATCATGCGACTTTCCGAACTGAAATTGGAAGCCACCACCACCTCACTTTCCTCTTTGGATCGACGCCAAGCTAAAGTTCCTTCTTCGGCATTGGTGTCAATCCACTCAGGCCAACCACCAAAAGTGCCATTCCAAAGCGCCATCTCCTCATGGTGCAACCTGTTGATCATCTCATACAGATCCGTTTTGGGATAATCGCCCCACTCTACAGTGTCTTTTTCGAAAAAGCGCAATCGCTTCGACATCCCCGCTTCTTGCCCTGAATACACCAAAGGCATGCCGATCAACGTACCCGCCAGCATCGCCATGGCATCGCCGTTGTTTCCCATGCGTTCCGCAATGGTGCCATTCCATGAATTCTCATCGTGATTGGTCACGAACATCATGCGGTAGGCCTCTTCGCCAAATTGTTCAGCGTCACGTTCAATCGCTGAACGAATAGAATCAACAGACCATTCCATCGCCGCTACTTTGTTCATGACATGGTGCATGTGCCACGCGTAGGACATGTCAAAAGCCCGCTCATGGTGTTCTGCCACTTCGGCTTCAGCCAACATGAAAACTTCTGGCTTGATACGCTCCAATTGGCGTCTGGCCTTGTTCCAGAATTCGGTCGGCACCTTGCCCGCTACGTCGCAGCGGTAGCCATCGATGTCCGCTTCAGCAACCCAAAACTCCATGGCATCCGCCATGGCATCATAGAGACCGTTCTCCTGACCGCGGTCCCAATCCAACTGGGTCACATCCCACCAATCCGTTCCTGTTGGTGGCTGTAAATTCCCCACATCATCAAGTAAAAAAAACGACCGATTTGATTCAGTCCATTCACTGTCGAAAGCCGTGTGATTCGCCACCCAATCGAGAATCACTTTCATCTCCAATTCATGGGCCGCTGCGACTAAGTTGCGCAAATCATCCAAGCTGCCAAAAGCCGGATTGACTTCCAGGTAACTTTTTGCACTGTACGGCGAGCCCAAACTCGACGAGCCGGGCTTAACCATATAATTATTCGCATTCTCGCCTCCCTTTCGATTCAACTCACCGATGGGATGTATGGGCATCAACCACAAAACATCAATGCCCAACGCCTTGATTCTTGGAAGATCCGATTGAAAAGCTTGAAAGGTCCCTTCAGGCGTGTGTTGGCGGATATTCACTTCGTAAATCGTAGCATTTTTAGACCAATCGGGATGTTCTAAATAATCTCCTGACTCTCCTTGACCTAACGATTCCGCGGAGCTTGTGGGCGCCTTGACAGCTGAATTATCACAAGATACAAGTGTGATTAAAACAAGCGAAAACAAAGCAATTGAAGCACGTGATGTCATGGGAAAAGAGATTCAATGTCGATTAAAACAACGTAGGATGCTGGAAATCATCATCCGTCTTTTGGTCAGACTTCTTCTCAGTTTCTTTCTGGGAATCTTCTGCATCCTGGACGGATTTGCCGTTTCCTTGGCTTACCGCCTCCTCTGTTGGCACTAAAGGCGAATCACCTGGCAAGGCGGGAGGTGGCTGCAACGTCGCTTCCGATTCACGTTCCAAGGCTTCATTTTTAGGTTCAATCAAAACTTCTGTCACCGGAAGGGTATGCAGCCGATTTCCCAGAGCACGCAGACCTTTGACCGCGATGAAATTTCGAACATCCACCAATTCGTCTTCAAGATCTCGTGTCTCCTTGAACCTACGATTGAATCGAATTCGGACCAGAGGGTGATGCAAACTCGTCACGATGCCCAACCGGGACTGCTCATGATCTCCAATGAATCGGAAGGGTTTCTGCACCAGTTCGGGAAGGAACCTTTTGACATACCAATCCTGCTTCTCTCCTTCGAAATAAACTACGGAAACTGGACGATCCGCATTCCATTTTTCGAGATGAATCATTTTATCATCAAAGCGGGTATTCAAGTCAAAACCGGACAATAAGTATTCACCTGTTGAGAGAAAAACGATGATGCGGTCATCGGCCATGAATTCTCCAATCAGCCGGCCTCGACCATCGGAATTCAATGTTCGAACGGTTTCATCATACCAAACCTTCATCTTTCCGAGCGTCGAAACGCCCGCTTCTCCCAATTCAATTTTTCGAATCGCGTGCTTGGTGACTAAATTCCCTCCTGCCGAGCGTCCACGCACCGCATGCTCAGAGAAGTCCAATGCCAATTTGAGCTTTTTCAATCGGGCACTCTGACGCAGCGTAATTGAAACTGTTTCGGCTTCACCATTGGGATTGACCGTAAAATACAGGACGCGTGATTTCGGTGTTCCTTTTGTTATGTGGTATTCACGATCTCGAGTGATGGAGGGAACATTGAATCTTTTCACCATACTCCGACCAGAATCGCCATCCAAATAGATGCAATTGTATACCGTGCGGTCTTCACCGCGTTTCCAAACACCCACATGGATCAAGTCCTTGCCAAAAAAGGCCTTCTGACTGACTTTACTCACCACCATGACCCCATCTTTTCGGATGGCAATGATGTCATCAATGTCACTGCAATCAGCAATGAACTCTCCTTCTCCTCGTTTCATTCCAATGCCCACAAAACCCTCCTCCATTTGAGCATAGAGCTTGGCATTCGCCACAGCCACTTCAGCGCGAGTAATGGATTCAAAGGAACGCAGTTCTGTTTTACGATCACGGCCTGCACCATACTTCTTCTTCAGCATGCGGAACCATTCGATGGCATAGTCAGTCAAGTGCTCCAAATGATGCTTGACTTGCGCAATGTCCCCTTCAAGTCCTTCGATGAGTTGATCCGCTTTGTATCCGTCAAACTTTGAAATGCGCTTGATGCGAATTTCCGTCAGGCGTGTCACATCGTCGTCCGTTACAGCTCTCAACAAATGACCGGTGTGCGGTTTGAGGCCGAGATGAATGCTCGACAAGATATCCTGCCACGTCTCACATTCTTCAATATCACGATAGATTCGATTCTCGATGAAGATCTTCTCCAAGGAGGCGAAATGCCATTTCTCCTGCAATTCACCCAACTCAATTTCCAGCTCCTTTTGGAGCAAGTCGCGTGTGCGGTGCGTGGAAATCTTGAGCAATTCGGTGACGCCCAAGAAATGCGGCTTGTCATCTAAAATAACGGTGGAGTTGGGCGAAATACTTACCTCGCAGTCCGTAAAGGCAAACAACGCGCCGATGGTCTTGTCCGGGCTGACGTTGTTCGCTAGGTGAACGACAATTTCAACATCCTTAGCGGTGTTGTCCTCGACACGTTTGATTTTAATTTTGCCTTTGTCATTGGCCTTTAGGATGCTATCGATGAGCGATCCTGTAGTTACTCCAAATGGAAGCTCACGAATGACGAGGGTTTTGTTGTCTTCCTTTTCAATGCGACCACGCACTCGAATGCGGCCTCCTCGAAGACCGTCATTGTATTGTTCTACATCCGCCGTTCCAGCTGTGGGGAAATCAGGAAAGAGCTTAAAACCCTTTCCCTGCAAAACTGAGATGCTCGCATCCAACAATTCAATGAAGTTGTGGGGAAGTGTCTTACACGCTAAGCCTACCGCAATGCCTTCGACTCCTTGAGCGAGCAACAAGGGGAATTTCACAGGCAGCGTATCCGGCTCTTGGTTTCGCCCATCATACGTCAGCAGCCATCGGGTCGTCTTGCTGTTGAAAACGACTTCCTTGCCAAACTTGCTCAAACGAACTTCAATATAACGTGGTGCAGCTGCGCGATCTCCTGTCAGGATGTTGCCCCAATTTCCCTGGCAATCCAACAGAAGTTCTCGTTGACCGATTTGCACCATGGCATCTCCAATCGACGCGTCTCCGTGCGGGTGAAATTTCATGGTGTTTCCGATGACATTCGCCACTTTGTGGAAACGGCCATCGTCCATCTCATTCAAACTGTGAAGAATTCGACGTTGAACGGGCTTCAATCCGTCATTTTGGTGGGGAACCGCCCTTTCTAGAATCACATAGGAAGCGTAATCCAGGAAGTAATTGTTGTACATCCCTGCCACCTGAATGACCCGTTCCATTCCTTCGCCCGAAGGAACATCCTCACTCGGCGTGACACCCAATCCGTCCTCTTGGGGCTCTTCTTCAGAATGTTGATTCTCTTCACTCATGATTCCACGGCGTCTTTTTCCACACGCAAGTTGTCAATGATGAATTGCTGTCGATTGGGGGTGTTTTTGCCCATGAAAAACGACATCATCTCTTGGATCCGACTTTCTTTCCCTATCACGACCGGGTCCAACCGAATATCGTCACCTATGAAATGGCTGAATTCATCCGGACTGATTTCACCCAATCCCTTGAAGCGTGTAATTTCCGCTTTTGCACCGAGCACGCTCAAGGCTTCTTGCTTTTCTGTTTCACTGTAACAATAGCGCGTTTCCTTTTTGTTTCTCACCCGAAACAAGGGTGTTTGAAGGACATACAGGTGCCCTCGTTTGACCAAGTCTGGAAAAAATTGCAAGAAAAATGTAATGAGCAGTAGGCGAATGTGCATGCCATCTACGTCCGCATCCGTTGCAATGACCACATTGCCATAACGAAGGTTTTCCAAACCATCTTCGATGTTCAATGCCGCTTGCAGTAAATTGAATTCTTCGTTTTCGTAGACCACCTTCTTGGTCAGGCCATAACTATTGAGTGGTTTTCCTTTCAGACTGAAAACAGCCTGAGTTTGTACGTCCCGCGCTTTGGTGATGGATCCTGATGCCGAATCTCCCTCTGTGATAAACAGTGTGGACTCTTCATTCCGCTCTTTCTTATCTCCAAGGTGCAAACGACAATCACGCAATTTCTTGTTGTGAACGGAGGACTTCTTCGCTCGTTCGCGCGCTAATTTTTTGATTCCGGCTAGGTCTTTTCTCTCTCGCTCACTCTGTAGAATGCGCGATTGCAACAGCTGGGCGATTTCAGGATTGCGGTGGAGATAATTGTCCAATTCGCGCTTCAAGAAATCGTAAATGAAACTCTTCAACGTTGGACGGTCCGGCCCCATTTCGGCAGACCCCAGTTTCGTCTTGGTCTGCGATTCAAAAACAGGCTCTTCAACCTTGACTGCAACCGCGGCTAAAATGCCACCACGGATATCCGAAGCGTCGTAGTCTTTGCCGTAAAAGTCACGAACAACACGAACATACGCTTCACGAAATGCCGATTGGTGTGTGCCTCCTTGAGGCGTGAATTGTCCATTAACAAAGCTCTGGTAATCCTCCCCGTAGGTATCCGTATGGGTAATGGCCACCTCCATATCCTCTCCTGTCAAATGAATGATGGAATAGCGTGGCTCGCGGTCTAAATCGTTTTCAAGTAAATCCTTCAGACCATGGTCACTCTTGAATTTTTCACCATTCAAATACAACGCCAAGGAGGTATTCAAATAAGCGAAATTCCAGAGGAGCTTCTCCACATGTTCCATGCGGTAGCTAAAGGCTTTGAAGACTTCTTTGTCTGGGCGAAAAACAATGGAAGTGCCGTTGCGCTCATCCGTCTTATCAAGCTTCGTTTCATCCAATAGCTCACCACGTTCGAATCGAGCCACCTTGCCTTCTCCTTCGCGATAACTTTCAACGGCAAACTCGACAGACAAGGCATTGACCGCCTTGCAACCAACACCATTCAGGCCAACTGATTTCTTGAATGCTCGGGAGTCGTATTTTCCACCGGTGTTGATTTTGGAAACAACATCCACCACTTTCCCAAGTGGAATGCCACGTCCGTAATCACGGACTCGAACCTCCCCATCACGAATGGTTACTTTGACACTTTTACCATGCCCCATGGCGTGTTCATCGATACAGTTATCGATAATTTCCTTCAGCAAAACATAAATTCCATCGTCTGAAGATTGGCCATCTCCAAGTTTTCCGATGTACATGCCAGGACGCATCCGAATGTGCTCTTTCCAATCGAGCGAGCGGATGTTATCCTCTGTATATGAAACTTGCGCTGGGTTATCAGACATGACCAACGAAATTAGGACGTACAGGCAAGCTCCCGATGCTATGCAGAGCAGGTTTTATTCACAGAATTACCATTCCACAAACAATCGGGAGCTTGCCCGTCCTAATTATGGACAGATTGACCCAAGGTTTCCTAAGAAATCGAGCAAGTCAGCTGTTCCAACGTACCCATCACCTGTTGTATCGAACATGCAATCTGGCTCGAAGTCCTCAGGGTACAAGCAGGTGTCTGTTGATTCAGTGCTAAGCGGCTGGAAGTTGATTGCTTCTGAATCAGCACAACCATACACTTCATCTGCATCACACACACCGTCGTTGTCCAAATCATTCAAACATGCACCGCTGCAGTCATAGCCAGCGTCAGCATAGTCACAGTAGCCTGAGTCCGTTGCTGAGGCGTCGTAGTTGCAAGCCATGTCGTCTTGACAGCCTGTTACTTCGTCCTGATCGCAGATATCATCGCCGTCGCTATCCACCAAGCAGTTGCCTGCACAGTCATAGCCAGATGCTGCATAGCTGCATGATCCGTCATCGTCGCTCGCATCGTTGCTGAAGTTGCAGGCCGTGTTGTCCGTGCAACCCGCTACCTCGAACGCATCACAGATCCCGTCGCCGTCCGCATCGTTCACGCAAGCACCGCTGCAGTCATAGCCAGCGTCAGCATAGTCACAGTAGCCTGAGTCCGTTG